>ULTC01014149.1_pt1 | contig 15934 bp, 17 predicted proteins | sample 1957091 | NCBI WGS metagenome assembly ULTC01 (sample SAMEA4835720, study PRJEB28245) | human gut metagenome | biome: gut microbiome; material: fecal sample | place: Denmark | collected 2008 | reverse complement strand
GAGCCACTGTTATAATACTTCTGGAAAGATTGTTGGTGAAGCTAAGTGCCCTGCTGGAACTACAATGACAAGTAAAGGATGTAAAACGGTAAAAACGGTTACAGTTGAATGTGTGCAAACTAAAACAGGCACAACTTATGGTGAATGGAATTGTAATACTTCATATCCATCAAGTTGTACGCCATCAGAGAATCAAACAAGTAAAGTAGAATGTTCAGGTCCGAATTATAAGAAATCAACATGTACAAGAAGCCTTATATCATCAGGAAATTATGTTAAATGGACTATAATTAATACAGAAACTGTTGATAGTTGTACGGAAAAAAAAGATACATTACATAAAGTAGAATGTTCTGAAAAAAAATCATTTATAAAAACAACATCTAAAAAAGGAACAATTGAAGTATGCGAACAATGTGTAGTAAGAACACCTGATACAGAAAAACCTGTAGTAGAAATATCTTCTAAAAAATGTGAAAATGGAAGTTGTATAATAAGTGCAAAACTAACAGATAATGTAGGTGTTGTAGAATTTGCTTATTCTAAAAATAGTGATGAAAAAAAAGTTAGTGACTGGATTAGTTTAGGTGGTTCATATACTGAACAAACAGTTGAAATAAAAAATGTAGATGAAACAAAAACAGCAGGAACATATTATGTATTTGCTAAAGATTCTGCAGGTAATATAGGAAAAAAAGAATATATAATTACTGCAAAAGACCTTGAAAAAGAAACAGCGCTTGATTTAGGTGTTAACTTAAAACAAGAAGATACAATTATTAAAAATGTTGTAAGGGTTACAAATAATTCAAAATTATCATATAATGTATGTAATATAGTTATAGAAGTTCCTATTGATAATAATGTTACACTAGTTAAAGACTCAATTAACATTTCAGGAATTGATAAAACCTTAGTAAAAACAAACATTGAAACAAATAAAATAACTTTTATAATAGATAAAATGTTACAGGTAAATGAAAAAATAGAAATAACATTTGATACAAAATTAAAAAATAATAATGTTAAAAAAGTAACTTTAGAACCTACTGTAAAATTTTATGAAACAAAAGAACAAACATGTAGTAAAGATAAAGAAAGTGATATAGTAATTTCTAAAAAACAAGATTTAAAAGTAGTAATAATTAGTAATGTTCCAGATACAGGAAAATCAACAACAATATTTGTAATTCTTGGAACAATATCATTGGCTATTGGTACAGGTTTAGTTTATAGCATTTTAAAAAAATCAAAATATTTAATAAAATAATTTAATAAAATAATTTAATAAAGTATAAAATTCAACATAATTTTATACTTTGTTTTTTTATACTAAATTTGGTGATATTTATGAAAGTAAAAATATATGATGAAGAAAGTGAAAAAGATTTAGAAGAAAAAATAAATGATTTTTTAAATGATTTTGATGGTGAAATAATTGATATAAAATTTCAAGTAGGGGTATCAATATTTAGTGAGGAACAAATATATTGTTTTTCAGGAATGATAATTTATAAATAAAAAAATTATCATTTTTCTTTTGATAATTTTTTAAAATATGATTTTATAACATTTAAATCACTATATTTTACATATTTATCATTAATTGCCATGTAATTATCTAATCCTTTTCCTAATATTAAAACAGTGTCATTTTCTTTTGCTAAATGTAATGCTTCAAAAATGGCTTTTTCTCTATTTTCAATTATTTCATAATTATTATTTTTAACTTTAGATATCATATCATTTATAATATCTAATACTTTTTCATCTCTAGGATCATCCATAGTAAAAATAACTTTGTCAGAATAAGTAGTTACTATTTTTCCGATTTCACTTCTTTTATCTTTATATCTTTTACCAGCACATCCAACTACTGTAATAATATTTCCTTTTTTAATTTTATTAAAAAGTTTTAACACTTCATATGTAGCATTACTTGTATGAGCGTAATCTAAAACAATATCATAATTTTGTTTAAAATCTATTTTTTGAAGTCTTCCTGGTACTTGTTTAATTTTTTTAATATTATTTATAATAGAAGTTATATTTATATTAAAACAATTTAAAGTTGCAATAGCAGAAACTAAATTATAAACATTAAATTTACCAATTAAAGGGCTTGTAATATTGTAAATTTTGTCATTTACTTTAAGCTTAAAAGTAGTTTTATCTCTATATTCATTTATATCATAAAAATAATAATCACATTTTTTGTTTGTTCCATATGTTATTATATTTTTGTTACATTTTCTTTTAATATAATTAAAATGTTTATCATCTTTATTTAAAATACATAGATTGGCTTGTTTAAATAATTTTGTTTTAGATTCTAAATAATTCTTGAATGTTTTATGAACGTTTAAATGGTCTTTTTTAATATTAGTTAAAACTGCTATATCAAAATTAATATTATGGCATCTATTATGTAGTAAAGCTTCACTAGATACTTCCATTACAAGATTATCGTAATTGTTTTTATTTAATATATCAAAATATTTAAATAAAGTATCTATACTTGGTGTTGTATTTTTAGTTTTAATAACTTTTTCTTTTAATATAAAACCATTTGTACCTAGATAAGAAGAATTAACATAATTATTTAATAAATCATTAATAATCATTGCTGTTGTTGTTTTTCCATCAGTTCCGGTTATTCCAATAAGTTTTAAATTATCAAGTGGATAATTATAATAATTATTTAATATTTGATAATATGTATCATTAGTGTTTTGTACTTTAATAAACATTTTATTATTAGCTTTAATATCTTTATCTATAATAATGGCTTTACATCCGTTTTTAATCGCATCATTTATATATTTATGTCTATCATCATATGTATCATGGGTGCATATAAAAATATCACCGTTTTTAATATTTTTAGAATTATTTTTAAACTTTAACATATTACATCATGTGCATACTAGAAGTATAGTTGTAATTATAATCTAAATTATTTGGTGTAGAATTAGTAGTATTTAATTTTTTTTCAATTGCTTGTACCTTTCTTTCAAGTGTTTGTAATCTTTGTTCGATTAAATTATAATCATAACCTGATTGAAAATTATTAGGCATCATTGGTATTTGATTATTAGGCATCATGTTTGGATTAATGCCAAAAGGCATATTTGTATTCATATAATTCCTCCTTTTTTCTAAAATATTATATGTAATTTTTGTTTTTATGTTAAAGCATTTATAAAAAACAAAAAAGCGAATGTTTAATATTATATATGTGGCAAGATGTGGTGGAAATATTGCATTAAATACAAGAAAAAATTTAGAAAACGAATTACAACAAAGTATTGTTACAAATTATAGTACTTTAAATACCAATATATAGATGAAGTACGAATAAATAGTAAATGAATTTATTACTAAAATGTAGAGTTTAATTTAAAATTATTTTTATAAATTTTTTATTTAATTACTGTATTTATTTGTTTTAGAATTAATAATTATGATATAATAAAATAGCTAGTTAAAGGAATGGTGTTATGAGACTTAGAAATGTAAAAAATAAAGAAGAAATATTAAGTAATTGTTCTTTTGTTATAGATAATCCTACAAAATATAAAGGAAAATGGAATATTCTTTTTAACAATAACAATGAAATAAATATAGAAATAGGAACAGGAAAATGTAAATTTATTTATGAAATGGCTTTGAAAAATCCTAATATTAATTATATAGGAATAGAAAAAAGCGCAAGTATTCTTGCGATTGCAACAAAAAGACTTGAAAGGTTAGATAATTTATATTTAATTAATTATGATGCTTTAAAGCTTGATGAAGTATTTTCTAATGAAATATCTAAAATATATTTAAACTTTTCTGATCCATGGCCTAAAAATAGACATGAAAATAGAAGACTTACAAGTCCTAAATTCTTAAAAACTTATGATAATTTATTTAAAGGTGAAAAAAGAATAGAGTTTAAAACAGATAATATGAAACTTTTTGAATATTCAATTTGTTCCCTTAGTAATTATGGTTATATTTTTGAAAGTATAAATTTAGATTTGCAAAACAGTGAAAATAATGATAATATAATGACAGAGTATGAATATAAATTTAGTCAAAAAGGTTTTAAAATTTACAAACTTGTAGCTTTTAAAAAATAACTATTTATATTCTTAAATAAATTTGATATAATAGAGGTGTATAAATAAAATATGAAAAAGATAATTTTACCTTTAGTAATAATTGTGCTTTTACTTACAGGTTGTAGTGTTGTTAGGTTAAATAGTTTATCTCTTGATGAAGTAATAGATTATAGTTTTGATAATATTTATAAAACTAATAAATCATTTAAAGGGTATAAAATATATTTGCCAAATGATATGACTATGATTAATGATGAAAAAGAAAACAATGTATTTTATTCTAAAGGACATAAGTATTATTTATATGTAGACATAATTAGTTATTATAAAAAAATAGTTAATGATTATAAAATAAACGAAGATGAAAAAGCTTTCTATTCTAAAATAATTAATCATAATGGTAATAAAGGCTATGTTCTAATAACAAAACAGGATAATAATTATTTTCTTGAAGTTATGTATAATTATTCTAAAATAGAAGTAATAACAGATAATTATAAAGAATCTTTATTTAAAGCAATTACTATTTTAAATAGTATTAATTATAATGACAAAATAATTGAGTCTTTAATAGGAACAAATACAATTAATTATAATGAAGAGGAATATAGTTATTTAAATCCATCAAAAAATACATCTTCATTCTTGGAATGGAAAGAGATGTATGGTGAATATAAACCAAAACCAAATGAAATACCAGATGAGGATATAATTAATATAGAAAAAACGGAATAACTTAATATGAAAGGAAGAACAAAATGAAATTATTAGAAAAGCTAAAAACTATGATTTATGAAGAAGATGAAGAAGACGAAAAAGAAGAAATAGCTAAAAAAATTGATGTTGAAAAAACTATAAAAGAAGAATATAAGGAATATAAAGAATACGAGGAAGATAACAAAACAAAAGAAGTTAAAGAAGAAAAACCACCAATTATATTTGATGTAGAAGATTTTATCGAAGAGGAAAAGGTAGAACCTGTTTATGAAATGCCTAAAAAAGAAGAAAAAGTTTTATATGGTGGATATGAAAAAAACTATTCATTTGATAATTATAAAGAACCTGAAGTTAAAAAGGAAAAATTTAAACCTTCATTAAATATATCTCCAGTTTATGGTGTAATTAGTAGTGAACATGAAGCTTCTAATGTGACTACTAAAGTACCCTATGAAAGAAAAAGTATTGATAATTTGTTTATAGAAGAAAAGCCTAAAAAGATGGATTTTGATGCGATTAGACAAAAAGCATATGGAGAAACAAAAGAAGATGCAAATTCTTTACTTTATGAAATGACTGATAAAGAAGAAGCACCTGGTATTCCTAAGATTACTTTAGGGGATGCTGAAGAATATTTTGAAGATTTAGGTTTAGAATATAATGTTGATTATACAGATGTAGAAAAAGAACAAGAAAAAACAAGAGCTGCTAAGAATAAAAAATTACAAAAAGAAATAGATGATGAACAAGAAGTTAAAGTAGTAACAAAAGAAGAAAAAGAAGAAAAACCTGAAGAAAAAAGTTTATATGATTTAATTGACATGATGTATGATGAAAAATAGTTTTTAGGAGGGAATAAAAATGGGATATAATACCGTAATAACAACAATATTATTAGTTTTAGCATGTGTACTTCTTATCTTTTTAATATTAATAGCTATAAAAATATTAATAATTAGTGATAAAGTACATATAATATTACTGGATGTAGAAAGAAAGTTAAAGGCAGTAAATGGAGTATTTGAGACAATTGATCATGTTAACAGTGCGGTTAGTACTGTAAGTGATGCGATTATAGCAAAAATAGTTGAAGTTATAAAAAGTTTTTTTGGAAAAAAGAATATAGAAAGGGATGATAAAGATGAGTAAAAAAAATGGATTAGGAAAACTTTTATTAGGATTAGGGGCAGGAGTAGGACTTGGAATACTTTTTGCACCAGATAAGGGTAGTGAAACAAGAAAAAAATTAAAATTAAAATTTGAAGAAATACTAAATAGTGTTAAAGAGTTAGACAAAGATGATGTAAAAATGGCTATTGAAGAAAAAATTAATGAAGTAAAAAAAGATTTAGAGGATCTTGATAAAGAAAAAGTATTAAAAATAGCTAAGAAAAAAAGTGAAGAAATAAAAGAAAAACTAGATGATTTATATGAACTTGCAAAGAAAAAAGCAACTCCAGTTGTAGAAGGTGCTGTTGAAGATTTAAGAAATAGCGCGATTAAAGTTACTAAAGAAGTTTTAACTAAATTAGAAAAAGTTGAAAAATAAATAAAATAAAGGTTATTAACAAAAATGTTAATAACCTTTTATTCAGTTATATATCCTCTAGAAGTCAATCTGTTAATTAAAGTTTTTTCACTTTTATTTCCAACTAATCTTGAAAAACTACCAAGTTCTTCACCATTTTCATAGAATAAAACGGTTGGTGTACCAGAAAAAGATCCTTCTTCTTTAAATTTAGTATATTCAGTTTTAGTTAGTTTTGTAAGATTAATATAATAAATAGTTATTTTATATTCTTTAGCTACTTTTGTAATTGTGGGAGTAAAATCTTTACAATGCCTACAATTTTCTTGCTTTATATATAAAATAAAGTTTTTATTATTTTTTTTTGCGTTTTCTTTTAAGTTTAAATATTCATTATAAGTAACCTCTTTCATATAACTATTTGTATCACATCCTGTAAGTATTATACAAATAAATAATAATATAATTATTAAAAAATAATGTTTTTTCATATACTTCACCTCAACAAGTATTATAATACCATAAAATTGGTTAGATTTACAAAGAAATGTTAAATAAATTTTTGTGTTTTTTATATGTAATGATGACGAATAAAAACTTTTTTGTTATAATGTAAGTAGCAAATATGTTATGATTAAAAGTATCTTAACAATGGGAGTAAGAAAGTATGAAAAATGAAATAATAGAGTCTTATACATGGAATATTTTAAAAAAACAATTACAAAAGGCCAAAATATCTAATACAGCATTATATAATATAATTGATAATGTAAAGGAACAATTATACTCAATTATTTATAATTTTAAAGATGAAGAGTTTAGAAATGCCATTTTAATAGTTGGTAGCGAAGAAGGGACTTTTTATGAACCGAAAAATATTTTAGTGGCTAATATGGTTGTCGTTGCTATTAGAAATAGTTTACTTGAAGGTGTCAGCAGCAAAAGTTATAAGCAATATGGCTCTAATACTTATTTAAACGACTTTTCTATAAAAGAAATAACAAAAAGTGCTATTGAATATTTTTCAAAAATAGATTTATTTGAACTTTCAAATTTACTTATTCTTGATGAAAGTAAAGATGTTTATAGAAATATTTCTAATAAATATCCAACTGCAATGAAAGCTTTAATTGAATTATCAAAATGTAGTGAATCTAATCTTGAACATGATTACAAAAAACTAAAAACAAAACCTTTTGAACTTGAAGAATTAAATAATGTTTTAACAGATGAAATAAAAAAAACAGTTTATGAAAGTGGCATAGATTCTACTTTTAATGACACACTTTGTAATTTATTATTAGAAATTAAAAATAATGACAGTCAATTATTTTTTATAGATAGTTTTAAAATGTGTACTAGAAATTACGAAAAACTATTAAAAATTTTAGAATTTGTATTAACACATGATGCATTCTTTTTGACAAATAATTATTTTATATCAAACACTTATGTATCAAGAAGAAAAAAGCTATTAAAAGCATCACATACAACGGAAGAGGCATTTAAAAAGGTTTCTTCGTTATATGAAGTATCTAATAAATATAAAAAATTATTAGAAGAAATTTCTAAACTTTATTCATAAATTTAATACTAAAATAAAAACAAGAATCTATTTACATATTTTCTTGTTTTTTTCATATTCAATAATATTTTTAACTTTTTCATAATCTTCTTCTTTAGAACCACTTTCAATAACATAATCATAAATACCACTGTTGCTTATTTCATAAATAGCTTTTTCTAATCTTTCTTTAATTGCATCTTCAGTATCCGTTCTTCTATTTCTTAATCTATATTCAAGCTCTTCTAAAGAACGAGGTTTTATAAATATTAATAAAGCATTTTTATAATTCTTCCTTACTTGCTTTGCACCATTAACATCTATTTCTAATATAACATTTATACCTTCATCTAATTTTTTAAATACAATATCTTTTAAAGTTCCATAGTAAAGTCCTTTATAAACTTCAGCATATTCTAAAAAATTATTTTCCTTTATATTACTAATAAATTCATCCTCATCAACAAAATAATAATCAATACCATTTTGCTCATATCTATTAGTTTTTTCTATTTTTCTAGGTTTTCTGGTAGTCATAGAAATTGAATACCAAAAATCATTATTTTCTTTTACAAGCCTTTCTCTAATCGTAGTTTTTCCTATACCACTTGGTCCTGATATTACTATTAATAAACCTTTTTTCTTCTTCATTTTATAATCCTCTTTCATACTTTGTTCTAATACTTGTACTTAATTATAAAGTAAAATTTAATTATCTTCAAGGAATTTTTAACAAATTCTTTTTTTCTTTTCATAAATTTGTTATAATTTATATATAAACATAAAAGGAGACTTGATAATTATGTATTTAAAAGAAATTAAAATATCGGGTTTTAAATCATTTGCAGATAAAACAAATATTACATTAGATGATAATATCACATGTATTGTTGGTCCAAATGGAAGTGGGAAAAGCAACATAATTGATGCTGTTAAATGGGTACTTGGAGAACAATCAATAAAATCTCTTCGTGGTTCAAACAACATGAGTGATGTTATTTTTGCAGGAAGCAAGTCAAGAAGTCCACTTAATCTTGCAAGTGTAAGTCTTGTTTTTGACAATAGTGATTCTTACTTAAAAGTTCCTTATACTGAAATATCTGTTACAAGAAAAGTTTTTAGAAGTGGTGAAAACGAATATTATCTTAATAACGAAAAATGTCGTTTAAAAGATATTTATGACTTATTCCTTGATAGTGGTATGGGAAAATATGCTTTTAATATAATTTCCCAAGGAGAAGTAAGTAAAATAATAAGTGATTCACCTTATGAAAGAAGAACTATTTTTGAAGAAGCAGCAGGAGTATTAAAGTATAAAAGAAGAAAAGAAGAAGCTTTAAAAAAACTAGAAAAAACAAATGAAAACTTAACCCGTGTAAAAGATATAATAAAAGAACTTGAAGAACAAATTGAACCATTAAAAATTCAAAGTGAACAAGCAAGTAAATATTTAAAAATAAAAGAAAACCTTGAACAAATAGAAATAGCATTAATTGCTAATGATTTAGAAAAATTAAATGTTTTATATCATGAACAAACAAAACAAATTGAAGATTTAACAAATGAAATAATAGAAAAAACAACAAATATTACAAATGATGATATTGAACTTGAAAAGAAAAAACAAGAACTTGAAAAAATAACAACTAATCTTACTTCTTTACAACAAAATCTTCTTATTTTAACAAAAGAAGAAGAAAAGCTAAATGGTGAAAAAAATATTATTAAAGAAAGAAGTAAATATGATGCAGAAGATGTAAAAGTTCATGAAAATATTACTAATTTAAAAGAACAAAAATTATCTTTAAATAATAAATTATTATCTATAAAAACAGATTTAACTATTTTAGATAATAAAATAAAAGAAGTTTTAAAAGATAATAGTAATAAAAATAATGAATATGTTTCATTAAATAATACTAAAGAAGATATAAAAAATAAAATATCGGCTTTAGAAAATTCCAAACTTCAAAAAGAATATAAAATAAAATATTTAAATGACTATATTGAAAATAGTAGTTTCCCTGTAAGTATAAAAAGGCTTCTTAGTAATCCTAAACTTATAGGAATTCATAATACAATTTCAAAACTTATTAACATAGATGAGAAATATCTTTTAGCGTTAGATGTTTCTTTAGGAGGTGCTAAAGACTATCTTGTTGTAGATAATCCAAATGTTGCTAAAACATGCATTAATTATTTAAAAGAAAACAATTTAGGAAGAGTAACATTTTTTCCTCTTGATGTTATTAAACCAAGATACGTAGAAGATAATATTCTAAATGTTGTAAATGATATGGATGGTTTTATTGATATTTTAGCTAATCTTGTTTCGTATGATTCTAATTATAAAAATATTATTTTTAATCAATTAGGGAATGTTTTAGTTGTAGATAATATTGATAATGCTAATAAAATTAGTAAGAAAATAAATAATAAATATAAAATTGTAACTCTTGATGGCGAAATAATTAATGTTGGCGGTTCAATAACAGGAGGAACAGTTAAGAAAAAAAGTATTATAAGTGAAAAATATGAATTAGAAAATCTTTTAACAAAAAAAGATATGGAAGAAAAAGAAATTCTATCTTTAAAGCAAAAACAAGAAGAAATAGATAAAAATATTAAACAATTGGAAAATATTTTATATGAAATAGGAAAAAATAAAATATTATTAACTGAAGAATATAATGCTAAAAATGAAAATTATAAACTTTTAAAAAATCAACTTGATAGAATTACTTTAGAATTAAATAATTTAGAAGATTTAGAAGATAATTCAATAAATGAAGAGGAAGAAAAAATTCTTAAAAAGTATTATGAAGTATTAAAAGAAAAAGAACTTGTAAATAAAAAAATTATTCTTTTAAATGAGGAAAAGGAAAAAGTGTCTTCTTTAATTGAAGAATATCAAGCTAAATATAGACTTAATAATTCTAATGTAAGAAATTTAGAAGAAAAGAAAAAAACATTAGAAATAGAAAGTTCTAAAATGAGTGTTAAAATGGATAATTTACTTAATATTTTAAGTGAAACATACCAAATGACTTTTGAAAAAGCAAAAGCGAATTATGTTTTAGAAGAAGATATAGATGTGGCACGAAAAAATGTTAATTCATATAAAAAAGAGTTAAAAGAGATTGGTATTGTCAATCTTGGTGCTATTGAAGAATATGAAAGAGTAAGTAAAAGATATGAATTTTTAACTAAACAAGATAATGATTTAGAAGAGGCAATAACTACACTTCTTAAGATAATAAACGAATTAGACTCAGTTATGGAAAAAGAATTTATTAAAACATTTAAAGAAATTGAAATAGAGTTTAATAATGTTTTTAAAGAATTATTTAAAGGTGGTTCTGCTAAACTAAAACTAACGGATGAGTCTAATATTTTAGAAACAGGGGTTAATATTGAAGTATCGCCACCAGGTAAGAAAATAACTTCAATAAGCTTATTATCCGGAGGAGAAAAAACACTTACTGCAATAAGTTTGCTTTTTGCCGTTTTAAATGTTAAAAAGATTCCTTTTTGTTTATTTGATGAAGTTGAAGCTGCTCTTGATGAGGCAAATGTTGATAGAGTAGGTACATATTTTAATAAATATATCGGTAAAACGCAATTGATAATTATAACTCATAAGAAAAAAACAATGGAATATGCTAATACATTATATGGGATAACAATGCAAGAATCTGGTGTTAGTAAACTTGTAAGTGTTAAACTAGTGGATTAACAAATTCCTTTTTCTTGCTAAAATATGTATTATGTGTTATTATAATAACCAATTAAAAGAGGTGGTGTTATGGAAAAATTTAATGAAATAATAAATGCAATAAATATGATTAACGACCATAATTACAAAAAATCAGATGGTGTTGTAAAAGAATTTATACGATTTATTTTTACAAGCATTGATGAAATTAATGAAGGAGCATTTGAATTTATTTATGAATATGCAATTAAAGATTCATTAATGAATTTATATGAGTTTGCAAAAGAAAATAATCTTAAGGAAATAATGGATTCATCATTAGCATTACCTTTTTTTGGATATATGCAAGAAGGTAGTAAATTAAAAATTGTTTTAAAAACCGACATTGAAAAAAATGATTCATTTATGATAGATATTGACTCTTCAAACAATGATATATATATTTATTGTTTAAATAAAAAATATTATTTAATAGATGATGATATTTCAAGTTATGAATGTCCTAGAACTTATGCATATAAATTTGAAAATAAAAATAAAGTCGAGGTATCATCTCCAACTATTGTTTGTGACTGCCTTTTTAACGATGAAGGATTAATGATTAGAAAAGAGATAGAAATTAGTTATCAAGATGCTGTTTTTAGTGAAATAGCAAGAAAACAAACCTTTATAAAATATTTAATAGAAAAAGAAAATTTAAAGGCGGCAAAAGATTTAATTTTAAGTTATAAAGAAAAGTTTAATTTGTTACCTGTTTTATACGATGATAAATTTAGAATAATATTTGAAAGAAATAAAGAAAGCTTTACCATTGTTAATAAGATTTCACAATGTTTAATTGATAATAATATTGTTTATGAAGAAGCAAAAGAAATATATTTAAACCCTGAAAATAGGCTTTATGATTTGAATTATTTTAATAATAATTGTTCTAAAGATGGAAATTATTTAATTGGTATTGGAAAAGAAGAAAATGAGAAGTTAAAAGAAACTTATTTAAGAAGATTAAGAAGTTTAGATTAACTTCTTTTTATATAAAAAAGACCTTAAATAGGTCTATATTTATTTGCATCTTTATAAGGGTCATTTTTATCAATTCTATCAACAAATAAAATACCGTTTAAATGATCTAATTCATGTTGAAAAGCAATAGCAAGTTCTTCACGCCCTCTAACTTTTATTTTATTACCATCAATGTCGTAGCCTTCGATTGTTACTCTTGCATATCTTGGCACAATTCCTTCGCATTCACGATTGATACTTAAGCATCCTTCTCCTTCTTCAACATAAATCATTTCTTCAGAATTACTAACAATTTTGGGATTAATAATAACATAATTTTTAAAGGTTTCTTTTATTTCTTGTTCGTGAACGACAACAAAATATCTTTTATTAATTCCAAGTTGAATAGCAGCAAGTCCCATCCCTGGTCTTAAATCATATTCTTCTGCAATTTTTTCTATTTGACTATTTGTTAAGTAGTTAATAATATCATTAATTGTATGTTTATCTTCTTCACTTAATGGGAATTCAACTTCTTTACTAATAGTTCTAAGTCTTTTATCTTCTTCATCTAATATATCTAATTTTTTAATATTTTTTTTACTCTTTTTCATATACTTCACCTTTTTTGTAAAAATCAGTTATATTTTATCACAAAACAAGAAAAAAGGAAATAGTTTTTTCTATTTCCAAATAATAATTATATATTAGTTCCAATTTCTTGCGCCAAGAATAATTATTAATAAGATAAATAATACTAGAACAATTGCATAACCGTTTCCAGCATATCCTGTGTTACCACCGCATGTTGGCATAGTATTTCCACAGCATGATGTTCCACCATAGTTACCGTATCCATAAGAATTTCCGTAATAATACATAAACATCCTCCTTTTAATTTATCTATTATAGTTTATTAAATTAGTAAGTGTTTTGTCATTATAAATAACTAAGTTTTATTAAATAATTGTTTACAATAGTTTAAAAAAACTTTATTTTTAAGTTTAATAAAAGATAATTTTATGTTATTATATTAATGAGGATAAAATATGAAAGATAAAATAAAGAATATTGATAAAAAACTTTTTTTAACAACTGTAGTTTTGTTTGGATTTGGTCTTATTATGATTTTTTCTGCTTCAAGTGTAACAGCATACTTTCAAGAAGTAAGTCCAAGTTATTATTTTACAAGGCAATTAGTTATCATATTAATTTCATTTTTAGTATGTGTTATTTTTGGTATGCAAATAAAAACAAAAAATTACAAAGGATATGCATGGATAGCGCTTATTGTTATAACTTGTATTGTTTTTGCTACGCTTATTTATTCTGTTGCTTTTAATGGTGCAAAAGGATGGATTGAACTTCCTGTTATAGGTACTATTCAACCTAGTGAGTTTGCTAAGCCAATTATAATTGTATGGATAGGAACAATGCTTGGTTTTTCTAAAGATAAAGAACTAAAAAATCAAGTAAGAAATTCTTTAGTTGTTTTAATCGTATCAGCTTTAATCTTTTTTATGATAGTTTTACAAAAAGATTATGGAACTGCAATAATATTTTTTATAATATGTGCTGTTATGTTTTTTACATCACCTGTTGATAAAATTATTAAAAAGAAAATAGGGTTAATCGGAGGCACTGCAGGGGCTTTTATGATTATTGTTTTAACCATTATAATTTTGAATGTGCCAGGTTTTATTGATAGTGATAAATTAGATAGATTTAATATAAAATCGCCATGTGAAAGATATTTAACAACAGGTAATCAAATATGTAATGGATATATTGCAATTAATAATGGAGGACTTTTAGGAAAAGGATTGGGTAATAGTACTCAAAAATATTTATATCTTCCAGAAGCTCATACTGATTTTATATATCCTATAATAGTAGAAGAAACGGGAATTGTTGGAGCAACATTTGTCTTATTCTTATATTTCTTACTTATTTGTAGAATTTTAAGTATTGCTAAAAAAACAACTAATAACGCCAACAGACTTATATGTTATGGGACAGTAACTTATATATTGTCACATATTATTATTAATTTACTTGGTGTAACTGGAGTTATTCCATTGACGGGAGTTCCTCTTCCTTTTATGAGTTATGGAGGAAGTTTTGCAGCATCATTAATTGTAATATTAACTGTCGTTCAAAGAATAAATTATGAAGAAAATAAAAAAAATCGTAAAAAAATGGCCTAAATTTTAGGTCTTTTTATTTTTTGTCAATATAATTATATGGAGGGAAAAATACATGGAAAAAATAAAAGAAATATTTGAAGAAAATAAAATAATTATAATATCTTGTTTTATAACATTGTTTTTATCTATTCTTTTAATTGGAGTTATTTATTATTATACTTATAATAATATAAAAGAAATTAATGAAAAAATAATAAGCATGCAAACTAACAATGAAAAAATAGAAAAACTTGAAAAACAAGATCAATATGAAATAGCATATGTGTATGTTGATATTAAAGGAGAAGTTAAAAAACCAGGAACTTATAAAATGAATAAAGAAGATAGAGTAATTGATGTTATCGAAAAAGCAGGAGGTTTAACTTCTAATGCTTCGACTAGAGCAAATAATTTAAGTAAAAAAGTAACGGATGAAATGGTTATAATTATTTATAGTAAAAATGAAATAACAAACTTTTCAAAAACAAAAGAAATAGAAGAAAAAATATCAACTAATTGTAATAATGCTTCGAATAATTATTCTGATACCAACTTATCTTGTATTGAAAAACCAACACCAAGTAAAACAGAAAAAGAAAATAAAGTTTCACTAAATACTGCATCAAAGGAAGAATTAATGAGTGTTAAAGGTATTGGAGAAAGTAAAGCCGATAGTATTATAAAATATAGAAAAGAAAAAGGATTATTTAAATCAGTTGAAGATTTAAAACAAATATCAGGAATCGGCGATAACATTTATGATAAAATTAAGGACTATTTTACTTTGTAATTATCCTTATTATATAATTCTTTTTATTGCGTTATTTTATTTTTTAATAACAAACCTTTTTATTACCTATAAAAGTAATTATGAAGAAATAGAAAATATAGATGCTAAAATTATAGATATTACAATTAAAGATTATGGAATAAAATTAATATTAAAAAACAAAGAAAAATTTATCGGTTATTTATATTTAAATAAAAACGAACAAGATGAATTTTTAAACAATTATGGTTATGGAGATATAGTACATATAAATACAGAAAAATTAGATATAAATAATAATACTGTAGAAAACACATTTAATTATAAAAAATATTTATACAATA
>ULTC01067575.1_pt1 | contig 16472 bp, 12 predicted proteins | sample 1957091 | NCBI WGS metagenome assembly ULTC01 (sample SAMEA4835720, study PRJEB28245) | human gut metagenome | biome: gut microbiome; material: fecal sample | place: Denmark | collected 2008 | reverse complement strand
TGGGCGACGAGCGGACGTACGACTACACCGTCGCCATCCGCGCGGTCACGACGGACGACTTCATGACCGCCGACTGGGCGCGCATCCCGTACGACGTCGTGCGCACGATTTCCGCAAGGATTGTCAATGAGGTGCCGCATGTGAATCGCGTCGTGCTGGACGTGACGACCAAGCCGCCGGCGAGCATTGAGTGGGAATAATACCAGAAAGGCTGAAAAAACTTGAAAACACGTACTTTTTCAAAACAGGATTGCCTGTTTGATAGCAAGATGATAGCAGCTGCGGCGTTCGTGCTATTCTGATGTGTCGGATGGCACGAATGGCTTGCGGGTGCTGGAATATAACTTTATAGGATGAAAAAGGCTCTGCTGACTTCCGTGAAGGAAGAACGGCAGAGCCTTTTGCTATTACTCGGATTGATTTGTAGGGAAATTGGTGAATATATCGGGGGTGATATGATGCCAGTGAACGGTACCTCATTTGTGCGGTGCTGCCTTAAAATTTTACCATTGAGAGTATTGACAAAATAGAAGAACTTATGTACATTAAATATGCAGTTCAACCGTTCAAATTTAATATGAAGATGGAGAGATACTATGAAGAAGTGGTACGCGAAGTCGAAGCGTCCCGGACGCAAGCAGGTGGAGGTGAAGGAACATCTTTGCGCGGTGGGAGAATTGAGCAAAGAGTACGGAAGACAACTGGGCATGGAAAAAGAAACGGAAATGGCAGGAACGGTTCATGATGCTGGCAAGCTCACAGATAAATTCCAAGATGTCTTGGAAGGAAACGCATCCAGAGTAGACCATGCAAGGGTGAGCGCTGCGTTTTTGCGGTGGCTTCTGATTGCTACACAGAAATGCGCAAGTAAGGAGATTGCAAGTACCAATTACGCACCCATTTTAGAGGCAATCAATGCACATCATGGAACGCTGCTCTGCTACGACCAGCTGAAGTATTCGCTGCGTGAATGCATGACAGCGCAAAAGTGGTTGGAAGGCAATGATGGAAAGGAGGTTGCATTAACAGGAAAAGAAAATTACCGTGTGCTTGCGGAGATATTTCATGAAGAACTTCCGCAGTGGGAATGTCCTGAACCTAAGATCATGACGCTTGGGGAAGAAGAACGGATGCTTTGGTCGCGAATGCTGCTTTCTTGCTTGGTGGATGCAGATTACACCGCATCAGCGGAAGAGGATGGAGAAATCATCCCGGAGCCGCCGAAATGTGATGCGGAAAACTGGCTGGAGCGCTTAAATGCGCATCGGGCGGAACTGGCAAGGAACTCAACGGCTGATAAAAAACTCAATGCACTGCGGAATGAGTTGTTTGAAACGTGCGGCAGGGCGGGGGATCATGCGCCGGGGATTTACACCCTGACAGCGCCTACTGGCACAGGAAAAACGCTGGCCTTGCTGCATTTTGCGCTGCGCCAATGCCGCAAGAACGGTCAGCAACGAATCATCATTGTGCTGCCGTTTATTACGCTGACGGAACAGAATGCAATTGAATATCGGAAAATCCTTGGGGATGACGTTTTGCTGGAAGATCATAGCCAACGGCAGCTGACAGAAGAGCAGCGAAAGTTTGCACAGCGCTGGGATATGCCAGTCATTGTGACCACATCCGTGCGATTTTTCGAGGGGCTGTTTGCGGCAAAAGCCCCGAATCTTCGGAAACTGCATCGGTTGGCGAATTCTGTAATCATTTTCGATGAAGCGCAGAGCTTGTCTGCAGAATTGTTTCCTGCGACGCTCAAAACCATTCAGGGGCTTTGCAATCTGCCGAAGAAAAATGTGACGATGCTCTTTTCTACGGCGACACAGCCGGATTATCAATCAATCCCTAACCTTACTTGGCATGCTACGGAGATTTGTCCGAACCATGCCGATATGTATCAGCAACTTCGCCGCGTTCAGGTGACATGGCGAGTTTTGCCGAATGAGAGAATCTCGTGGGAAGAAATTGCGCAGAAAATGGCGGCACAGCGGAGCATCTGCACCATTGTGAACATGAAAAAGCACGCGAAGAAGCTGTTCGATGCGCTGAAATTGGTATGTGAGACGGAATCAGTATTCTACATCACGACGGAATTGTGTCCGGCACATCGGCGCGTCGTGATAGAGCAAGTCAAAAAGCGGCTGCGCGACGGCTTGCCTTGCCGTGTGGTTGCGACGCAGTGCATCGAAGCGGGGGTGGATTTGGACTTTGACAGCGTTTTCCGCGCGCTGGCCCCGCTGGAATCAATCATTCAGGCGGCAGGACGTTGCAATCGAAACGGCCGCCATTCCGAAGGCGGGCAAGTGCTTGTGTTCCTTCCGGATGAAGAAAGGCTATATCCTGATACATGGTATGAAAAGGCGGCAATGCTGGTTAGTGCATTGCATATTGAGAAACCGATTGACCTGATGAAACCGAGCGACATTCAGCGCTACTATCAGAAGCTCTTTTGGAAGCTGAAAGGGAAGAAGGAACTGAGCGAGGCTATCCAAATGCAGGATTATGCAGGGGCCGAGAAAAACTATCGCATTATCAAGAATGACGGCGTGCAGGTGCTTGTGCCATATGAACCTGAAAACAAGCTGTTTGAGAAGCTGAAGGAAGAAGCCTTGGAAAACGGCGTGACGGCGAAGTGGATGCATGAAGCTGCAAAGCTGTGCGTGACTGCATATGCGAATGATGACTTCAACTGTTATGCGGAGCAGCTGTATTTTGCGGGAAAACGGAATGAGAGCAGGCAGCCATCCGGCTATTGGGTGCTTCGCAGGAAGGGGGATTATCATATGGATACGGGGATGCAGCTGAAAAACGACCTCCCAATATGGTGAAAAAAATGCTTATATACCAGATTTGCCATTGACAATTCATTCGATTTACATTATATTTGTACTGACAGCTTGAAACACTGATAGGCTAACAAGCTGAGAATTGAAATAGTACAAAGATAATGCTATCCTCTCTGCTGATTTGGCAGAGAGAAGAACATGGAGGTGATGAAAAATCATGGAGATTTCAGTGACCGTTTGGGGTGACTTGGCGTGCTTCACTTCGCCGACAACGAAAGTAGAAAGGCTTTCGCAGGCAGTCCCAACACCATCAGCAGCACGAGGTATACTGTCAAGCGTGTACGCGAAACCTAAAGAATTTTTTTGGATGGTTACAAAAATTGAAGTGCTGAAACCTATCCGCTATATCAGCGTCAGGCGCAACGAAGTGAAGTCCATATTGGGAAATAATATGGAACCAATCAGCGCAGAGGATGAGCGGACACAGCGGCAAACGGTTTTCCTGTATGATGTCCGCTACCGCATTACCGCGCAGATTGTGCCGAGGCCGGATTATCATGGTACGGCAGAGCAGCTGTATGCACAGGCTGAACGGCGAATTAAAGGTGGCAAGTGCTTTTGCCAGCCTGCGCTCGGCTTAAGGGAATGCGTTGCGTACTTTTCTGAAAGTGACCCGAACGAAAAGCCGATTCAGCAAGACATGGATTTGGGCTTGATGGTGTACGACATTTTTGACCTGCATGATGCGGAGGTTCGCAAGAAAACGCGGACAAGGCTGTCCCTGTATCATGCGGTGATGAAGCAGGGCGTCATTGAAGTGCCGCCCTATGATAGCCCGGAAGTCCTGAAGGGGGATGCAATATGCTGAGACCGCTGTACGATTATGCCATGCGTTACCAGCTGCTGCCGCCTCCGGGCATGGTGAAAAAGACGGTAAAGGCATGGGTTTGCCTTGGCGCAAATGGCACGTTCCTTGGCGTGAGGCAGGACGGCGAGGATGAATACTTTTGCCCTGACGGTGGAAGCCTGACACATGGTGATAAGTGTAATGTGCTTGTAGAAAAGTACGAAATTGTTTTCTGGAAAGAGGTTCAGCAAGAAGAAATAGAGAGCAACGAAGAAAATAAAAAGCCGCAACGAAAAATGCTCAAGCATCAGTTCTATCTTGACTCCCTTCAGCTGGCAGCGCAGAAAGTGCCTGAATTATCAACTTGTGTACGGCTGTTGGAGGACGAAATTTGCTGTGAGCAAGTGCGGCAGGAATTGATACGACTGAAAATCAAACCATCTGACACGGTTTCTTTTGAAATTGTAGGAACACCCATTGTTGAAATTCCAAAGGTGCAGGAATGGTGGCGGGAGTTCCGTCAGCAGTTCGCACGGCACGGCGCGGCAGAAAGCCTGTGCCTGATTACAGGAGAAAGAACGACGCCTGTTGCTACCCTGCCACTCATTACGGGTTTTCAGGAAGTTGGGGGAAATGGATCGCTGCCACTGTTCTGTTTTGATAAGGCAGCATTCCGCTCATATGGGCTGAAGCAATCGGCGAATGCGCCTGTTTCTGCGGAATCAATTGACGCGGTGAAAGCGGCGCTTGACCATCTCATGTCAAGCGAAACGCTTTCGCCAACGTTGGCGGGAATGCGCTTTGTCCATTGGTTTGACTGCTATGTTCCTGCGGAATGCGACCCGATGCAGCAAGCACTGGATGGCGATCCTAAGAATCAGGGAACAGAACAGCAGACGGAAGATGATGATGGATACGACGACGATGAAGAATTTGATGAAACGGTAGAAGCACCGTCAAATCCTGATGCTGAACGCGATATTCCAGCTAAACGTCTTGTAAGCATTGAAAGCGGGGAAGCTGCAACAGCGATTCCAGCCAGCACACAGTATTATATTCTGCTGCTGTCCGGCGTCAAAGGGCGTGCGCGGATTCACAGCTATGATCATGGTAATTACGGTGAATTAGAGAAGAATATCCAGCAATGGCGCAATGACTTGCAAATGGTCGATCTCGGTGGAACGGGATTCACAAAAATTAATTCGCTGAAAGCAATGATGATTCGCTTGAAACCTAAACAAAAAAGTAAAAAAAGCGAAACGAAAAAAGAATTTTTCGAGCGAATGAGAAAGGAACTTTCGGGAATTACGCCAGCGGTGCTGCACGCAATCTTGACGGACAGTATGCTGCCGGATTCCGTGGCGGTTCGTGCGCTGCGATACATTCGCAATCAAATGGCCAGTGCCAGCGAAGAAGATAAACATGCGCCCGTGCCCAATGCAATGTGCTGCCAATGGCTGAAAGTATGGCTGATTCGGAAAAACAATCGAAAGGAAGGCGTGATAGAAGCTATGTATCAGGCGGAAAATACGAATGTTGCGTACCGCTGCGGCGCGTGGGTCGCCGTGTATGCGAGTATGCAGCAGTTTGCGATGCGGAAAGTTAAAGCAGGGATTGTACAGCGCTACTATGCATCTGCCTGCCAGATGCCGGCGCTGGTATTGGGGCAGCTGTCCATCCATTCAGTACCGCATCAGGACAAAATTAAAAGCAATGATTACTTGGAACTGTATCAAGAAATGTTGGATGCGGTCACTTGCGACATTGCAGAAATCCCTACTGTGTTGAATTTGGAGCAGCAGGCTTATTTTGCGCTGGGGTATCGCCAAATGACGGCAGAATTGAACAAGAGACTTAAAGAACTAAAAATGCAGAAAGCACAGAACGAAGAGGCAGAAACGGACGAGGAGGAATAAGAAAATGGCACTGCAGAACCGTTACGAATTTATGTACTATGTTGCTTGCACCAATGCCAACCCGAACGGCGACCCGGATATGGGCAACATGCCCCGGATTGACCCGCAGACCATGCAGGGATTGATTACCGACGTGGCCACGAAACGCCGTATTCGCAGCTACATTGAAATTGCTTATCCGGGCGTGCCGGGCATGGGGATTTTCGTGCAGAAGTCAGTGAACCTGAATAAGCAGATTGCACTGGCAAGACGTGAAGCAAATGTCGAGGGCGCAAAAGGAAAGAACCCGGTTTACGCGGCGCGCAGAAAGGCGTGCGAACTCTTCTATGATGTGCGTACCTTTGGCGCGGTGATGTCCACAGGACCGAATGCAGGGCAAGTTCGCGGTCCTGTTCAGATTGCTTTTGGCAAGAGCTTAGATCCTGTCCTGCCGTTGGATATATCCATCACGCGCATGGCAGCTGCCTTGGGCGGAAACGACAAATCCAGCAAAAAGACATATGAGGAATACGAAGAGGAGGAGCAGAAAACACCAGAGGACGAACTTCGGACGATGGGACGCAAGCAGATTATCCCCTTTGGTCTGTATGAGGTGCGTGGCTTCATCAGCGCGAATCTTGCAGCGGAAACGGGATTCGATGAAGCTGATATGAAGGCGCTGTTTGAGGCGATTCTCAACATGTATGAGCATGACCGTTCGGCGAGCAAGGGCGAAATGGAGGTTGTTTCTCCGCTCATCATCTTCAAGCACGAAGGCACGGATACGAATCCTGAACAGCGCGCACGTCAAGCCAAATTGGGCTGTGCACCGGCGCATAAACTCTTTGAACTGGTGACGGTGCAGAAGAAGGTGGATTTCCCCCGCAATTATCGTGACTATGAAGCAAAGGTGGCGCTGGATAAGGTGCCTGCGGGGGTACGGATGGGCTTCTTGAGCAATCCTTACGGGGAGATTGTCTGGGATGAACTGCCGCAGGGAGAAAGCTGGTTTACCCGTGGATGACGAGCAGGAGTATCTTCCGTTATCGTGGCTGTCGCAGGCAGATTACTGTCTGCGGCGCGCCGCGCTGCTGCTGAATGAACGTGTATGGGTAGAAAATGTCGAGACGGCGAAAGGTCGCGCCGAGCATGAACGGGTTCATACACAGCGCGTGGAGCGCCGCGGCGATTTCGTGAAGCTCTACGAGAACAGTGTCTTTTCGGACGAAATGCAAATCAGCGGAAAATGCGACTGCATTGAAGCAGTGCGGGATGAAAACGGCTGCACGATTCCCGCAGTGGATTTCCCGGTGCGGCTGCTGCCGGTGGAGTACAAGCATGGGAAGATACGCGATGAATCAGAATACAAGATTCAGCTTTGCGCGGAGGCGATGTGCTTAGAGGAAATGTATCACACGACGATCCCGGCAGGTGCGCTGTTCTACATTACCGCGCATCGCAGAGTGGATGTGGAACTTGATGAAGCGCTGCGTGAACAGGTACGGCAGACTGTGCAGAAACTCTGGAAAGTCCGCCGCGAAATGCTGATTCCGTCGGCAGCTTACGGCCCGAAATGCAAACGTTGCTCGATGCAGGAATACTGTATGCCGAAGGTAAAAACATCCGCGAAGGAATATTGCAAGGCGCTTCTTCTTGAAGCAGAGAGGGTGGAGACGGAATGAAAAAATTACTGGAAACCCTCTATGTGACAACGCCAGACAGCTACCTTTTCTGCCGCAACGAGAATATCTGCGTGAAAATTGGCGGCGAAGAGAAAGCAAGTGTACCAGCGGTAATGCTGGACGGAATCGTGTGCTTTGGGGAAATGGCAGTCTCCACACCGCTGATTGGTTTCTGCGCTGAGCACGGGATTACGCTGACGTTCCTATCGTCGAATGGACGCTTTTACAGCCGCATTTGCGGGCCGGTCAGCGGCAATGTACTGCTGAGAAAAAAGCAGTATCAAGCGCTGGATGATGATGACTTCCGCATGAAATTCGTGCAGAACCTCCTGGTGGGCAAGCTGCTCAACGAGAAAAATGTATTGATGCGCACGGCACGGACGCAGGATGCGGCAACAGCAGAGAGTCTTCGAGCAGCCTGCCAGTCTATTAGCCAGTATGCAGCACAGCTGGAGACATGCGCAAGTGTTGACCAAATGCGCGGCATCGAAGGAGCCGCCGCAAAATGCTACTTTGCGCATTTTGACGACATGATTTCCCCACAATGCCCCTTCCAGTTTGTGGAGCGCAGCAGACGACCGCCGCGCAATGAAGTGAATGCAGTCCTGTCGTTTATGTACACGCTGCAAACGCGGGACATTCAAGCGGCACTTGAAACGGTAGGCTTAGATCCAGCGGCTGGATGGCTGCACACGCTTCGACCGGGACGGGCGTCGCTGGCGCTGGACTTGCTGGAAGAGTTCCGAGCGCCGCTGTGCGACCGGCTGGCGCTGTCGCTGTTCAACAAACGTCAGCTGACGGATAAGGACTTTGAGTACGATTCGCTGGCTGTTATGCTGAACGAGCGCGGGCGCAAAACGGTACTTACCGCATGGCGTGACCGAAAGCAGGAAGAAATCACGCATCCGTATCTCGGAGAAAAAATCCAAGTAGGGCTGATTGCTTATGTACAGGCCATGATGCTGGCGCGTGTCTTGCGCGGGGATCTTGATTGCTATCCGCCGTTTGTCTGGAGGTGAAAAAATGTTGGTTGTTGTTACTTATGATGTGAATACAGCAACCGAAGCGGGAGCAGCGCGGCTTAGGCGTGTAGCGAAACTCTGCGAACGCTATGGACGGCGTGTTCAGAACTCTGTATTTGAAGTCCTGCTTGATGCAGCACAGCTGACGGCGCTCAAGGCGCAATTGGCAGCGACAATTGATGCAGAACATGACTCCGTTCGCTTCTATCGCCTTGGCAACAGTTACAAGGAGCGCATTGATGTGCTTGGTTGCACTGCGCGCATTGAAGCTGGAGAACTACTGATGTTATAGCGGAAGCTGAAAACACTCTTTTCAGCGCATGTGAATCATACATGAATGGCCGACCGTCTCGCGCGGCGTGATGTCAAAATTCAAACGATGATTCTATGAAATATCACCAAAATAATCTCGACAAATTGCGTGGCACTATTGTTAAGCCATGCTGATTTGTAAGGGTTGAACAAAAGATTTGCAGAAATTGCATATCTTTTGCCGTCGCCCCTCGCGGAGGGGCGTGAATTGAAATGAGGTTAGCCATGCTCGCGCGGATGGCGACGTTGTCGCCCCTCGCGGAGGGGCGTGAATTGAAATGCCGCGCATCAGCCCCTCCATGTTGAACTGCAGTCGCCCCTCGCGGAGGGGCGTGAATTGAAATATCGTACACAGAGCCGCCACCTTGCTTGGTTGCGCGTCGCCCCTCGCGGAGGGGCGTGAATTGAAATGCAGATGAACTGTTCGATGAAGCCGTAATGCACGTCGCCCCTCGCGGAGGGGCGTGAATTGAAATAATCGTCACGATAGCGCCGAAAACCACCAGCAGAGTCGCCCCTCGCGGAGGGGCGTGAATTGAAATGTCTGGATGGTCACGCTCTTGTCGGTAGCGCGAAGTCGCCCCTCGCGGAGGGGCGTGAATTGAAATCGGAATCGCAGACCTTGATAATAGGCTCGGCGGAGTCGCCCCTCGCGGAGGGGCGTGAATTGAAATGAGATTCCAGTACCCCCAGCAAACGCCATGCACCAGCGTCGCCCCTCGCGGAGGGGCGTGAATTGAAATTGGAACGCAACGCACGGACTACATGCATCGTTCCGTCGCCCCTCGCGGAGGGGCGTGAATTGAAATTTTTCGCGCTCCGTTTTCAGCAGCGCGCCCAGCGACGTCGCCCCTCGCGGAGGGGCGTGAATTGAAATCTATAAGTCTTCCTGCCTTTCCGTTGCGCTTGCAAGTCGCCCCTCGCGGAGGGGCGTGAATTGAAATACCATTCGGCTGACATCCCCGCCCCCGCGCCGGGTCGCCCCTCGCGGAGGGGCGTGAATTGAAATATTTCGGGCGCGTCGTCCTCCACCGATGGCGTTGTCGCCCCTCGCGGAGGGGCGTGAATTGAAATACGCCCGCAGAGCCGAGCGCGCCTGAACCCGCGCCGTCGCCCCTCGCGGAGGGGCGTGAATTGAAATAGCTACATCGACGGCATGGCCTATGTGCGCGTGAACGTCGCCCCTCGCGGAGGGGCGTGAATTGAAATTTCATGATCTGGATGTCATAGTGGCCGGAGTTGCGTCGCCCCTCGCGGAGGGGCGTGAATTGAAATAAATCGCGTTGTCTTTCGCGTTTTCCGCCGCATCGTCGCCCCTCGCGGAGGGGCGTGAATTGAAATTTGTCGTCCAGCTGCGCAATCGTTGCCTTCTCCAGTCGCCCCTCGCGGAGGGGCGTGAATTGAAATATCATTGCGCGGCAGGTGTCCTCAACCTGCTTACGGTCGCCCCTCGCGGAGGGGCGTGAATTGAAATGGAGTAAAGGTACTCGCCCGTCCATTCTATGTGTCGCCCCTCGCGGAGGGGCGTGAATTGAAATTCGACGGGGGATTCGAGCGCCGCCCAGATGTACACGTCGCCCCTCGCGGAGGGGCGTGAATTGAAATGGGAGCGGCGTACCGTCCTGCGTGCTTTTGCCGCGTCGCCCCTCGCGGAGGGGCGTGAATTGAAATTTTCCCGACGCCCGGACTCTCGGACACCGGGAAAGTCGCCCCTCGCGGAGGGGCGTGAATTGAAATAGCTCCGTCTGCTTCTTATCGTTTGCGTACAGCGGTCGCCCCTCGCGGAGGGGCGTGAATTGAAATTTGGAAAAGACGGGCATCCGTCTGGATTTCGATGTCGCCCCTCGCGGAGGGGCGTGAATTGAAATATCTCCTCCGTAGGGATGCAGAACACTTGAAACGTCGCCCCTCGCGGAGGGGCGTGAATTGAAATATTCATCTGCTGGGCAATCCGCTGAAGTATTTCGGTCGCCCCTCGCGGAGGGGCGTGAATTGAAATTGCATTGATGCCGTCACCGTACTGCATCAACCCGCGTCGCCCCTCGCGGAGGGGCGTGAATTGAAATAGAGCGTCGCGGAGTACACCAACCAGCTTACAATCGTCGCCCCTCGCGGAGGGGCGTGAATTGAAATACGTCGCGGTTCTGGAAGTAGTAGGACACCAGCGTCGCCCCTCGCGGAGGGGCGTGAATTGAAATGGATTTCCGCCCCTCGATGAGGTCAAGGGCTTTCTGGTCGCCCCTCGCGGAGGGGCGTGAATTGAAATTGTTCCGGCTTCACGCCATAGTCGATGGTCAGGTCGTCGCCCCTCGCGGAGGGGCGTGAATTGAAATTGTTCCGGCTTCACGCCATAGTCGATGGGCAGGGCGTCGCCCCTCGCGGAGGGGCGTGAATTGAAATCACATACTGATGCGCTTGCCGTCCTTATCGTGTGTCGCCCCTCGCGGAGGGGCGTGAATTGAAATGCCATACTCGCCCTTGAGCGCGTCAATCAGTTTGTGTCGCCCCTCGCGGAGGGGCGTGAATTGAAATAGTTCATACTTTTTCATTTTTGCTTTTCCTCCCACGTCGCCCCTCGCGGAGGGGCGTGAATTGAAATATGATGGGCGCTGCGGAATTCCGACCCGGAATCGGTCGCCCCTCGCGGAGGGGCGTGAATTGAAATAACTGAAAGATAACCATTGCTCTGTTTGCTTGGGTCGCCCCTCGCGGAGGGGCGTGAATTGAAATCCGATTCCAGCGAAAGTAGTTTCTCCCGAACCAGTCGCCCCTCGCGGAGGGGCGTGAATTGAAATATCTACGAAGGCAACGGCGTGGCGCAGAAGCTCCGGTCGCCCCTCGCGGAGGGGCGTGAATTGAAATACAAATTCTCTTGACATTGCGGAACTGAAAAACTGTCGCCCCTCGCGGAGGGGCGTGAATTGAAATGAAATGCAAGAATGGCTGAATGCGCTGACAATCGTCGCCCCTCGCGGAGGGGCGTGAATTGAAATTCACTCTCCGTCCATGTATCGCATAATTGCGTCAGTCGCCCCTCGCGGAGGGGCGTGAATTGAAATAGAAATAAATACCGATGCTGCGGCGCGGCTTCGCGTCGCCCCTCGCGGAGGGGCGTGAATTGAAATTTAATCCGTTCGATACATCCAGCCCCATATCAGGTCGCCCCTCGCGGAGGGGCGTGAATTGAAATGAGTAAGTGCCGCCGTGTCAAGTGGCAGGCAGGTCGCCCCTCGCGGAGGGGCGTGAATTGAAATTTCCTCTTGCCGTAAATCCCGTAAGTTCTTTTCGTCGCCCCTCGCGGAGGGGCGTGAATTGAAATATTGTACAGGGAGAAAGTCACCTGCAACGTATCGTCGCCCCTCGCAGAGGGGCGTGAATTGAAATTTATCGACTTGCGTCTCCCAAATCGGAATCAACGTCGCCCCTCGCGGAGGGGCGTGAATTGAAATAGCAGGTATTCGACTCTTGTCCATGTGTGAGACGGGTCGCCCCTCGCGGAGAGGCGTGAATTGAAATGGGCGAACGCTGCTCGACTTCGACCTGTACCATATGTCGCCCCTCGCGGAGGGGCGTGAATTGAAATGAGTAAGTGCCGCCGTGTCAAGTGGCAGGCAGGTCGCCCCTCGCGGAGGGGCGTGAATTGAAATCTCCAAGAGTTCGTTGAAATCTGCGGGAACGGCACAGGTCGCCCCTCGCGGAGGGGCGTGAATTGGCGTGGCTGCTGGCTTTCGGGAAAGAAGGTCGGCAGCCACGTTTTCATCCTCTGCTTCCGCTGCAAAAAAACTTTCCGCACCCTCTTGACAAAACCGTTGGAATAGGGTATAATAATCAATGTCGCCGATAAAAGCGACGGAATGACGCGGGGTAGAGCAGCTTGGTAGCTCGTCGGGCTCATAACCCGGAGGTCGTAGGTTCAAGTCCTACCCCCGCAACCATTTGGCTCAATAGCTCAGCTGGCCAGAGCATTCGGTTCATACCCGAAGTGTCATAGGTTCGAATCCTATTTGAGCCACGAACGCCGCAGAGAAATCTGCGGCATTTTTTTGTTTTGGGCGGAATAATAGGACATTGCAAAAGACTTTCAGAAATCAAAAAATCCCCCTGCCGAGAAGGAAAACTCCTCGGCAGGGGGCAGTGAAAATCGGCGGAGGATTAGTCCTCGTCGTCCTCTTCTTCCGGCAGTTCGGCATTGTGATACACGTTCTGCACGTCGTCGTTGTCCTCCAGCATCTCCAGCAGCTTCTGAATCTTCTGGATCGTTTCTTCGTCAGGCAGCGCAACCGTGTTCTGCGGAATCTTGTCCACTTCAGCGGTCAGGAAGGTGACGCCCTGCTTCTCCAGCGCTTCGCGGACGGTGGAGAAGTCGTTCGGCGCGGTGTAGATTTCGTAGGCGTCGTCATCCACCTTCATGTCTTCCGCACCGGCGTCCAGCGCCATCATCATCATTTCTTCTTCGTCCGAACCGGGAGTGCGTTCCACCACCAGAACGCCCTTCTCGTCGAACATGAAGCTGACGGAGCCAGTCGTGCCGAGGTTGCCGCCGTTCTTGGCAAAGCAGTGGCGCACGTCGGAAGCGGTACGGTTGCGGTTGTCGGTGATGGTATCAACGATGACCGCAACGCCGCCGGGCGCATAGCCTTCATAGGTGATCTGCTCGTAGGTCACGTTGGACAGTTCACCGCTCGCCTTCTTGATGGAGCGCTGAATATTGTCATTCGGCATATTGTTGGCTTTCGCCTTGGCAATGATGTCGCGCAGCTTGCCGTTGGATTCGGGGTTTGCGCCGCCATCGCGCACAGCAATCGCGATTTCACGGCCAATCTTGGTGAAAACAGCGCCGCGGGCAGCATCCGCCTTGCCCTTCTTCGCCTGAATATTATGCCACTTGGAATGCCCAGACATCAGAAAATCCCTCCTGAAAAAGTCAGGGAAGCGCCGCAAACCGGCATTTCCCGCGAAATAGTAGCTTGAAAACGCTTTATTATAGCATTTTGGTGCTTGTCACGTCAAGGGTGAGAGCCGTAATTTCGCGATTTTTTCGGGAAAAAACAGGGCAGAAGCGCGTTCTTCTGCCCCGATATCGTATGTTTATTGCACTTCGTACGTCCCGACCTGCTCGGATGTGCCGAAGCCCAGCACTTCGCTTGTCGGGCGGGAGTTGGTCTTGCCGCCGTCGTAAGCGCCAATCTGGTTGAGCTGCTTGCCCATGAAGACCATCACTGCCGTCTGCCCGCCGTCCATGTTGAAGGCGACCTGACAGCCCTTAGCACGCATCATCTTCGCCAGATAGCTGATGGTAACGCCTGCGGAGCGCTTCAGGCGCCCTTCGCACATGATGGCGACGTAGTGACCGGGTTCGACCATGCCGATGGCGCAGCGCGGATTCTTGTTCTCATTGTTGGCGTAGGCGCGCTCGGACACTTTGCCGTCCAGCAGCAGATACGGGCCGAAGGAGTACACCGTCTGTACACCCTCGTCGATGAACTCCTGCGCCGTCTTTTCCCAGCTGTGGTAGACTTTAAGGCTGCCGTCAGGCATGAACGCCAGCATGTCCAGATTCGGGAACATGGAGTTCGTTACCTGCTTTTCGGTGTACGGGTCGTCATAGAGAATGCGCCCGTCGCGGATGACAATGCCCGTGTGGCGGTTGTTGTTCACGGCGACGCGGTAAGTGTAGTAGTCCGTGTTCATCGCAAAAACGACGTTGTGCTTCTTTGCGGTTTCTGTCGCGTCCACGCGCACCTTGCCCATCTTCTCCGGGTCGTTTTGCACCGTGCGGAGCATTTCGCCCGCGTCCAAATCACCGTACAGATCCGCCTCAAACCACGTCAGCGGCTGGGTTGCGTCGTATTTGCGCTGGATGATGACTTTGCTGGTCTGGCTGACGTAAATCCACAGTCCCTCGTCCTCGGAAGAGTAGAGGTATTCGCCTTCATCGAGGAAACCCTTGGCGTTGAGGGCAGGCATGTGCGCCATGTATGCGGGCACTTCGGTGGGCGCGGGCGTGGCCTCTACGTTGTTTGCCGCCGCATCGTAAGAACCGGGCGCGTCGTAGATGTTTTCGAGGAAGTCGTCTTTGCGGACGTCCTCGCCTACGGTCGTGAACGCCAGACCGAACACGCGGTTGTCGTACTTCGTGCCCGTTTCGGTGACGCTCATGCCGGAGGAGGCCTGCGTCTTGTGCAGGGTATAGGCTTCTTCCGCCAGCTCGATGCCGGTCGCGCCATTCATGCTCTTGAGCGGAACCGTCCAGTCAAACGTAATCTGATTTTCGGGGTACAGGTGCAGGTACAGCTTTTTGACCTGCCAAGTGCCGTATGCAATGGTGGACGCGGTGAATTCATCCTCGTTTGCTGCCAATGCAATGCAGTTCTGCGCGGCGTCAGCAATCATCATGTGCTGCTTGTGGCCATACTCGCCATTGGTGTCCTGCGTTACAACGACTTCCGGTTTGTACTGCCGATACAGCCCCACAATCCATTCGTTGACTTTGCCTTTGCCGCCCGCAGATTTATAGGCTGCTTTGAGATTTTTGGCATAGCTGTCCTTGAAATTGCCAATGACCGGATACGTCCGCACGCCCATGTGCCACAGACCGTTGAGCAGCTCGGAGGAGCGGGTGGTGTTGGAGCGGGTGAAGTACGCCACAACCACCTTGCGCTGCTGCTCGACAGCGTAGGTGGGAATTGCGCCGCCGAAGAAAATCAGCTCATCATCCGGGTGCGTGGAGAGGAAGAGGATATCCGCCTTCTCCTCCGTCGGCTGCCATACCTGCACCCAGTCAGGCAAATCGCCCTCAGAAAGCACAAACAGGTCGTTGATGCGCAGGGCGGTTTTCTTCTCGCTTGTCACCGCCAAGCGGACATGCTGCGCGGGCTGCGGCAGCGCAACATACGCGTGGAGGAAGCGCGTGTCGCCCGGCACGGCGGTGAACCAGTCCTTGCCGTCGTCGCTGGTCTGGATTTCCCACGATTCAGGCATGTTGCCGAAGCAGACATAAAGCCCGGCAATTGGCTTGCCCTCCGGCGCGGTAATTGCGATCCATGGGGTTTTGATTTTGTTGCTCTCCCAGTAAGAAGTATACTTCTTGTCCGTCATCAGCGTGTATTTCCGCCCGGAACTGCACACCTTGAACTTGCAGTCCTCTGTGATATCATTCGCTTCCGCGGCGAAAGCAACGCTCAGGCTCAGCGCGAGCAGCGTCAGCAGCGCGATCAGCCATTTCTTCATAATCAATGCCATTCCTTTCTATGATACTCCAACCTGAAGAATAGCATAAAAAGAAGGCGATTGTCAACGAAAACCGGCAGAAGAATGGAAAATTTACAACTTCCGTCCGCATTCGCTGTTGACGGAAGGCAGGGAGCATGGTACAATGCAGCGTAGGAAGGGGGGAGAAGCATGCAACAGCCGCGCATCTTTTTTGCCGTGGCGCTGCACGAAAAGTACGCGCTGCCGACAGATGCGCTGTATACGCCAATTCAGGCGGGCGCGGCGATTCATCCGCCGCTGGGGCTGATGCGCGACGATACGGGCGAAAATATCAGCGCGAAGAACGGCAGCTACTGCGAACTGACGGTGCTGTACTGGATGGCGCACAATGTGGATGCGGACTGGTACGGCTTGTGCCATTATCGGCGGTACTTCTCCCTCCGCAGGACAGGCTGCCCGCAAAAGCGCATTCTGACGCGCGCGCAGCTGCTGCCCCTGCTTGATACGGCAGATATTTTTTTGCCGAAAAAGCGGCACTACTGGCTGGAAACGAACTTCACGCAGTATGCCCATGCGCACCACGAGGAGGATTTGTGGAAGGCGCGGGCGGCGCTTGCGCGGCTGCATCCGGGGCAGGAGCATGTGTTTGACCGCGTGATGGCGCGCCGATCCGGGCATCGGTTCAACCTGATGCTGATGCGCCGGGACGCGCTGCA
>ULTC01030488.1_pt1 | contig 16552 bp, 17 predicted proteins | sample 1957091 | NCBI WGS metagenome assembly ULTC01 (sample SAMEA4835720, study PRJEB28245) | human gut metagenome | biome: gut microbiome; material: fecal sample | place: Denmark | collected 2008 | reverse complement strand
ATTTAAACTTGGAGAGAAAAAAGTCTTTCCTAGTAAAGAAGAACCAACGTTGTTTGCCAAAATGATTTTCAATGCTATTGGTATGGGGGTATTGTCTTTAACAGAAGCTGCTCACCTTCTAGATATATCCATTGATGAGTTTCGTAACCAAATAGACAGTGTAGCATGAACATTACAATAGGTGATATTAATATATTATTCATGCTGCAAGACCTTAATATATCTGCAGAATTTTTCACTCTCAATTTTGAGTTTTACATAACTGATTTACTTATAAATGACATAAGAAAATCTAATTATAGATATAGTATAGACTCTTTTGAAAAAGACAAGAAAATACATATAAAGAAATTATCTATTGATGAATTACAAGAAGTTATTTCATTAGGAAGATGTGGAACGTCTTGCTGTATAGTGGAAACTTCTGCAATATGGTTAGCAATGAAACTTAATGCTATAGTTTTATCTGATAGTAAAACTATAGCAAAAGGTCAAGAGAAAGAACTTGTTTGTCAAAAAACAGAATGGATACTAACCGAGTTGTTAAATCAAAATATAATCAAACGAGAAAAGTTTGAGCAATTAACAAATCAATTAAAAACGATAAGAAAAAAGCAATTATGAAAAGGATGAAGTTTTTTTTGCACCAGCAGGTTGACAAAACTCTAATTAAATAGTTAATCGTCAACAAAAGAAAACCGAACAAGTAGGCAAATACTTGTTCGGATCCAGATCTAATATTCTTGGCGGAATAAAAGAAGATACTTCTTTAAGTGATCATTGGTTTGCAAAGATAGTATTTTTGTGATAGAAAATACTAATTGTTGCTGAATTTGCCTGATATCCTAAAGCCTCTTGTGGATATTTAAAAAGAAGAAGAGGTTATTCACATTAAAAAATTAAAGAAAATGAAAAATGATTACTTTGAAAATCAGGCAAATGATTCAGAGAAAAGAAAACACGTAAGAATTCTAAATTCGAGCAAGTATCTATCTGCATTCCTAGATGAAGGAGAGGCTTTTTATGTAGGTTTACTATATGAAGACTATATAAATAGTCCTTATTTGGATAAATATGGATTGCCTAAGGATTTTGTTAATGATGCAACATTTACTCCGAAAGCAAAAAAAACAGCTTCAAAGAACAATGTAAATGGAAAATTCGTACGCAAACAACCTGAAGAAAAAGTCACTAATACAAAACACATTGAATATACCACTAAAGATGGTACTCATGTTAGCTATTACAGAGACTTTCATATCTATGCCAAAGCATTACTGCATAAATATAATATGCAATTCACTTTTAAGACCAATATTCATGGCCAAAAAATTGTAGTATCATCAACCCCTCTGGTATATATAGATGACATAGAAAATAACATGAAAAATACCCATGTCATAAATCTATTTTGTGAAATATTTAACGACTTTGAAATATTTACAACCAAACTTGAACCCGCAATTCATTTTAACAAAAGGTTTGATATGGAATTGCTACCAAAAGGTACATTGAATGAAGCTGAAAACTTTGACGAAGTAGTACGTATATCAAGTCATTATGTAAAAGATAATCAAGAACAAAAAGCTTTTCAAAAAAGGCTACATATATTAAAAGAGTATGAACCTGATATAAGAGGGAAAGGTCCGAATAATTTCTTCGGATATATTGTATTCGGCTTTAGTGATTTAGATCTTATTATATTAGAAACAATGTATTCGAAAAATGCAACTTATATATTCAATTTATCTGATTATGAAACGAATATTATAAGAGACAAGCAATCGGTAAATAGAGAAAAACTAATGATCGGAAAGTTTTATCATGATGCAAAGTGGGAGACTAGAATTAGACGTTTTTTCAATAAACGCATAAAAAGTAGTCAAGGTAATATCACATATGTATAAAGGTATTGTATATCCGATAAAAAGACTTATCTTTGTTTTTAGTATTCTCCATGAGCAAACTACCGCAAAAGCACGTAGCAAATTAGTGGGATAAATCATGGGATATGCTTGAAACTAAAAATATAAAGTTTTAAATATCAGCATGGTAGCTCTCTTAAGAGAATCCCAGGCGGATCACATAAGAACAAAGCCAAACGGCGACAAAAAAGAGACAAGTCCTACAATATCAACGTATTGTAGGACTTTTTTTATTGTTTCAGTCTTGCTTAAAAGACAAAAAAGGGGCACGAAAAGACACGGTTGAGTATCCAAATCGTACCCCCTTCCCCCAAAAACGATTAGGGGGTACGATTGTCGGAAATCACTATCCATGCAGAAGGTTTCAATCTCTGTATTGATTTTAGATATTATCATCTGAAACCTGTTTTACTGTGATTTTTTTATTAATGGTGTTTAAATTCAGTTGTTTACTCGAATACCTTTCTTTTATTTAAGAATAGCAAAGCAATACAAAAGTCATTCTGTAAAAGTAATTCAAAGTCCAAAACAGATACAGACACGATTTTTGTATATTTGCAGGATACAGATAACACCTGACAAGTATGAAAAAAGAAATCCTATATCAAGAAATAGCGAGAACTATTGCCTGTCAAATTAAGAAAGGCGTGTGGAAAGCTGGTGAGAAACTACCTTCTTTACGCACTATTAGCAATGAAAATGGTGTAAGTCTTAATACTGCAATTCAGGCATATTATGAATTGGAAAAAGACGGATTTATAATATCACGCCCAAAATCAGGGTATATTGTCAATTACAAACCCATACGCCTATCTGTTCCAGCGACAACACAACCGTCTGTAAAGCCTGAGAGCAAAGAGGTGATAGATTTGATTGCTGACGTATACAGCTCGTTAGAAATAGGAGATAAATCGATCACTCGATTTTCATTAGGAATGCCCGAAGATATTTTATTACCAATTGCAAAACTTAATAAAGAACTTATAAGAGCTATGCAGGCACTTCCGGGTAATGGAACCCGGTATGATGAAACACAGGGAAATATGCGATTACGTAAATCTATAGCTCGTTTTACGTATAGTTGGAAGGGAAACTTGACAGAAGATGATATAGTGACAACTGCTGGAGTTACTAATGCGGTTGCTTTAGCTTTATCTGTAATTACTAAGGTAGGAGATACTATTGCGGTTGAAAGTCCGGTCTATTTTGGAATGTTACAATTAGCCAATAGTATGGGGTTACGTATATTGGAATTACCTACCAATCCAGTAACAGGGATTGATCCAGATGCGCGGAAAAAAGTTTTACCACAAATTAAAGCTTGCCTGCTTATAAGCAACTTTAATAACCCATTGGGAAGTTGTATGCCTGATGAACATAAAAGGGTAGTTGTTGATATGCTGGCCGGATATGATATACCTTTGATCGAGGATGATTTATATGGTGATTTATTTTTTGGAAATTCACGTCCTAAGCCCTGCAAGGCTTTTGACAAGAAGGGGCTTGTTTTATGGTGTGGTGCGGTATCTAAAACATTAGCGCCGGGGTATCGGGTAGGATGGATTGCTCCCGGCAAATTTAAACATGCTATTATTCGCCAAAAGAATATTCACCTTATTTCTACGCCTGCGCTTAATCAAGAAGCGGTTGCCAATTTCATGGAGAATGACAGATACGAAAACCATTTACGTAAACTGCGACAAGAATTATACGCAAACAGTATTCATTTTGCCCATTCCATCATGGATTACTTCCCCGAGAATACAAAAATTGTTACTCCACAAGGAGGATTTATGCTTTGGGTGGAATTAGACAAACAGATTGATACAACAGAACTTTATTATCGGGCTATGCAGCGAAAAATAAGCATAGCCCCCGGACGTATGTTTACATTACAAGAGCAATATACCAATTGTATGCGTTTAAGCTATGGACAACGATGGACTCCACTTCTTGAAGAACGTTTAAAACAATTGGGGGATATAATTAAAAATCACTTTAACTGATGTATGTATTCCTTTAGTACTTCCCCTATTACTTGAAGTCCTTTCATGATTCTATCTTCTGGCATATTAGAGTAATTTATTCTAAATGTATTTTCTTTGTGCTCAACAGGATAAAATGAACCGCCGGGTACAAAGGCTATTTTCTGTTCAATGCATTTTTGCAGGATGTCACGCGCTGAAATATTTTCGGGTAATTCAATCCAAGTAAATAACCCGCCTTGAGGATGAGTATATTTTATGTCATTAGGAAAATAGCGTTCAATACATTCTAATGCTATATCTCTGCGTTTTCTGTAGACTTCTACTATTTTGCTAATATGCTCATCGATATCATATCGTTTTAGATATTCGGCAATAGTCATTTGAGCTATTGTGTTACACTGCAAATCAGTGCCCTGCTTAACTAACACATACTTGCGGATAATATCTTTATCACCTGCAATCCACCCAATCCGAAAGCCCGGACAAAAGATTTTAGAAAAACTACCAGTACATAAGATATTACCTACCTTATCAAAAGACTTTATAGAGGGTAAAGACTCTCCTTCAAACCTTAATTCTCCATAAGGGTTATCTTCAATAACAGGAATATCATATAAAGCAGATAGTTCAGCCAGTTTTTTTCGTCTTTCCAAACTCCATGTTTTTCCAGTGGGATTTTGAAAGGTTGGTATTACATATATTAGTTTTATATTTTGAGTATTATTCAGTACCTCTTCCAAAGTAGCCATATCCATGCCTTCTTCATCTGTTGGAATTTCAATGAAGCTACTCCCATATGATTTGAATGCGCTAATTGCTGCTAAATAGGTGGGGCTTTCACACAATACGATATCACCATCGTCTAGAAATACTTTTCCGGATAAATCTAATCCTTGTTGCGAACCGTGAGTTATAAGAATATTATCCTTATCAAACGATGTCCCTAAGCGTTCATTCATTCGTTTGGCAATCCATTCACGTAAAGGATAATACCCTTCAGTAGTCGTATATTGAAGAGCTTTTGCTCCTGCTTCTTGCAAAACGACCTGATTCATTTTGTTAATTTCATCTATGGGGAATAGCTCAGGGGCAGGTAGTCCACCAGCAAATGAAATAACATCTTCCCGTTCTGTAACTTTGAGTATTTCTCTTATTTCCGAAGCCTTTATATAAGACATTCTCTTGGCAAATTTCAACTTCATAATCATTAAATATATTTGAAAACTAAAATAATGCAAAGTAAAGCATAATAGATAAATGAGAACAGATACAATTTGCACAATATCAGCGGGTACAGATTTTCGGAACCAAGTATTATCCCGATTGTATCGCCTACCGAAAGAATTAAACGGACAGTTATCAATAGAAAGACAGGACTGATACTTGCGTCGACAGTTATTCTAGCCGAACCTCAATTAACCAAGCGTGAGAAAGAAATACTAATATTAATTCGGCAAGGTTTTCTGAGCAAAGAGATCGCTTATAAGCTAAATCTTAGTATTTATACGGTAAATAATCACCGAAAGAATATATTGGCAAAGCTAAATGTAGATAATGCGATCGAAGCTATCAATAAGGCGGAAAATTTCGGTATTCTCTATTGATTACGATATCCAATCCAAACCACTAGCTAATATTGATATGATTGCGGTTATATTTCATCCTCTGGGGCTGAATCCATTTGTGCGATGCGCTATGAGTGAATTATACAATCATTTTTCTGCGGAAAAAGTAGTGCGGGTATCGTATGTAAAGAATACCCGCACTTTCTATTTATTTTGAAAAACGTAATTTTATAGTTCAAGATTCACTTCATTCATATTGATTTCAAGAGAGCGCCGCTATACCTGTTCCTATCAAGTTTGCGTTATTCATATTGTTGATATGGATTTCGACATCCGCTAATGCGGATTCATTAAGGAGTTCTTGTAATTTCTCCAGAACAAGAATGTTATAGTTTTTATCTTTTCTATTCTCGCTCCAAAATAGACTGCCTTCGGCTACTAGACAGATTTTTTGTATATCTTTATTATATGATCTCAGTAACTGAATAAGGCCCAGTAGCGATGCGGCGACTAATTGTGCTGATCTGTTGTAGATCCAATGAGCTACATCTACATATACGTCCTTGTGAATATCCGGATAGTTCATGATAGCGGTCAATTTTTGGGCATCGAATTTATTCTCAAACTCATCCAAAGGGAAAGTTGCTTTCAATATATCGCCTAGATACATACCCGAAACCGCTTTCTCAAACCGCTGTTTTCCAAGGCTGCCTGAAATGGCGTCAACCGTATCATCGACTGTCGTGAGGAATGGAGGATGGAAGTTACCCGACTCTAGGTTGACAGGGACTAAGCCTTGTATATTATAGCTCGGATCTAATTTCTTTATTTTATCTGCCGGAATGAAAGTGGCCATGTTGGTGCCTGTTCCTACGATCAGACCGATATAGGCGTCATAGCTATTGTCGGTTAGGCCGGCAAACAAGCTGGCGATAGTATCATTTAATACTTTAATACCTGTAAATTTGATTTTACAATGTTCGTTTAGGTAGTCGAGAAGTGGTTTACCTACTAATTGCCCTACCATTTCTTTAATGTCGACTCCTTTTGTCCAACGTAACAATTTGGCGTCTCCACTGAGTACGGATTCTGCTGGATAAGAAAAACAATAGCCGATTGGCATTTCCTCATCCCGTTTTATCCCGACAATCATATCGGCTAATTCTTTAAATAGCTCCTCACGAGTATATCCCGGTGATTTCATGATCGACATGTCTTTTTTCCACCCGTTGTTGGGATGGATGGTTGGTGATCCTTGTCCAAGATCGACGGTCGCTACTCTATAGTTGGTTCCTCCTAAATCGAGAACCAATGCTTTTCCATTAATATCAGAGGTTTTGGGAGAGATAAAAGTCGGTATGCATTGTATCTCCGCATTTTCATGTTTTAATCCCTCTTCAACCTTTTCCCGAAATGAACTGGCTATCTCTTTGAGTTGGTCATTTTCTAACCAGAAAATATTTTTCTCCATAAGATTGATTTTTTGATTTTGAAATATCCTTGTTAGTGAATAACAATTTAGAAAGGGATTTGACTATCCTTATTGGTTGATTAAGTTAAGGGGATAAATTTCGGATACTGTAAAATTTGTTGTGTTAAATTTAAATTTTGTATAAACAAAAGGGTGACGATGTCTGTTTAAAACACCAAACAGATGATTTTATTTATTAATCTAAATTAAGATATATGATACCGAAAGTGGAGATAGAAGCAGGCAAGGCGGATTTAATCCGTGAGATTTTAGGCGTTAATGATTTGCAGGACATTAACTTACTTGATGAGTACCGTGATATATTTATAAAATCACAAAAGTCTGCGTATGAGAATGAATCTGTTAATGATATTAATTGCACGGATTGAATTTTGCGAGAAGAATGTCTTATATACAGGGCATAGGATGAGAATATATTATTCAATATTCTGTTTACTAGCATATTACAGTTTCTTTGTATTTCTTTCTTAGGAAACTACAGTTTCCCGCTAGGATAGAAACTGCAGTTTCTTCTAGGGGAAACCGGAGTGTCTTTTAGGCTCGGTTTGTGTAAACGATAAGGAAAATCTACTACTTATCATTTACGGTCTTCCCATATTCCTCATCACTTACCGGCTCAAGCCAAGTGTTTTTATTGGTTTGGGGATTACATTCTACGGCGATATGCGAAAACCAACTGTCCGGTGAGGCGCCGTGCCAATGCTCTATGTTTGGTGCGATTTCGACAACATCCCCGGGTAGTAAACGACGGGCGCTTTTACCTCGTTCTTGATAATAACCCACACCACCTACGGCGATGAGTATCTGCCCTCCTGTATGCGTGTGCCAGTTGTTTCGGCAGTTAGGTTCAAACGTTACGTTAAACATTGGTACGTTTAAATCCTTATTGCTTGTTAATGGCGCTAGCCAAGACTTCCCCGAGAAATATTGTTCAAACCCGGTGTTTTCATTTCCTGTAGGGAATTCACTAATTTTTGGAATTTCAGTTTTCATTTCTTGTGCGTTTATATTGCCAATAGAGATTAATGTGATCAACATGGCAATGGTTATTTTCTTTATATTCATATTTGTTTTCTTGATTTTATCCATATCACAAAATTATTTAAGATATTCCATTACTTTTGTATACCAATTACTGATAAGTGTAACAGAATTACTGATTTTACAATCTATAGAATCTTGAAGTTGATGGCTTTTAAACAAATATAGGGGAAATCTCAAATTGGCGAGATTGGACAATTGTCAGTCTGTTGGGATTATGTATTTTTGTCATCATAAGAATCTATAGGATGAAGCCTGATACGGAAAACATATATCAACGGAAAATCAATCAAGTAATTGATTATATCAATGCGAATTTGCATCTCCCTTTACGACTGGATATAATAGCCGGGCAAGTAAACGTGTCCGAGCGGCAGCTACTACGTATTATGAAAGGAGCCTTGAATGAGTCATTATATGCTTATGTGGCGAGGCAACGTGTAGAGCGAGCGGTTCTATATATGCATACGGAAGATATGAGTCTGGCAGATCTAGCGAGTCGGGTAGGCTATGATAACCCCCAATCTTTCTCGAAAGCGTTCAAGAAACAATTCAGCGTATCTCCGAAAGCTTATATGGATAAGTTGCGAGCACGTCTGAGAGAAGAGACCGAGAAGTGGAGTAATGCTTCGGTCGGGAAGGAGATTATTCCATCAGGGATGTTCGGTACGATTCGTTTGCAGAAAGGAAAATATGCGGTTTATACCTTAAAAGGTAGTTATGCGGGATTACAAGAACTATATAATACTATAAATATAGATTTCAATTATACCAAACGGCATGGAATGGCGTTTGAGGAATATGTGAGTTATTCGGAAGAGGATGACGATACCCAAGTGACAAAGATTTATATACCAATAAAATAAATTAGTATGGAAACAAAATTTTGCCAAAGCTGCGGTATGCCGCTGCAAAAGAATGAGGAGTTAGGAACGAACCATGACGGAAGCAAGAATGAGGAATATTGTTGCTATTGTTATAAGGACGGGGCCTTCACGATGGCTTGTACGATGGATCAGATGATCGATCATTGTGCCCAGTTTGTCGATGAGTTCAATAAAGATGCGGACTTTCATTATACGAAAGAGGAGGCCGTAGCGAATATGAAATTATTTTTCCCGACATTGAAGCGCTGGGCGGTGCGATAAGCCTCTATAAAAAGCGTCTATCTGTGCTTCGGCTTGCTGGATTAGTTTCACTGGAATGCGGGGCTTCTTCTCGAAAAAGTCCATTTCTATTTGAATGGTGTTTTTTTTAATGGAGCGGCTCCAATTACCTATTATCTTTCCGTTATACAAGATAACCGGGTAGAAGGTGCCGAATCGGTTGAACGCTTTTGGATGATGTTCTAGCGGCAATACGTCCGTACGGTTCTTGTAACTGATCAAGTATTCATCGAAGGCGGGGAGGAGACGCAGGACGGGCTCGCTCTCATTTTTTCCTTTCCATGATTGGTGGATGAAATATTCACGAGAATCGAACGTCTCGGTCATTAACTCCGTCTTGATCAGATTGATAGCGAGCCTACACTCGGTAGCGGTTAGCCCGGACCACCAAACAAAATCCTGTAACTGGGCAGGGGAGTGGCTTTGAAAATATCTGGATGCCAATCTCGCCAGAGCCTCTTCCCTGCAAAGTTCACGAGTAGGAGGGACACGTTCGTCCAATAAGGCGTAAGTCGTTTTCTTTCCTTTATCGATCCCGCTACAGACGATGCCTTCCACCTCACCCCATGTAAGGAAAAGGTTTACGTGATCTATGGTGGGCAAAATCCCGGATTTTTGCAATTCCGCCGTTACTTCTTGTTTGGTCAGGCTTTTGTATCCTTCCAGTATCTTTCCGATCTGATCTAGGCATCTTGTGAACAGCGTTTTTTCTATCTTCCCGAAATGTCCCTTGGCGTACGACATAACGGCAGCCTTGATACGCTCGGAAGATAGCATAAGCATCCAACGGATATCCTCGGCGGCCACGAAATGCCAAGTAGGACGCATCACATGGGTACGTAGAATATCACCTTTGTACAAAGCCTCATTTACCGTTTCAAGGGAAGAGGATCTCAAGCGAATACCGATCGCCCATTTGGCCATCTCATACTCCTGTGCCTGGATAGCGCCCATCCAAGAGACCAACTCTTTCGGGGACTCGAATCGGGGTTGTTCCAATTGTTGGCTAGCTACTCGTATATGTGTTATCATAATATATGAATATAAACGCAAATGTACGAAATAAAGCGTTAAACATCCCATAATCTTGAAGATATACTCATTCTTTTTGTACCTTCACGCTAGAAACAATTAGTGAAATTTATGACGATAGCGTATTTAAATGTGGCTACGGACCGGCAACACTTGGATATTCAAAGGGAAGAGATCTCTTCTTTTGCCGCGGCCAAAGATATCCATGTGGATAAATGGGTCATGGAAGTATCCGGAGAGAAAGCGAAACAGCCGGGACCAAAGTTAAAACTTGTTCTCGAACGCTTGAAGAAAGGGGATGCCTTGATCGTATCGGATATTACCCGTTTGTGTCTTACCTTATATGAGTTGATGGGGATACTTACCGTTTGCATGGAGAAGGACGTGACGGTCTATTGTATAAACGACCGTTATATATTCGATGACCGGATGGATCGCCAATTGATGATTAATGTCTTCAAGCAAGTAGACGAGATTGATCACAGTCTGGTTTCCATACGTACAAAAGACGCCTTGGAACAGGTGAAAAGTACGGGAAAGCGGTTGGGACGTCCTAAAGGCTCGGAATCCAAGTTGTTCTTCTTAGACGCCCATAAGGGGGAGATCATGAACATGTTGGAGCGGGGAGAATCGGTAGGATCGATTTGCGAGCATTTCAACGTCTCTAAGAATACTTTTTATAAGTATAGGAAGAAATTCTTCAGATCGTAAGGATTGGTTTTAATACCAATCCTTTCGTTTCATATATAGCCAAGTCAATACTCCGGTAACTATCATGACGGCCCAAGCTATGAAATAACCGTAACGCCAATCCAATTCCGGCATTATCTTGAAGTTCATACCCCATACGCCCACCAAGAATGTCAAAGGGATGAAAAGGGTGGAGACAATCGTCAGCCGTTTCATGATGGCGTTCATCCTAAGATCGTTATTGGATATATAAAGATCGACAAGGGAAGAGGTGATTTCCCGGCAGCTTTCCGTTGTTTGGATAACGAATTGGAGTTGGTCTTGCAGGTCATTATAGATCGGCAGGATATCCGGGGTGATAATCCCGTTCTCTGTTCGTAATAGTTTTGAGAATTGATCTTTCAGCGGTTGGCTATTCTTACGGATAATCATGTACTCATGGCGGTGTTGTTGGATTAGGGAACCCATATTACCCTGATCGTTCTTAGGATCGAGCAAAGTCTCTTCTATATCCTCTAGTATCTCTTCTACCTTTGAGGCGGATTCTACTAAATTCGCTATGATCGTGTTTAGAAGGAAAGCGAGCAGCAATCCACTGCCTTTTTTCCGGATGTTCAGCATGTTGGATAGTAGCGCTTTATGAGCGGCCTCGAATACGGGGTTGTTGCTTTCCGTAAAAGTGATAACCGTATTGTTCGCTACCAGTATACTGATGTGCTCAGACCGCATCTCGTTATTGACATCGTAATAGCAGGAGTTTAATACGATAAGCATTCGTCCTTTGTATTCCTCTACCTTGACCACGTGTTGGGGAGTCAAGATATCCTTAGCGTCCAGATTATGCAGTCCGAAATCTTTTACGATACGGGTAATGGCATCCGCATTGGTCAATCCGCTAACCTCGAACCAATTGATCTGATCCGAGTCGGATAGTTTGCTGAAAGAGGTGTCGGTTATCCGCACCTCTTTCGTATGCAAAGATTGTTCGTTGTATTGCGTGAGACGGATGCCGGTTGCTGTCTCATGTTCGCCGGCGTAATAATACTTGTCCGATAAATGCCGGTTGGATATATGTCTTCTCCTGTGTGTATATTCATTCCGTCTCATAATAAGGATCTCTTTTTAATCGAATTCAACAACGGTGATGCCGGCGCCTCCGAACTGCACATGCTCGTCTTGAAAACGACGGACACCGGGAACCGTGCGCAGATAATCCCGGATTAGCTGACGTAAGATACCCGTACCGGTTCCATGCAAGATGCGAACCTTGCCTGCCCCGACTTGAATGGCGTCGTCGATAAAATAGGTCACGCTTTGCAATGCCTCATCGCCCCTCATTCCTCTCACATCGATTTCTTGCTTAAAGTTTATCTTCTTCTCATGCATATTGTCAGTGGTCTGGGAGCTGACGAACGTGCTTTTCTGGATTTCCCGTTTGATCTGGCCTTTGCTTACCTTTTCCAACTGCTCCAGCTTAACCGTGCTTTTGATCATCCCGAATGCTACTACGGCCTGCTTTCCTTGTAGTTCCATAACGGTTCCGGCGGAAACCTGCCCTTTAAGGCGTACATTGTCACCGACCTCTATCACCTCTTTATTAAATATTGGCTGGGCCGTCACTTTTTGTTTCTGTTTCTTCCGTTCGTTCCGTTCCTTGAGCTTCGCCATCTTGCGTGCGATCTTATCGTCTTCTTCTTCGGTCGCCATTACGGAGTTCTTGAACTCTTCCAAGGCTTTGCGGGCCAGTTTGGTCTGTTCTTTTTCCGCTTGGGCCTCCTTGATCTCACGGACGGTATTCTCGATCTTGGCGTTAGCCTCCGCTAGAATACGTTGGGCCTCGGCCTTTGCCTCCCGGATGATCTCTTTCCGTTGCTTGTTTACGGCTTCCAAGTCTTGTTCATAACGAGAAGTGACATCTTCCAGTTTTTTCTCCTGCTGACGGATATTCTGCCGTTTGCTTTCCCAGTACCGTTTATCGCGTACGATATCTTGCAGGTATTTGTCCATATTGATATAATCCGCTCCGACGTTTGCGGAAGCGTCGGCTATCACGTCCTCGGGCAGACCGATCTTGCGTGCGATCTCTACGGCGAACGAGCTACCCGGATTTCCGATAGAAAGCTTGAACAAGGGCTGCATCAAATGGCGGTCGTACAACATGGCACCGTTTACGATACCCTCCGTATCCTCGGCGAAATGCTTCAAATTCTGGTAGTGGGTCGTGATTACCCCAAAGCTATGATTCCGGTTGAAGCGATCCAATAAAGCCTCGGCGATAGCGCCGCCAATCTGGGGTTCCGTACCGCTACCGAACTCATCGATTAGGATAATGGTCCGCTCGTTACAATTCTTCACGAAATACTTCATGTTGGTAAGGTGGGAACTGTAGGTACTCAAATCGTTCTCGATGCTTTGCTCATCGCCTATATCGATGAATATATGCTCGAAGATCCCGGTTCTTGATCGCTCATGCAAAGGAATCAATAAACCACATTGCAACATGTATTGAAGTAATCCGACCGTTTTCAGGCAAACGGATTTACCACCGGCGTTCGGACCGGATATGATCAAGATCCGTTTTCCCTCGGTCAGCTCGATATCGAGGGGAACTACCTGCTTGCCCTGTTTCTGTAAAGACAGGAATAAGAGCGGATGCACGGCACGTGCCCAATCCATTTGTCGCTTATCCTCCACGATCGGCTTGATCGCCTTGACTTGCTCCGCGAATAACGCTTTCGCACGAATGAAGTCAATGTCGGCAAGAAACTCGTAAGATTGTAGGATATCCGGAGCTAAAGGACGGATCACGTTCGTGAATTCCGTCAGTATCTTAATGATTTCCCGGCGTTCTTCCCCTTCCAGTTCCCGGATGCGGTTATTCGCTTCCACGACCACCTCCGGCTCTATAAAGACCGTCTTGCCACTGGCGGACTCATCATGTACGATACCTTTTATCTTTCGTTTGAAAGCCGGGGCTACCGGGATCATCAAACGACCGTCGCGCATGGTCGGTGTCACGTCCTTATCGACAACCCCGTCTGATTGTGCCGCACGGAGGATGGATTGCAGGCTGCGGGATATACCGCTCATCGTGATCGTTATCTCCCTGCGGATTTGCGATAGGGTGGAGGAAGCACTGTCCTTGACCTTGCCGAATTTATCGAGGATGCTATCGATCTTTCCAATCAATTGGGGGAAGACAAAGATATCTCCCGCCAATTCAGTCAAGGCCGGATACTTGATTTCCTCATCGTCCATGGGCTTGAAGAAGCGTACGATGTCATTGATCGTTTGCAGGGAACGTTTGAGGTCGAATAACTCCCGTTCATCCAGCCAAGTACCTTCCGGCCGAATCCGTTTCAAGGAATAGCGCACGTCGAAGAAATAACTGGCGGGGAATTCCGTGTCTCCGTGTAGGATACGGATAAACTCATCGGTTTGTTCCAATCGCTTGGATACGACCTCGAAATCGGCGGAGAATCCCATCTCCGCTACCCGCTCTTCCCCGAGCGGGCTTAAACATTTTTCTGTGATTAAGTGACGGATCTTATCAAAGCCCGTCTTTTGTTCAAAATTTTGTGGATATATCACGTGTTTGTAAAATCTTTATTTGATCTCTACCGTCACTTCAGAGCGAATGGTAGGACGGATAATTACTTCTAATTTTGTCTTGCCACGCTTTATATTAAATGTACAGGCGTTGTTGCCGGACGGATTAATATAAGGGGCGAAATAGTATAAATAAGAGAACGCCGGCAAGTAATCGGAGCTTTGCGACGCATCCGCTATTTGGGGATATTTGAATACGTCCCAAAACATGCAATATTTGAAACCGTTCGCGTCCGTAAACATCGTCTTCGGATCACGATATTGCATCGTGTTCGTGATAAAGCGTTTGTAGGCGGATGAGAACTCCTCTGCCGAATGATCCATCTTATGGCGGCCGATCTTTTCTATAATGTCACGAGGACGGATGCCTGCCGCATAAGCGGGAGAGTTACGATCTACGTCAACCACTTGATCCAATTTATCGATATCGTAGCTGATCCCCGTATAATTATAGGTCTTCTTGCTCACCTTGAACGGTACGTTACGTCCGTATTTCGTGTATGGGTATTGCATACACATCAACGGGACATGCACCCGGGCGTATTCGTCTAAACGATAAGAGTCTTCCAGCAACTCGTTCGCCTCACATTCCCAGAGTACACGTCCGGGGATATCTTTTTGATCGATGATACGGATACCGAATTGCAACAGATATTCGGCTTCCGCTTCGGCGGCGGCGTAATTCAAGAACGGGAATTTCTCCATCTTACTGTGCGAGAAGTTGTACCGGTAAGTCGGTTCTTTTTCTACCAATACTTTATTCGCTCCCAGATAGTTCGGGTTCTTATCGAAAAAATAGAAAGTCTGTATCAATAAATCCGGCTTCGCGATATCAACCGTAAGTCCTTTTTTGGTCAACTCGTTCTCGATGCATTCGTTGATGACCGTTTCCAGTTTACGGTTATTCTCGTCGATGGTCGAGAAGGCGAATGTCTTGAAGTTACCGAAATCTACGCCGTCGGATGTGACGGTAGTCTTGAACGGGCATACGAATTCTTGCTCATTGGTTGTCTCCAAGCTATACATCGCATAGGCGGACGCCAGCTGGTCTTCCGTGATGGCGTTACTTTTCTTGCAGTCCTTCTTTACTAATACTTGTTTAGAAGGAGAGGAAAGGTTGCTGATAGTCAATAGGACATCGTTTCTTCCGGCGGGATTCAGCAGTTGTGGGATCTCATCGACAGATATTTCCGTCACAGGTACACCGTTGATCTCCTCGATCACGTCGTATTTCTTAATACCTGCTTGCTCGGCGGATGAATAAGGGATGACGCTTTTAATGACCGGCTTGTTATTTCCCCAGTTCTTGCTCTGGCTGATATCGTATGTGAAGCCTAGTCGGCAGATGGATGTATTCCTGTTTTGGGCGGAAACCGTACAGACCGCCAATACTAATAGCAACGTTGATAAAATCACACTTCTCATCATATTCTGGAATTTTATTTACTCTAAAAATACCTGTTTCGTTTAAAACATAGGCAAAGGTAAAGATATTTTTGATGTGGTGGAATAGTTGGCAATATATTTGCTGCTATAATAGTGTATGAACTTGATATGGATGCTGTGTATATACTTTTTAAGGGTATTTATGTGGTACCGTATTTCGCTTACAATTAGTTAGTAATGAAAAAAATCAGATAGATTATGAGCAAGATGAATCCAAACGAGAAAAAAGAAAACGCTTCAAAAAACGAAAACGTGAATAATGAGGAAGCGACAAATTTGCAGGAAGAACAGTCAAATGCGGCAGATGAAGCTGCCGGCTCTGACAATGTGTCGGGTGAGGTGGAAGCCTTGCAAAAGAAATATAACGAATTGAACGATTCCCACCTGCGCTTGATGGCGGAGTTTGACAATTACCGTAAACGTACGATGCGTGAGAAGGCCGATTTGATCAAGACTGGCGGCGAGGGTGCGTTAAAGAACCTTCTTCCTATTATCGACGATTTCGAGCGTGCCTTGCAGAACGTCCGTGCGGCGGAGGATGTAGAGGCCGTTAAAGAAGGCGTGGACTTGATTTTCGGTAAGTTCATGGGCTATCTGT
>ULTC01049764.1_pt1 | contig 16685 bp, 14 predicted proteins | sample 1957091 | NCBI WGS metagenome assembly ULTC01 (sample SAMEA4835720, study PRJEB28245) | human gut metagenome | biome: gut microbiome; material: fecal sample | place: Denmark | collected 2008 | reverse complement strand
CCTATGAATTTTATAAACTCCTCAACAATACCCTTCGTATTAAAATAAGGCCTTACAAGCTCTAAATCCGCCTCGCTCTTTAAAATAACCTGACCATGACCATCATAGCCTTCCGTTCTTGTTTTATAAATACAAGGAAATCCTAAATTTTTAACAGCCTCTTTTAAATCAGCTTCATTATCACATTTATAGTATTTAGCCGTCTTTAGTCCATACTTATTAGCTGTATTTTTTTCTATTAAACGATCTTGACTATCAATTAAGCTTTTAATTCCCTGCTTAATATTAAATTCATCATTGAGCATTTTAAGATGGCTACCCTTAATATTTTCAAATTCATAGGTTACAACATCTGACTCCTCACATAGCTTTCTAAGGGAAGTCTCATCATCATATGATGCACAAATAAAGGAATCACAAACATGCGTAATAGAGCATTTAGGATTAGGATCAAGGCCAATAACCTTACCACCAAGCTTTTTTATAGCCATAGCAAGCATCATTCCAAGCTGTCCCCCACCAATTATTCCAACTATCTTAGAGTTCAATTTCAAGCACATCCTTTGTTTGTTTATCTCTAAACGCTAAATACTTTTTCTTTATATTCTCATCATGTAAGGCTAAAATCGAGGTGCAATATAAGGCCGCATTTTTAGCACCATTGATAGCCATTGTACCAACCGGTACACCACCAGGCATTTGAACAATTGACATTAAAGAATCAAGGCCATTTAAAGCTTTAGATTTAACAGGAACCCCAATAACCGGAAGATGTGTAACTGCAGCTACCATTCCTGGAAGATGTGCCGCACCTCCAGCACCAGCTATAATTACCTCTATTCCTCTTTCTGGTGCTTCCTTTGCATATTGATATAATAATTCGGGCGTTCTATGAGCTGATACAACCTTTACCTCATATTCAATACCAAATTCATCTAGAACTTTAACTGCATCCTGCATTACTTCATAATCGCTTTTTGAGCCCATGATTATTCCAACCATTTTCTTTTTCCTCCTAAAAATGAAAAAAAGCAGCGACAAAAAAGTCACCGCTTTTACGTGGTTTTCCCATATAATAAAGGTTAAAAATATTAGGTTTTAATAAATATTGCTTACACATAATACACCTCTTGCTTTATGAGTAAACAAAAAAGAATTAAAAATTCTATTTAATCTCGTAGTCCCAAAATTTACGGTTATGGGGTAGAAACTTGCTTACCACATTAAAGCTATTATACAAGAAATTTTATATAAAAATAATTAATAATAAATACATTAATATATTAGCATAAAGCTTAAAAGAATACTAGAGTTTCTTAAAAAGAAAGCGGTTTCCTGCCTTAAAACTCTATTTTTAGCTATTTTTTTTGTTATTTTTCACTTTTCTTTAATTTACCTTTTATCATTTGGAAACGATCAAACATGAATAAAATATAACCAAGAGCTATGAAAATAACAACAAGTATAATAACCCATAATGCTACACCGCCAAAACCAAGACGTTCTACATTTAAAAAGAAATAAGGATACAAAGTCCCACTATAAGAATTTCCTAAAATTAATGCTCTTATTAAAATAAACGCTACATAAATTAAAGGAAGAATCGTTGATAAGAACGGATAATACCATTTAGTCTTGTTATGATTATTAAACAATATCCAATCCACCATAAACATTAAAGGAAGAATTACATGCATAATTAGATTTGATATACTAAAAAAATAGTCGCTTATTGTTTTTTCTTTTGCAAGTAAAATATTATATACAAAGAAGGTTACAAGAATCATAATTACTGATACAAAGCGAATAATCGATATTGAATTCGATATTTTGTTTTCATCTTGTTTTCTAATATTTCCTATTAATAAATATAGCGTAATACCAATACAAAAATAATTACTTAAATTAGTATACATTAAATAAAAATTTTGATTAATGCTTCTATTAAAGTAACCAAAGCTTCCAATAATTCCTATAAAACCTAAAGTAATGTAAATTGTTCTATAGACAATTTGTGCAGTTCTATTATTTTGCATCTAAATCATCTCCATTGCTAAAAAAAGCCACCGCAATAGCACCAGGTCCTATATGCGTTCCTATTACACTACCAATTAATATCTTAGGTAAATCCTTATCACATAAATCCTTTGAATCAGATATATATTTTTCAAGCAACGAATCATCAAGACCAGAATAAGCTACTGCATAAGGCTTTTTATAATCAATGCCATGATATTGTTCAATCTTTTCTCTTAATTTATTATTTCCATTTTTAGAACCACGAGCCTTTCCAATTGATACTATCTTACCATCTTCAATCGCAAGAACAGGCTTAATGTTTAACAACCCACCAACTATAGCTGTTGTAGCAGAAATCCTACCACCTTTTTTTAAATACTCTAAAGTATCTAATAAAGCTACAAGCCTAATATTTTCCTTTTCTGATTCTAAAATATTAAGTATTTTTTCTATGTCATTATATTCTTTTATAAGCTCTAATGCCCTTAAAACTAATAATCTTTGACCAATTGTCACATTTTTACTATCAACAACATAGATATTTGGATAATCACTTGCAGCCAAAAGAGCACTATTATATGTACCAGATAAATTACCAGATAAGCAAATCACAATTGCTTTATCATTTTTATCAACCATATCAAAAGCATTAGTATAGTCAAATGGTGTTAATTGACTTGTTTTAGGAAGTTCATCTGACTCAACTAGACGGTTAAAAAACTCCTCATTTGTAATTGTCACATCATCTATATATTCAATATTATTAAACCTAACCTTTAAAGGAATTACCGTAATTCCTAATTTTTTAGCCTCAGATTGAGAAATATCTGAAGCTGAATCAGTTATAATTCTAATCATTTTCTACTCCTTTTATTACACTTGTTGTTTTATTTAATAATTCTATTAATTTTTTAAAATCATTTTCTCCTAATTCTTTTTTTACAAGAGACATAAGCTTTAACATTTTTTCATGTTCCTTAAAGTACAAAGCAATATTACTGCCTTTTTTAATCATAAGCTTTCTTTTGTCATCTAAAGGAATATAAGTTTCAATTAAGCTCTTATTTTTCAAATCATTAATAATACGATTCAACTGAGATTTTAGTATATTTAATCTATTTTGAAGTTCTTTGAATGACATTTCTTCTTCAACTATAAGATTCATAACCATTATTTCATTAAATGATAAATCACTTAATAATCTATTTTCCTTAATGTTGGCTGACATGTTAATATATGATCTTAGCATTTCCTCTTCAAGCATCATGCCTTCTCCTTTTTGTTCACTTTGTGAACGATTACATTATAACATAAAAATTTTCCATGTCAAGAAAAATATAATTAGCTATAAAACAAAAAAATCACTATTTCTAGTGACTTAATTTTTAAAAACTGGCAGGACTAGCTGGATTCGAACCAGCGCGTGAGGGAGTCAAAGTCCCTTGCCTTACCGCTTGGCTATAGTCCTATTTACTTAATGCCTTTTCATTATACACTAGGTAAAACAAAAAAGCAAGTAATTTTTTTCTTATTTCACAATTAAAGTAAATATTTTAATAAAATAGCTAATACTATTCCCGCTATTGCACATAAAAAAGTTAAAATAAGGATAATTTGTAATACTTTAGTTTTATGCTCAAGCTCCGTTATTTTATTATTTAAAGCCTTTATTGTCTTATTATAATGCTGCTTCAAGCCTTGAAGATCCGAATCAATTCCATCAAGCTCATCATTTACATTCTTAAGTCTCAACGAAAAATCAGTTTGTTTTTTAGTAATATCCTCTTGAGCCTTAAGGTCATGAACAACATTTAAAAGCTCTTGACGTGCCATATCATCAATTTCTTCTTCACTTGCATGCTCAAGACGAAGCTCAAGCTCTCTTACAATCATTCTATTTACTGCAATATTAGAAACCCCAAGACCAAACAAAAACTTTGTTATATTAGTTAATGCTTGTTGATACTCGAATGTTTTTTCAAGTGCTTCTGTATTTTTTAAGGTAGCTTCACTTAAAGACATTTGGCTATTTTGCATAGCTTCCATTGCATCCTTTTTATTAAATAGACCAATCCTTTTTTCCTTAGCCTCACGAACCTTAAGATCAGCGTCTTTTGCATGACTTTTAGCAAGATTAAGATTTTCCTTTAGACTTGTCATTAATTCAAACTGGTCTTCAATTAATTTAGGTACATCAGCTACACTTATATTATCTACATTTTCTTTTACATCGTCATTCATTTACTTCACTCCCAGTCAAGAATGTCTTTAATATCTTTTTTTAGATTTTCATTCTTTTTAAAGGCATCATCAACTGTTTTTTCAATATTTTCAAGACTTTCTTTGGTTTTATCAAGTTCTGAGGAAGCCATTAATATTGTATCAGTCATTACCTTCTTTACTGATTCAATAACCTCTGATGCCTTATGACATTCCTTCCAAACATCATCTTGGATACAATATATTTTTCTTCCTAATAATGTTACGTAATCACTTACAAGTGAAATACGTTCATTTCTTTTTTTCTTAAGGCTTTTGGCCATATAAAGCTCTGTTGAAACAGCTAAGATAATTCTTCCTACGCCTATAAAATTGATTCTAATTGCCAGGTTAGACGCAAACAAAGCTTTATTTCCATCACTTTTAATTGCCGCTTCAATTGATGCATCGCATATATCTATAGCCATCATCGTTGCAAGAGAGACAGAAATCATTCTAGCGACGGTACGGCTATTAAAGGGAACTGTCTTCTTAAAATCAACCTTACCTAATTCTTTAACTGATTTAATATTTTTTTGCTTAACCTCTTTAAAAAATTCACGGATGAAAAAAACTGCTCTAACTACTGCTTCATTAATTCCTACAACAAGAGCTTGACTACCTAAAAGCTTTAAAGTGTTTAAGCCAGTTGAAATAGCATTTAAGGATGAGGAATCGATATTATTATTAATAGCTTGATATAAATCATTACCTTTTACCTTTAAGCCACTATTTGTAGCATCAAAAACTAAATTTTTTAAACCCGCAGGAATATTAGATTCAAGCGATGCTTTACTTGAAATTAAATGACAAATCCACGCTATCGTTCCATAAAAAACGCCACTAAAAAGACTAGCATCAATGACGGGCTTAACATGTTCTACCTTTACCTCGTCATTTTTAGTATATAATATTTTACTTCCCGTTAGTGCCCCAATTATACTAAATACAAGTCCTATTAAAGATGCTTGACTGGCAAGGTATAAATTATTTATTGATGAGGATGCATTTAAACCATTATTTAAAACATTAATAGCTTCCTTTGTTGAAGAAATAGGCTCACCTGAAAACTCAGTTGCAACACCGTTAATTAAGCTACTTGGACTACTTAAATCTAAATTTTTAGTAAAAATAATATCCAAAAATCCTGCAAGTGTGCCCGAAGCTACACTAAGGGAATAATCTAAAAGTGTAGCGTGACTTGTAAGACGATATATATCTTTATCATATTCTTCAATATCACGCTTCATATCATTAATTTGTTGGTCCATAGCACTAAAACTAGGATTTTCATTTGTAATATCGCATTCAAAATTTAAATCTAAATCATCATTATATTTTAAAACAGGCTTTTTAATGTTCATAGTAAGCACCTCTTTTTAATATGCTACTAACATTATACCAAAAAATTAATAATTAATTATACTTTTACTTAAATTTTATTTAGAAATATAAGAATATCGTTTCTTTGTGAAAATAAAAGGAACAAATATAGCAAATACTCCAACAATAATTCCTAACACAATCAAATATACATAAAGCATATATTTAAAACTAAATAATGAATAGAATGAGTTTAAAAAATATTTATTCTTTATAACATTGTCTTTCTGATTAAATATATTATATAGCATACTAAAAGAAATTAAAAAGCTTATGATGGATGAAGCTAGATTACCTATTAATAGCATTAATGGTCTATTTCTTTTAGGAAGTCCATATAATTCCAAAATTTGAAAGCGAACATTATTTACCTTACAAAAACTATAATAGCTTAAAAAAACAATCGTTAAGGTTAAGGCAATTAATCCAACCTTTAAGATTTCAAATAAGGCATTATCATCATCAATTTCTGCTAATGCTTTAAAGAAATTATCGGAATTTATAAATTCAATTTCACTGCCATTAAAGTATAATAGTGCAATTGTCTTTATCTTATCCTTTGTTACTAAGAATACCTTAAATTCATCGTATAACGAGTAATATTTTACAAAAAAAGTTTCATCTAAGCCTTCTTTAGTAGCTTCATTAACATATATTCCTTCGACCATTTCATTATATTTAATTGATAGGTTAGTTGTAATTTCCATATCATTTACATATAGCTTAATACTTGATTTATTATCAAAGCTAATATCATAGCCCTGACTCTGCCAATAGCTTAAAACATCACTTCCAATAATAGCCTCATTATATAATAGATTATACTGATTAGATGTCATAAGCTTATACTTATCTGCGCCTAAAGTAATAGCTTGCTTCTTATATGTATTATAAAATAACTGATAATAGGTACTTGCATTGACATACATAAGCTTTGTATAAATATCATTATTACTATATGAAGGATTAATTTTATCATAATTAGTAGAAAGATATTTTTTTATTTTCAAATTCTTAGTGACTAATAAATTATTTTTCTTATAGGTTATATGAATATCACTACCAACACATTCATTATAAGTTGAAAATGATAAAAGATTATTTTTTCTAAGTAATCTCAAACTATAATCAGTAACCATTATTTCATCGTCACCCAAAGTATCATCTATAACAACACCATTGAATATTTCATCACTAGAATTTAAAATTCCTAATTCTTCACCTGTAATTTTTATCTTACTATAATAAGAAAAATCAAGATTATTTTCTTTTAAAGTATCCGTACGAGCTTTAATTAATAACGATGTGCCTTCATTTTCATTAAGCTCATTAATCAAGCTTTTAGATTTATCATAGTGTCCTAATGAATAGAAATAGCTTGAAACAAAAATCATAAGTGTAAAAATTATAAGACTAAAAATAAAACTTACAATCTTACCTTTAAGGCCTTTAAAATAAATATATAGAAATGCTTTTAGGTTTATTTTATGATATCCCTTATACTTAGCAGTTAATTCATAGCTTTCATTTGAAGAATTAGGACTGATAATCTCATCTGCATACTCTAAAGCTTTTTGCTTATGCGAGGTGAAAATAACTAGCTTTGTTAAAGCTAATTCCTTCAGAATTTTCATTATTTTTCTTATATTATCTTCATCAAGACTAGAATCAGGCTCATCACATAAAATAATTTTAGAATCTCTTAAAATTGCAATTGCAATATTAATACGTTGTCTTTCTCCACCTGATAGAAACTTAATTTTAGTATTTAAATACTCTAAAACATTAAGCTCATCTAAAACCTCTAATATCGCTGTTTTTTTTAATTTTACACCCGCAAGGATTAGCATTAATTTAATATTTTGAAGAACCGTCAAAGAATCAATAAGCGAAGTGTCCTGATAAACAAAGGTTACATCCTTACTTAAATTCATAGGCATATTATAATAAATATTTCCCTCTAAAGGCTTTAAAATTCCCCCAATAGCATTCAAAAGGGTCGTTTTACCAACCCCTGATGGTCCTGAAATAGCATATAATTTTCCTACTTCAAATTTAAAACTAAGATTAGTAATTATTTTCTTTTCATTATAACCTAATGTTAAATTAGAAAACTCTACCATAACTCTACCTCACGAATTTGTAACATGACTTGCTCTTTTTCTTTTCATCATAATCAAAAGATATACACCCAAGCTCAATATATTAGTTATAAGCCCAAAAGCAAGGGAAATGGCTATAGCTTTAAAGCGATATTCAAAAAGACTAGCAAAGCCAAACGATGTCTTTATATAAGCATTATAGGATGCAATAATCATTAAAACAAATAAACTACTTATTACTAGCTCAAGTAAGTACTGAATAAAATTATTTAAAATTAAAGCATAAGCCTCATATTTTTTATTTATTCCATAATTTTCTAAGACTGAAAACTGGTATCTATTATTATTTGATTCGATAAAAATCGCAAATCCATTTACGCAAAAAATAGCTAGCACTCCAATAATAATGGCTATTGTAACACTTGAAGAAATATTATCTATTTGGTTTAATACTCTTTCTAAAGAATTAGAGCCTTTATATACTAAATCAATATCATTATCTACTGCCGATTCTATTAAAGCACTAAAATCATTCGTTGGTGTTATAATATATGAATCATATTTAAATTCAAATAATGCTTCCGCCACTTCATAGTAATAATCATCACTAAGATATAAAGAGCAGGTAAGAGTCGGTATTGTTCCGGCATAAACAAATGAAAATACTTGACTTTTATTACCTATACTTATTTTAAATGATACCTCATCACCAACATTTAACTCTTTGCCTGTTTGTTTCAAATATGAATCATGTAATACACTAGATAGCATCACTTTATTATCCGTACAATCAGTTGCGTTTATAAGATTAGCTTTAATTCCTTCTAATGAAATATTAAGAACTTCATAATTCTCAAATAAGTAAAAGCTCGTTATTGAATTACAATACATTGTTTTATAACACATTTTTGTGTAATCGTCTAAGGCATCAATATCAAAATCAGAATTCGATCCTATCGCTTCTTGATAGCCTGTGTATTTAACTTCACAAATAGTACATTCATAATAGCCTGCGTGAGTTTCATAGAAAATCTTTTTTCCTATGCATTCACTATAATCTTTAAAAGAAATTATATTAGCTTTCCTTAAAATATCAAGACTATAATCAGTCATTATAACACTCATATCATCTAGCGTTTCATCACAAGCAATATAATTAATTGCTTGATTTGTCTCACCAAAATTAGGACTTGCTGAATAAAAAGAAAGATTTGATACTAACTTTTTTTGAACGATATTATATTCTAAATCATAATCATCTAAAATTATATTATTTTCTTCTAAAGAATCTTTAGAAACAACTATTTCTGGAATATCATTATCCTTTATATATTTTGTAATTACAAAAGCTTTTGTGTGCTGATTAAGCGTAATAAAAAAGCCTAAAATTGCTAATAAGATTGTGCATATTATAGACGTAATTAGCATTGTAGCGTAATTCACCCGATTAGTTTTACGATAAACATTGAAAAAGAATTTTGGTTTTATTTTTCTTTTACTATAATAGCCTTCAATTACCTTCGTATTATACGCAATATTAGAAAAGCTCTGTTTTAAATCAATAATATAATCAGCATATTTTGCAACAAAATCCATATAGAAAAGATAATCAGCCTTTCCTTTGACATTTCCTTTAACATATTAAAAATATTTAAGGCATTTTCATAATCAAGATTAGCAGTTGGCTCATCAACTATAATAACCTTAGAATTTCTTATTATAGCTAGTGCTAAGCTTACTCTTTCTCTTTCTCCTCCTGATAAAAATTTAATCTTAGTATCCTCGTATTTTAAAATACCCAAATTAGCTAATACATCATGAATTTCTTCACTTGAAACATCCGACTCGATCATAATGTTAATATTTTCTAAAACTGTAAGGTTATCAATTAAGTTTCCATCTTGAAAAACATAACCAATTGATGAAGATAAATTAGCAATATCCTCACTATAGTAAATATGTCCTTCTAAAGGCGTCTTTAAATTAGCAATTGTGCTAAGCAAGGTGGTTTTGCCAATACCTGATTCTCCCACAATAGCGTACATACCATTATCTTCAAATTTATAGCTAATGTGTTCTAACACCTTCTTCTTTTTATAACCGATTGTAATATCGTTTAAAATAATCACTCCAACCACACCCTTTTACTTTTAGCCTTTGTTACTACAACAGATAATAAGGTAGCATATATTATGATTATAATTAGCACTATTAAGCTAAATGGAAAATTATAGCCTATAATAAATGAATTTATATTATATTTAGACTTAATATAGGCACCCTTAATAGAAAAATACGCAATATCAATTATATTAGCTCCAATATATGCAATTCCAACCATGATTAAATTTTCAAAAATACCTAATAAATACCGACCCTTTAACGACAAACCAAGGCGTGTTAGATATTGATAATCCTTTTCTTTATGTAGGGTATGATAAACAACCGATATTGAGGTTAATAATACTAGGCCAATACTCACTAATAATATGGCTATATTTTCAAAATTATTTCTAAAACTATTTATTAAGATATTATTTATTGTATTAGCATTTGTATATATTAAATTGTCTTTATATATACCAGCCTGTTTTATTTCCTGATAAAATAGCATACAATCTGAAAAATCATCAAAATAATAAGAGTCATACTCATCATAATATGAATTATACTGATCATTTTTAAAACCAAAATATTTAGAAAATGATAGACGTAATAATGTGTTTTGTGTTTCTGAAGAAATCTGTAGCTCATCAACAGAATCATCAAACTTAACTTTAAATGTATATGATAATTTTTCTAAATTAGATGTATCCCCAACTGTCAGTGTAGATGACAATACATTTAATGTTATCGTTTTGCCATCAACAAGATTATATCCTTGATTTTGTAAGAACTTTCTAGCTTGTTTACCTACACATAGTTCATTAAATTCTAAATTATAATCCGTTCCATAATCAAGTGCAAGATAAGGCATACCATTTACCTCAAAAAATTCAGTTTCATTTGAAGTTACATATTGACTCCTTATATAAAGTTTAAATAAATCAAAATAAGTATTTTTATTTCCATATAAAGTTCTAGAAGCTTCATCACTTTCATCATCAAAAACAATAATATCTTTTATTTTATATTTTGATGAGTCTAAATATGAACGCTCCCAATTAGCACCATAAGTATATGTATGACTTATAGTTAGCTCTTTTCCTATTAAGCTTTGATAATCAGATGTAGGAAGTACACCTCTTAAAATTAATTCATCAGCTACAAGAGATGTGATTTTTATTTCATTATCACCTAAAGAATCATCGTAAACATAATAATTAAAAACATTATATTTACCATTGTAGCGAAGTGACATTCCTTCGATTCTTGTATTATCAAGTTCAATTGCATTACGATATTTTACATTTGATAATGTTATATCTTTAACATCACCTTCAATTATAATAGGCATCAAATCATTATTTTTAGCCATTTTCTCACTTAAATTATCAAATGAATAAAATTTATTAGAAAAAACAATGTTAAGCATTGCCAGTATAAAAGAAAATAGCAAAGCCATTCCTAATAAATAAATCTTTTTATTTAAAAAGAAACCCTTAAAAGCTGATAGTAAAGCCTTAAGGGAAGTTTTTTCCTTTATGTTAGATATATTATTAGGCTTAGAAAAGGTCTTTCTTTCACCACTATTTAAATATAAAACCTCATCAAAATTTAATCCATTAAATGAAGAAGATGTGATAATACATAATTTATTTGCATAGAGCTTTTTTAGATTATTTAAAATAAATTGATATTCTGGCCCCGCAACATCTAAACAATCAAGTAAAATAACCTTACTATTCTTTAAATAAGGAATTATAAATTCAATAATCGTTTTTTGCCCATCAGATAGCTTAGCTATTTGCATATCTAAATCTAAATCAATATCAAGCATAGCTAAGACTTCTTTTGCCTTATTACGATCATATTTAATTTCAGACATTTCTAAAATAAACTTCAAATTATCTTCGATTGTTTGACTTAAGACTAGCATATGTCCAAAGCATACATAACCTAAATCAGATTTTTTTAAATCATCGTACAAGCATTTCCCACTATTTGATTTATAAATACCGGCAATAATTTCAAGAAGTGTTCTTGATTGCGTGTTAGTACCACTAATTCCATAAATACGCTTATCTTCAAATAAAAAATTAAAATTAGCTAAAATTTCTTCTTTATTTCTAATTACTCCTATATTATCTAAATATATCATATTATCACTCTCCTAATTCAAATTTAAAAGTAAATATATGATGAATTTTCTATATAATCATCATATATGGCATTGCCGTAATCATCATAATGATATTTAGATAGTGCCTGTCCCAAATCATCTACCAGTTTATAATCACTATTCATACTGATTAATTTATATTTGGCATTATTATAAATATTTGTCTCATCATAAATGATTTCATATGATAACGTTTCATATAGTTTAAATAATCCTCTTTGTTGAAAATGATAAATACCATCTTTACTAATATTGTAATTATATGATACTGTTGATGAACTTGTTTTTGTTTCAGTGATACTTAGTGCAGTTGATACAGTTGATTTCACTTCCCTATTAATAGAGTATCCAAAATTTAATATGTCAATTTTTAAACCTAATTGGGATGAATTTTTAATAACTGTTGACAAAGCCGCCTCAACACTTTCTTGATATGTTATAGTTGAACTTGATGAATATGTACCTGAATAAGTATTTCCGGATTTCAACGTACCTACACATTCACTATAGTATGGCAGGCAAAATGACTTATCCGCCTCAAAAATTTCGTACGCATATTTTGGTAATACTTTCCCTGTCGTAGGATCAGTTTTTCCGACATTTCCTATCGTCTCAAATTTAACAGGTTTAAATCTAGTTTTGTAGCTACTATCATATTTTGGCTCAACATTGTAATACCAAGTATCATACACCTTATTTAATACTGGATCTAACGTTTGTCCACCGACATCATCACCCTCCACTCATATTGATTATGGTAATTATAAAGCTAACAATTCAATTTGTCAATAATTTGCATGTATATTTTTTAGATAACTAAGCATAATGTTGAATTAAATTCTATTTTTTAAGATATATACAAATGTTTATTTTGTTATATTTGTGCTAATTTCTTTAAGTAATAATTCGATTTCATTTTCGGTAAAAACCTTAATTCCATTTTTCTTTAGTATACTAGCTGTAACACCATCACCTTTTATCAAATTACCACTAAATGTTCCATCATAAATATAATCTTTACCACAGCTAGGGCTTTTAGCCTTTAATAATGCATATTTAGCCTTATATTTTAAAGCCTTATCTAAAGCAAGCTTAGCCCCATTATTATAGTTTTTTGTTACATCCTTACCATTATTGGTAATAACCTTATTCCCAATAATTTCAGCCGGATCACGAGGAATAGAAAGTCCTCCTTCTACTTCAGGACATATAACGATAAAATCAAAAAAATCCTTAAGAGATTCTACACTTTGATTATAATTATTTTTACCATTATATTTAGTGTTATTACCAAGTAAGCAGCTACTTATAATTAAAGGAAGTTTCATTAGAAAACTTCCTTGATTACGATAGTTTGAAGACGATCAGGTCCAACAGAGAACATAGCTACGTCAACGCCTGTTACCTCTTCAATCTTACGAATATAATTTTTAGCATTTTGTGGTAATTCATCAAATGAATGAACATTTGTAATATCTTCTGTCCAACCTGGCAATGTATCATAAATTGGCTGGCAACGTTCAAATATACTTAATGTACCAGGCATATAATCAATTCTTTTACCATCTAACATATAACCTGTACAAATCTTTAATTCTTCAATACCGGTTAATACATCAAATAGCATTAATGACCAGTTATTAATACCTGAAACCTTAACTGCATGTCTTAGGGCTACCCCATCAAGATAGCCAATACGACGAGGACGCTTAGTAACAGTTCCATATTCGTGACCACGTTCACGAATTATATTACCTAGTTCTCCTTCAATTTCGGTTGGGAAAGGACCAGCTCCTACTCTTGTAGTATAAGCCTTACAAATACCTAATACATTATCAATATATTTAGGTGCAATACCTGTATTTAGTGGCACAGAGGCTGCACATGGAGATGATGATGTAACATATGGGAAGGTACCATGTTCAATACAAAGCATAACTCCCTGAGCACCTTCAAATAGAATTTGCTTATCTTCTTTAATCGCTTCATTTAAATATTCAGAAGTATCACAAATATATTTAGAAATTTGCTTAGCATATCCCATATATTCATTATAGACATCATCAAGCTTAAGTTCAGGAAGACCATACATTTTAAGCTCCATATTTTTGATTACTAAAGCTTCACTTAAGCGTTCATGGAAAAATTCAGGGCATAATAAATCTCCAACCCGTAAACCAATACGAGCAGCCTTATCAGTATAACAAGGACCAATACCCTTTTTAGTTGTACCAATTTTATGGTCACCCTTTAAATTTTCCATTGCTCCATCAAGCATAATATGATATGGCATAATTAAAGAAGCACGATCAGAAATTTTAAGCTTATAATCATTAATACCTCTTTCTTCAAGGCCATGTAATTCCTCAAGAAAAGCCTTAGGATTAAATACAACACCATTAGCAATTACATTTGTAATATGGGGATTAAAGATTCCTGAGGGAATTGATTGAAGGGCAAACTTCTTTCCATCAAAGGCTATTGTATGCCCGGCATTATTTCCACCTTGATATCTGACTACAACATCAGCTTTACATGCAAGATAATCCGTAATTTTACCTTTACCTTCATCGCCCCATTGAGAGCCAACTACAACTAATCTAGACATATTTTATACCTCTTATTTCTTCTCTATCATATCACGGGCAACCCAAACGCCATTTGCACCAGCTTGAGCAAGTCCTCTTGTTATACCAGCACCATCGCCACCAACATAAAGCCCATCAATATGAGTCATAAAATGATCATTGCAAACAGGACGTGCTGAATAGAATTTAGCCTCAACACCATAAAGTAAAGTATGTTCTGTGGCAATACCTGGTGTAACCTTATCTAAGGCTTCAATCATTTCAATAATTGATTTCATTGTATTATATGGTAATACAAGACCTAAATCGCCTGGAATAGCTTCCTTTAAAGAAGGTTCAATAAATCCTTCCTTTAAACGTTTTTCGGTTGTACGACGTCCCTTCATAATATCACCATAGCGTTGGACAATAATTGATCCACATGATAATTGATTGGCAAGACGTGATACCTCATGAGCATATTCATTAGGCTCATTAAATGGTTCTTCAAACTTATGAGATACAAGTAATGCAAAATTAGTATTTCTTGTACCAAGCTTAGGATCAGCAAAAGCATGTCCATTAGCAAGCATTGTACCACTATGGTTTTCAACTACAACATGTCCAGAAGGATTGGAACAGAATGTTCTTACAGTTGTACCAACGCTAGTACGGTACAAAAACTTTCCTTCATATAAATGCTTATTAATTTCTTGCATTACAATATCAGATGTTTCAACACGAACACCAATATCAACTTGATTATGAGTCATATCAATATGATGCTTCCTACAAATTTCTTCAAGCCAAATTGAACCATCACGACCAACTGAAAGTAAAACTTTATCAGTTTCAATAAACTCATCGCCAAGCATAACACCACAAACCTTACCATCTCGAACAATAACGTCTGATGCTTCGCATTCAAAACGCATATCGATAACCTTAGCAAGATCATCAAACATTCTTTGTAAAATTTGTAAATTATTTTCTGTACCTAAATGTCTTACACGGCTTCTTAATAATTTAAGACCAGCACCAATTGCTTTATGTTCAATTTCCTTTACTGCCTCTGTTGTAGGATCAGTAATTACGTGTGTAGCGCCATACTTAAGATTAATTGAATCGACATAACAAATTAATTCTTCAACTAAAGAAGCTGATAAATAATCTGTCATCCAGCCACCAAATTCTGATGTAATATTAAATTTACCATCAGAATAAGCTCCAGCGCCACCAAAGCCATTTGTAATAGAACAAGCAGGATAGCATCCTGATACACCATCTTTATTTTGAGGACATTTAGCAATCTTGTGAAGCATTACAGGACATTTACGATGATATATATCATGTCCCTTGTCTACAAGTAAAACCTTTAAATCCTTATTTTTTTCAAGTAATTCATATGCACAGAATATTCCACATGGGCCTGCACCAACAATTACAACATCATATTTCATTAAAATCACAACCTTTATGCATTACGCTTAATTATACCAAATTTAATAACTTTTTTAAACTAAATTATGATATTATTTAAAAAATTAAGATTTATTTATTCTTTTTATTAAAAAATTAAGTATATTTCACTTATTTATAATTTTATAAAACTATATTAACTTTTATAACATCAAACAAAATAAAAAACTAGTACTTAAGCTATTTTAGCTTTGTAACTAGTTCCTTTTTAATAATCAAATTTTACATCTTTTGAATTTCATCAGTTGAAAGACCTGTAGCTTCTTTGATTTCTAAGGTTGTTTTCCCTAGCGATTTTAATAATTTAACTAAAGATACAATCTTTTCTTGTTGATTTATTATTTGCTCATCTTTTTGTAATAGTAGCTCTTTTTGGGCTTGAAGTTCCTTCTCATTTTGAGCTTTAACCCATCTTTCATTTATTTGCTTCCACTCAGCTTCAAAGGCTTGTCTTTTTCTTTCTTCATCACTATTAAAGGCTTCTACTTGTTTTCCTAGCATTTTCATTAATAAATCACTATCCTTTTTAAGCTCTTCTGCATTTTTGTCAAAGCATTTCAAAAACTTTTTGTACCTTTCGAAACGTACTTTTCC
>ULTC01041459.1_pt1 | contig 16691 bp, 14 predicted proteins | sample 1957091 | NCBI WGS metagenome assembly ULTC01 (sample SAMEA4835720, study PRJEB28245) | human gut metagenome | biome: gut microbiome; material: fecal sample | place: Denmark | collected 2008 | reverse complement strand
CGTCTGCGGTTCAAGCTTCTGGACGATGTGACGGTAAGCGGTACAAAGCTGAAAAAGGGAACTTACCTCTATGGAACGGTAACAGGTTTCGGACAGCAGCGTGTAAGAGCATCCATAACCAGTATCCTTGTCGGTGACAGGTTCATCAAGGTCAAGCTGTCCGTTTTTGACAATGACGGTATGGAAGGCTTCTATGTTCCTGAATCGGCATTCCGTGATTTCATGAAGGATGCTGGTTCCAATACGGTACAGCAGAATATCAGTTTTGAATCCAGTGACGGTTACGGTACAGGTATTTCTACGGAGGCCATTGCACTCCAGTCACTGCAGAATATGTATAACTCTGCCACGTCTGCCATATCTTCCAATATCAGAAAGAACAAGGCGAAAATCAAGTACAATACCATCGTTTATCTGATAAACTCGGAGGATGCACGCTGATATATCTGAATACAGCAAAGAAAATTATAGTAACATTTTAATATTTCAATATGAAAACCAGAATTATTCTGATAATATGCCTTATCACAGGCATAGCCGTACATCTGTCGGCCAACGAGAAGATATACATCAACCGGGAAGTGACCACGCACATTGTCATGCCCGAGAACATCAAAATGGTGGATATTTCCACTACTAAAATTATTGGCAACCAGTGTACGGACAATATCATCCGCATCAAGCCTTATCTGGAGAATGATTCCATATCATCTGAGGGTTACAGCGAAAACGAACTGCTGGGTACACTCACCATCATCGGTGAGCGTCATATCGCCCAGTATGACATCCTCTATACCGAATCACCCAAATATGCTTCTACCATCTACAATGTATCCTACAATGCGACACAGTCCTATATCAATCCGGAGGTTTCCATGCCGATGGCCGAGATTGCACGATATGCCTGGGCTGTCTATGGAAGCAGGAGAAAGTTCAACCAGATTGTATCAAATAAAAACGGAATCAGGGCATACATCAACAATATCTATTCCATCGGTGACTATTTCTTTCTGGACTATACGCTGAAAAACAGGACTAGGATTGCATACGACATTGAGGAAATAAGGGTAAAACTTACTGACAAAAAGGAAACCAAGGCCACTAACTCACAGACCATAGAGCTTACTCCGGTATTCTCCATGAACAACACCCGTAAGTTCAGGAAGGATTACAGGAACGTGCTCGTACTCCCGAAGCTGACTTTCCCTGAAGAGAAGGTACTCCGTCTGGAGATTTCCGAAAACCAGATAAGCGGACGTGTAGTGGAACTCACCATCGAGTATGAGGACATTCTCAATGCGGACGGTTTCGACTCGGATATTCTGGACGGTGCAGACTATTACCCCTACTATTATATTGATCATTCCATAAAAAGATAGGCCATGAAGAAGATTCTGTTCATTCTGTTTTGCCTGATTGCATTCATCGGTGCATCGGCACAGACCGGAAAGGTTTCCGTCAATGCCGGATTCCTTTTTCCAAGTACGCTGAATGCCACTTTGGGTTATGAGTATCCGCTTTCATACGGAAATGCGGTAGAAGTATACGGTGAGGTCGGGAATCACTGGCAGAAACCGGTATGTCACAATTTCTGGAAAGGATATTTCTGGGATAGCGGTATGGTTTACAAGCACCGTCTGGCACGGTACAAGAACGGCATGATGCGCCTTCGTTTGGGGCCACAGTTCGGTGCAGTACAGAAAAAATTCTTCTTCGGACTGGAGGCCGGATTTGAATACAGCTATGTGTTCCGCAGCGGACTGGAGTTTTCAATAATCCAGAAGAACAATGTGAACTTCCTGCATGGGGATACCTTCCGCAACGGTCTGCTGTTGGGTATAAAGATTCCTTTCTGACAATATAAATTTTACGGCGTATGGCATTTGAGGAGACAAGGGAACAGCAGCAGATGTACAATTACTTCAGGAGCTGCATCTATATCTTTCTGATTATTGAAATTATCATGAACCTGCCTGTTACGGCAGACAACAGGGTTACGCAGTTTGTACTCGACCTGCTGGCACGCTTCAGAGTATTCAATTCCGTATCGGGATGCAAGGTGGCTGAACTGATATGCATCTGTATTGTCTGTATCGGCACAAAGGCTGAAAAGTCCCTGAAGTTCAATGTAAGGACAATGGTCATCTATCCGGTACTGGCCGGTCTGACACTTGTAGGGCTTTGTTTTGTATTCCATGGCATGAATTTCGGATTCAGCTGGATGGGATTTCCGGCCAACAGGCTTCTGTATGCGGTGTGTTCGGTGGTGGGTACCATGCTGGTACATCAGGGACTGGATGGGATTGCCAAATATTACAACTACAAGGTCGGTGAGGACCGTTTCAACTTTGAGAACGAATCGTTCCAGCAGTCGGAAACGCTGGTCAGCAACGATTACTCGATAAACATTCCGATGATATACTACTGGAAGAAAAAGATGCACAGGGGATGGATCAATATCATCAATCCGTTCCGTGGTACGATTGTTCTGGGTACGCCGGGTTCGGGTAAGTCTTTCGGCATCATTGACCCGTTCATCAGGCAGCATTCAGCAAAGGGATTTGCCATGATGGTATATGATTTCAAGTATCCGACACTGGCCAAGACGCTTTTCTATCAGTACTGCAAGAACCGCAAGGCAGGCAAACTGCCTCAGAACTGCGGATTCCGTACCATCAACTTTACTGATGTGGAATACTCCAACCGTATCAATCCGATTCAGCGGAAATATATCCCGGATCTGGCTGCCGCTTCTGAAACGGCGGCTACTCTACTGGCCTCACTCAATAAGGGAGGTGGAGAAAAGAAGGGCGGTTCGGAAGCTTTCTTTACCAACTCTGCGGAAAACTTTCTGGCTGCCATCATCTATTTCTTTGTAAACTTCCATCCGGTCGGGTTCAGGAACGGTAAGAAACTCAGACGCTTCATATCACTGGAGGGAAAGAAGCTGGAGATTGTCATACGCAACTGGGATGACTTCAATGCCATAGACAAGGACGGTAACGTGGTCCTTGACTTCGTGGATGAGAACGGCAATGATGTATCGACTGACGAGGACCGTATGTTTGTGGACCTGAACGGATACAGCTATAAGGACAGAACCGGCAGGAAGATTCTGATTCAAAGGTGCTGGTATGAGGACGAGCATGGCAATGAGGTGGAACCGGATACCGTAACCGGAGAGTTTTCGGATATGCCGCATGTGCTTTCATTTCTTGGGAGACCATACGACCAGGTATTCAATATCCTGATGCAGGATGACAGGATTGCTTCACTGATGGCTCCATTCAAGAGCGCATACGAGAACAAGGCGAATGACCAGCTGGAAGGTATGGTTGGTACGCTTCGTGTAAATGCCGCACGTCTTGTGTCTCCGGAAGCCTACTGGGTATTCACCGGGGATGATTTCGACCTGAAGATTTCAGACAAGGCAAATCCGAGCTATCTAGTGATTGCCAATGATCCGGAAAAGGAACAGGTTATCGGCTCGCTCAATGCTCTGGTACTAAACCGTCTTATTACAAGGGTGAACTCAAAGGGCAATATACCGGTGAGCATCATAGTGGATGAGCTTCCGACACTGTACTTTCACAAGATAGACCGTCTTATCGGTACGGCTCGTTCCAACAAGGTTGCCGTAACTTTAGGTTTCCAGGAGCTTCCACAGCTGGAAGCTGACTACGGCAAGGTCGGTATGCAGAAGATTATCACCACCTGCGGTAATATCTTCATGGGTGCGGCACGTAACAAGGAGACGCTGGAGTGGGCACAGAATGATGTGTTCGGAAAGGCAAAGCAGACCTCACGTTCCATTTCCATCAATGACCATAAGGTATCAACCACAATATCTGAGAAGATGGACTTTCTGGTTCCTGCAGCCAAGATTGCGGATATGGCAACAGGATGGCTGGCCGGACAGGCTGCACGTGACTTTACGGCTACTGATGACAGTATGCTTGACCATTTTGACATCGAGCAGTCGGAAGAATTCAAGACCACAAAGTATTTCTGCAAGACACACTTTGATATGAAGAAGATTAAGGACGAGGAAAAACACTATGTGGCTCTACCCAAAATCTATGAGTTCAGGAATGACAAAGAGAAGGAAATCCTGCTGAACCGTAACTTCAAGCGTGTGAATCAGGAAGTTGAGGATATGGTAAAGGAACTCCTCGGTATCAGCTAAACATATAGCCTATGAATCTGACCTTAAAACCGGCATTTGGACTTAGCGGCAGTGCCCTGAAAGTCATAGCCATGATTTCCATGGTGATAGACCACGTTGCACTTTATCTGATGGAGCATGGTACCGTATTATACGAAACGATGCGCTGTATCGGGCGCATCGCTTTTCCTGTATTTGCCTTCCTGATTGCTGAAGGATTTATTCATACAAGAAGCAGGTACAGGTACTTCTTTACTCTGCTGGGTTTTGCAGTAATCAGTGAAATACCCTGGTATCTGCTGAATGGTGCTGATGGGACACATAATGTGATGTTTACGCTTGCCTTGGGAGTGGCCACACTGATGGTTCTTAAAAATCTTCTGCAACGTAGTCTGGTACTGGGATTTCTTTGGACACTTGGCATGGCCGGACTTGCTTCATGGCTTGGAGTAGATTATGAGTGGAGAGGGATTATTCTTATTATTATATTTTATCTTTTCCAATCTCAGACAATTAATACTAATATCCATAAAATTTATAATATACCCAAGTTCATAATATGTTTTATTATAATAGTTCACTATGGTTTAATAGGTGCAATACTTGCAATATATTTTATCGGTTTGTATAATAGTTTTAGAGGCTTTATTAATATAAGAATTATGAAATACACTTTCTATATATTTTATCCTTTTCATTTTATCATAATATACATTTTTAAACTCTTATAATTGTTCTATCTATACATAGATTCACAAAGCGAGTTCTTATAACTTTAATAACTGATTTATAAAAGAATAAATATCTCTTTTAAATTTAGCCAAAGGAACAAGACTATCGTTTTCCGGTGATTGATATCCAAATAGTGTTTTAATATATAAATCACGAAAATCATCTGGAATATTTAGTCCATTATAATAATCCACACTATCTTTATTATAGCCGAGATATAAAACCAACAAGTCCTTTATAATATATTTATACACTGAATATCTCATAGTCAATCCGAGATATTCATTATAGCCTTTATCAAAACTACCATCACATTTTAAATCTACTAAATAATCCTCTTCATTAAAATAATTATAATTTTTTGATCTTATCTCAAACCTTAATTTTTCTGTTTCAAATTTATATGGACTCATAAGATATAATTCATTATTACTCATATTTATAGGTGAATTGTTACCCTTTAAAGATTTGTGATTACAATCATGGCAACAAGGTATTAAATTATAAAAACTAAATGCTAAAATCGGAAAATCTGATTTTGGAAAAAAATGATCTATTTCAGGTTTTATATTATAATTCCCTTTTCTTAACACTGGAATAAAATTAATTCCACAATATGGACATATTTTGAGATTTAGTTTTTTTACAAATTCTGTTTTATTCAATTCTGATTCATACAATCTATTTACAAAAATATCGTATGTAATTGCATGGAAATCATCCAAATAAGTAAATGTTCCAAGTCTTTTTTTAGAATAAAAATTCTTTAACTTATCGACATTAAGCTTTATAAAACATGTTTGATTACGATTGTAGACATCATATAGAATTGCTTTTAATTCTTCAAAATTACCACATATAAGTTTTTCTAAAAGACCTGATTTCAAGTCATTCAAAAAGTCCCTAGTAACTGAAGTTGCATCAAGTTTCAATGATATACGTGTCTTATTTTTATCTGAGAATGTAAAGTTCGTCGATCCACCATTTAGATAAAAATCTATGACATCAATAATTCTTTGTCTATATTGGGAGTAAAACCACTGGACATTATCCTGGCTATTTTCATATATTTTGTACATAATTATTGCTTGTTCTTATGTATGTATTTTATAAATGAGTTCATTAACGGATCCCCAAATAAATCGTCCGTATATCCTATTTCACCATTACAAATAGATTTGTAAGTTTTAGAAGCTATTTCACCAATTGCATTATTTCCTAAGAAAAAACTTTCCTTAAGCAGTCTATAATAATTGGCTCCGAATGATTCATAATCATCTTTTTTTACATATTTACCATCATTTAAGTATAATGTATTTTCTGTAAGAACATCACTTAATATAAAAGGAGAATGAGTTACCAACAGAAAATGAATACCTTTTATTATACCTTCAAGTTTTATCCATGAAATCTTTTCCAGTAAATCATTAATAAAATTCCTTTGAAATTCTGGATGACTATAAAGTTCTATTTCATCAAGAATTATACAAATATGTTCATAATGTACTCTATTTGTATCATCATTAACACTTTCTAAATTTTTAAGATGATACAGAATAGTACTTACAGAAAATAAGAGTTGCTGCTCACCACTACTCATCCTTTTAAAAGAAATATTGCTATTGTATTTTTCTTCTTGTTTGGAGAAAATTACATCCAAGTCATAAAATGGTGGAGGTAATAGTTTAAAAATATCTTCATATGATTTAATTTCCTGATTCTTTAAAATATCCTTTACATCTATACGATATTTATTTCCTCCAAATTTATTATAAATAGATTTCTTTGCAAATTCTTCACACTGTTTTATTTTGAGTGTTATATGAGATGAATCATCTGCAATTTTTTCCATTAATATATCAAGTCTATCTAATCTTAAATCATTATAAAAATCAGCATATGTCAGGGCTATCTTGATTGTTTTATATGCTAAATATGAAAGTATATGACCGATTATCTTTTCATTTCCTCTTTGGGGAATAGAACTATAATAGCATTCTTTTAGCCTATTATATATGGTCATAACATCATCTTCTTCAGGCATTCTTTCTCCCATAGAATAAACCTTCTTTTCGATATATTTTTCATAGTTACTTATAAGTATATATTCTATTTCTACAGGTCTATACCCTGGGATAAAATTTTGGTTTCTACTTTCAAAGAATAAAGCAAATGCAGACAATCTTTTCAATGCCAAAGAATTTTCTTTATTTATATCGATATTTCCAAGTTCTCTGAATGGATTTAAACATATTGGAGATAAATATCCATCATTTTTATGAAATAAAGAATCTAGCCATATACCATTTATCTGAGGATTTTCATTACATGCATAATCATTTGTATTAAAGCTGTAGATACTATAGTTCAATCCAATTGTATAAAAAAATGCTTCGCTAAGATGTTTATGCAAAACAAATTTATCTGCACTAATTTTTTCATTATTAAAAAAAAGAGTAACAGAATTATTTTCATTTTTAATTATTCCAATCTTTCCATTCAGTTCATATACCAAATCCGCATAGATACCGTTAGCTGGTTCTATTTGAACATTGTACTTTCTTTCTTTATCTCTTAAATAAGTATAACTGAAATTATTGATAATTGCATAAACAATATCTATTATAGTAGATTTCCCTGAACCATTTTTCCCAACTATACATGATAATGAAACACTCAAATGAGGACAATTGGGTATATTATAAATTGAATCATTTAATTTAGAATGGACTAATCGTCCATATGGAGGCTGGCTATCAAAATTTCCGAAAGGATACCAATCATCTTTTAACCCTTTCAATATAAATTTATCTGTTCTTTTTCTATCAATATTTAAACCAATAAGTCTCATAAATATTATTTTGATGTTTGAAAACTTTTATTTTTTAATTGATTAAAGTATTCTAAAATAATGACTTTTAATCACATCTAACAAATCATTAATCAAATAATAAAGATACAAATAATATTTGTTCATTTCAATCATTATAATCATCTATTTTTTATTAAAAAACAATTTATGCACGATTTATATAGAATATGTGGGAATTTCAGATTTATGTTTGTATTTTTATCCTAAATTGTTTTTAACTAACTAAAGAATAAAAAGCAATAGGACTTGAATTTATAATAAACATACAAATTGTGACAATATGGAAAATAATTATAAAATACCATCATCGATAGTTTCTAAATTGGAGCAAATTAAGCTATACATGGAAACTAATAGTGTGACAGCGTTTGTTGGTGCCGGTTTCAGTTTAAATGCTGAAATACCTAACAATGTTAAGATGAAAACGTGGCCTCAGTTAAAGGATACGTTCTTAAATAAATTATACGCTAATAATGATGATGATAAGATAAATGACAGCAATGATGTTGTAAGACTTTCTTCACTAATTGATGCTCAGTTTGGTCATAATGAATTAGACAATATCTTGGAAGATGCATTACCTGATCATCTCATTCAACCTGGTAAATTACATAGAATGTTAATACAACTTTCATGGAAAGATATTATAACAACCAATTATGATACTCTAATTGAAAGAGCTGCATCGCAAGTTATTAGTAACTATAAATTAGTTACTAATAAAGAGACTTTATTATATCAGCCATCACCAAGAATTATTAAACTTCATGGAAGTTTTCCTAATATCCGCCCATATATTATGACTCAAGAAGACTATAGGCGTTATCCTATTGATCGTCCTGAAATGGTTAATACAGCAAGACAGTGCTTTTTAGAGAGTTTGGTGTGTTTAATAGGCTTTTCTGGTGATGATCCAAATTTTCGTGCATGGATAGGATGGTTAAAAGATATAATAGGCCAGAAAAGACTTTGCCCTACTTATCTAATTACATACAATAAAGGCTTTCATGATGCAGAAAAGGCTTTATTATCACAAATGGGTATAGATATAATTAATCTTGCAGAAATAGATGGAATTAACAGTTTCTCATCTGCTTATGAATTTTTCTTCAATTATTTACAAAAGCAACCTTCAACATGGAATGGAAGTGTTAGATATGAGTCTATATTTGAATTAAAAAAAATGAAGCAAGACGAATTTGCCATTTATATAAACAATAAAATAGAAGAAATGCAAAATATAAGAATTAGTTATCCTGGATGGCTACTTCTTCCCAAATCATATGAAAATGATTTTAATGATATAAATGAAAATATAGTAGATTTTGAAAATTGTTTTAAGTTAATAAAAGACGATGATATAAAATTTAATTTTCTCTATGAATTAAATTGGAGAATGACTGTTGCAAATTTACCAAAAGATTGTAGTTGGTTTATAAAAGCAATAGAAGATTTTTCAAAAAATGCTGATAAAATTAACAATGAACATAGAAAGTATTTGATAGAATTACAACTTAGTCTTTTAGAAATTCTACGTCATACAAACAAAGATGAAAAATTCTGTCAATTATGTGATAATTTATTAAAATGTGAAGATAGCACTTTAACAAGATATGTCCAATATCAACAAGTATTATATTGGATTACCAAATATGATTTTAAAAAGGCAAATAAAATTTTGGCAGAATGGAAAGTAGATTTTAGCGATTATCAGAATTGTTTACAAAAGGCAAATATTTTGTGTTGCATAGGAAAAAGATTTGAAGCTTATCAAATATTAAAGGAGTGTAAAGATATTATCTGTAAATCTCTATTTCAGAATAAGGAAAATATATATGCGAAATCCTGTTTAACATATATATTAAATACTATTAATTTATGTAATGCTGGCTCAAAAACAGAAATCGATAGTATATTAAACTTTGCTATTGGAGAATCTTTTAATGACATAACAGAGAGATTATATAATAAGGCATATAAGGATAAATCTCTTCCAGAGTTCACTAGAAAACATCTATTTGAGATTGGCAATTATGCTAATAGTTGGAATATTGGTTCTTCAGGATTTGCACATGAATATCTTTATCCCTATAAATGGTGGAGTCTAAAAGAGAAAATAGGTATTTCTATGCAGATTATTAATCAAAATTTCTCAAAATACTGCATACAACAAATGTTTAATTATTCTTGGGAAATGGCATGGAATATGATGATGATATCAGCTGATACTAAGATTGTTGAACAAGTTTTTGGGAGACAACAACTTTCTTGCATAACAGAGGATGAAGCTAATAAATATTTTGATACATATTTCCCTATATTTGAAAACTATGATATAAATACAAAAGATTGGAGCAATTGTAAAGTATTATATATTCTACCGATAGTATTAGGCAGACTTTGTACAAGAATTTCACAAGAAAGAGTTATTCAATTTACATTTGCTGCATTAAAATGGCCTTCTATATTAATAAACAAGTCTTTAAAATATGCTTATGATTGTCTGAATAATAAAAATTTATCAGACATTTTTGAACATCTATTAACGGAAAAAGATTATTATTCTCCTTATACAGGTAAAGGTTATACATTCCCAGAGCGTTATATGCTCGATTACAAGATTACCGAACCTATAATAGAAAGAATTATTAATGGATTTACTAGCAGAGATAATGAGAAAATAAGACAATCTATATATTTTCTTGAGATAATATGGCATAAAAAAGATTTGCCAGAAAGCAATAAAGAGCTGCTAGCTCACGCTGTAAGAAATGTGAGAAATACTGAAAATCCTATCCAAGAAGTAATGTACACTTACCTCTATGTTGATGCAAATGAAGATGAAGAGAAAAATCTCAGAAATATATTGGATAATGATATAAAAACTTTTTGCCATACAACATATCAATATAAAGAATCTTCCGAATCATTTAGCCAATGGCATAGCATATTAAAGCGTATAAATATACTTAACCAATATATCTCTGCCGCTCAGATGAAAGATATATTATTGCACAATTATGAGCTTGTAGAATTAAATAGAGCTTCATTTGAGGAAGATGACAGCTATGAGCTTCTAGGTGGAATAAGAAAATTTACTACAGATATTATTAAAGTTTATCAAAGCCTTTTCATAAAAGCCCAATTATGTGATTGGAATGACCAAGATATAAGAAATATTACTTCACAAATTGATTGGTTAAAATCTAAAGGTTATCACTGCTTGCCTATGAAAGTTAAAGTCCTTACAATAGAACAACTTAATATAAATGATGACCTACTAGAAGAAATAAAAAGTACCTTGTTTAGTAGAACTGAAAATATTCAAAGAGAAGGAATAAATGCTCTTTTTGTATTAAAAGAAAATAAAGGGGACATTAGTAAGATATTAAATTATATTTTTGAAGTCTTCACCGTTGCAGACAGTAAAGTTTACAAAGAATTACTTATTCTTTTTGCAAATCTAATTGCTGATGGATACACTGAAGATGATTTTATAAATCATATAATACAACTTTTAAATTGTATACATCGCAATTATAATAATTACGGATTAGATCAAGATGCGTTATTAGATCTTTTGCATTATACAAATTTTGTTACAGGAACTTTATATATAAAGAGTCCTAACAATAATTATATGATTTTCAAAAAAGAAGATGTTAAATTTAATGATGTTGAGATTGGTTTTGATAAAGGTATAGAATTTATGCAACGTAGAAACTTTTATTAACCTACTTCATCAACAAAGTGTAAATATCTCAAAAACAGCACTATAAGATATCAAATAAAAATATATTCTATATGTGTTGGTGTAACTTAGGCAATAAAAAGAATATTCCCAGTTCTTTTATTGCCTATTTTTATACATCTATAAATACAAATAAAATCATAATGAATCACTGATAAAAATCAGTACTCCCAAACATATCACATATATTAACAACAGTTCTAATATAATCTGGATTATCTGCGTAACCAATCTCATCAAGCCAAAGCAGATAGTTACCACCTTTATACTTATATTGCACTTTAGTATAATAGGCTCGTACACTTTCCGTCCAATGATTGAATTCATAGTATTTCCCTGTACGTTGGTTGGTAAGTCCGAAAAGATTATGCTTGTTCCTGCATACTGAAGAACGGAACCATCCTGTCTCCAATATTGCCTGAGCCAATACGATTTTGGGGTATAGGATTCCATTTCTTATGATTTCTTTATAAAGATTGGTGATGGTAAGTTCAGGAAGATTGTTTCCTGATTTCGTAATATCATCTGTTTTCTTTTGCTGCTCTGTTTTCAGGGATGCTTTCCTGTCACTATTCCGGCTATTATCATCCAATTCCTTTTGATTGTCCGGCCGGACAATCAGGGTATCCTTTGTCATCATCTTATTCTTTTCCCCTTTTGTAACATCCTTTTCTACATGCTTATAGGCCTCTTTTTGTCTTTCTGTTGGCAGAAGTTCCGAATCTCTGGTTATCGTATAGAACTGTGCTGATACACTTACTGGCAGAAACATCAGAAGCAGTGAAATCAGAATAGTGTTGCGCATTTCTTTTTCAGGGGATTGCCGTAAATACATTTGTTGCATTCAGGCGGTTAGAACCGCAAATATAACAGCTTAATTACAGTAATATGGAAATGCACAACAGAAATCAGTCCGGTTTGTTGCCATACGAAAAACTGGCAATGCTGGGTATCGACCGTGAAAAAGCGGACAGCTTGCCCATGGAAGTGAAGGAGAAGCTGATGGCAGGTGAAGTGACCCCCATCATGCAGGTATCCATCAACGCAAGGAACGGCAGCATCATCACCATGCCGATGAAGCTTCAGATGACTACAGACAAAAACGGTGTTCCGGCTCTGCTTGCCTATCCGGTCCGTGCCGAACTGGACCGGGAACGCAACAAGGTTCTCAATCTCACTCAGCAGGAGGCTGAACGTCTGGCCAGAGGTGAGGTAATACAGAAGGCGGTCAACGTAAACGGTGAAAAGACTCAGCAGTATCTACAGCTTGATCCGGAAACGAAATCCGTCATTCACAGACGTGTCACAGACATAAAGCTGGAGCAGCGTCTGAAGGACATGGAGAAGGTAAACGACATTGAACTGGGTACGCAGCAGAAGCAGCAGGTACGGGAGGGAAAACCGGTTGAACTGAATGTGGGCGGCGAGAAGGTTTCGGTCGGCATTGACCTGAAGGAGCAGCAGGGATTCAAGCTTATTAAGGGAGACATGAAGGAATGGGAAAGGCAGCAGAAACTCCGCTATGACGAGATTCATCCTGAATATCTCGGCCTTGTCATGACTGACAAGAACCGTTGGGAATATCAGAAGGTGGTAGACAAACAGGCCGTGGAGCGTGCTATTTCCCTCTCTCCATCCCGAAAGGAAACAAAAGCAAACAGCCTTAAACTTTAATACTGATTCCTATGGCCAAAAAGACAGATTCAGATAATGATAACGGTATCATCCGGCAGTTCAACGAACTGAAGAAGAAGCATCCGGATGCCATGCTGCTGTTCGGACGGAACAGTTTCTATGAACTCTATAAGCAGGATGCCGTCAAGGCTGCCGCAGTGCTTGCCATCGAGATTACAGACAGGATGCTGCCTGACTACAAGAGACCTGTAAAGGTTGCATCATTCCTTCAATCAGCACTTGACGTTTATCTGCCCAGACTGATACGTTCCGGAATAAGGGTTGCAATCTGTGATGCACTGGACAGTCCTTTGAAGAAGAAGGCCGGACAGGACAAGGCTGAGAATAATGACAGAACCATTCAAAACAGTACAGATATGGGAAAGAAGAAAAAGGAACAGGGTGCGCAGGAAGCTCCTGACAAAACAGTGGAGAACACTGTTGATGTAAAACCTGCAAGGGAAAAGAAGTCGAAGCCCAAAGCTGAAACCAAAGCTGAGACCGGGACGGATAATGAGGTAAAGACCGAAAAGAAGGACGGACAGAAAACGGAGACAGCCCAGGAACGAAAGCCCCGTGAGCCGCAGATGGTGACTGCCAACGGTGAAAAGGTGACTCATGGTCATGCCTACCAGAGTACCACTAATCCTGCCGACTGGTATTTTACCGCAAAGATTGACGGACAGCAACTCAAGCCGCAGAAGATGGATGCAGCAGACCTTGCGGCCTATCAGAACAAGGAAATGACGGTGCCACAGCTGATGGAACGCTACTATCCGACAAAGCTGATGCCGAAGGTATCTGAGGAAGCCTTCCGTATGCCAATGGAAATTGCAGGACCGGACGGTTCTATAACCGTTAACAAGTTCAATGTCTATAAAGAGAAGGACGAGCAGCGTCCTGACTTTGGGAAATACAAGTTCTATGTTCAGGTTGGGGATACGAACATGTCTGCCGTGGCTTCACGCCAGGACCTGAATGCCTACTTTGACAGAGTGGCCACTCCAAACCAGCTTATTGAGAAGAACTTCGGGGAACGTCTGCATCTGAAATCCGCATACGAGAAGTATCAGCTTCCTGAAGGTGTTGACCCCAAAGGTGTGCGTGTGGCCAAGGACAGGAATGACAACAAGTGGAAGGTGTCGGTTGACCTCGGAGAAAAGGGACAGACCTCCCGGCATGAAATCTCCTTCGATGACGGCTATTCGCTTTTCAAGACCAAGACGGCCACAAGGGAACAGATTGCAGCCAAGTATCTGAATACGGAAATAACCGGTATGCTTGCAGCCAACACCGCAAAGGTGGAGAAAACGGCTTCTATGAAAATGTAACATAATCAGAAAACTAAAATACAAGTTATATGTCAGCTAAAATGAATCATGAGGAGCTTGTGGAGCTTCTACAGGAGGGCAAAATCGGTTTCCTCCGCTTTGTTATGGACAGTGAAAATGCAGATGATTATCTGGAGTGGTGCCGGTCACACGGTACGGACCCTTCGGATGAATCGGCCGAGTTCTATGTGGAACAGACGGACATCGAGCAGATGGACCGTCAGGTAATGGATGACGACAGCTATGGCATCTGGAACTGAATCTCAGGGAAACAGCGGACAGGCGGCCATAGACCGCTTCGCTGCAATGATGATTGAGCGTATGCAGCAGATGAAGGATACTGGATGGAAACAGGGATGGATTGGCGGTGCATCAGGTTATGCCGGACTGCCGCAGAATGTGGGTGGCCGCAACTATTCCGGTTCCAATTCCTTCTTCCTTCAGATGCATACCGCAGCCATGAACTACCAGCTTCCGGTATATCTGACCTTCAAGCAGGCACATAACCTGAAGGCTCATGTCCTAAAGGGTGAAAAGGCCTTCCCGGTGGTGTACTGGGATATGATGATAAAGGACAGTCACGGCAAGAGGATAAGCACGGAGGAATACCGTGCAATGAGCAAGGAAGAGAAGAAGGATATGGATGTCATTCCTTTCATCAAGTCATTCCCGGTGTACAATGTGGCTCAGACCAATCTAGCCGAAGTACAGCCGGAGAGGATGCAAAAGCTCATGGACAGATTCAAGGTTCCGGAACTTCGGGATACGGAAGGTATGTACACCCATGCCGCACTCGACCGTATGGTGGAGACGCAGCAGTGGCTTTGTCCGATACGTGCCGACAAGCGTGAGAACGGTGCCTATTATTCTCCCTCAAAGGATATTGTAGTGCTGCCCATGAAGGCGCAGTTTAATATCGGTGATTCTCAGGAAGAAACCTACCGTGGCGGAATGGAGTATTATTCTACTATGCTGCATGAAATGACTCACTCCACCATGACACCGGAGCGTCTGAACAGGGAGATGGGCGGCAGGTTCGGTGACCCGAAATATGCCAAGGAGGAGCTGGTGGCGGAACTTACGGCTGCCATGATCAGTCATTCCATGGGATTTGATTCCAGGATAACGGATAACTCGGCTGCCTATCTGGACTCGTGGATTGGTGTACTGAAACAGGAACCCAAGTTTATCGTATCGGTCATGGCTGACGTGAACAAGGCTTCGGACCTGATTCTTGACCATGTGGACAAACAGCGTCTGGCTCTCGGTGAGCAGCCTTATCTGGCAAAGAATGACCCGCAGACTTCAATGAGTGCTGACGAAGAGAAATCTTTCAAGAATGCGGCCATTGTCAAGACTCGTTCCGGAGACTATGCCATCCGTGCGTCATACGATGGTGTGGAGCTGGGACTGAAGAAGGTTTCCAAGGAAACGGCCAGGACATTCTTCCAGCTTACGGACTGGAAGGACAAGGAGGCTTTCCTGAACATGACGGCACGGAAGACATACGAACCGGAGATTACTATGATGGGTAGGAACCGGAATGCCGGTACAGGACTTGGTATATGAAATTCTGTATAACATCTTAAATCGGAAAGCATGAGCGACTACAAGGTTAATTTCAAGGAAATGAAGTCCCGTGTGGGGATTGATGACATTGCATATGCCCTGGGATACCGTCTGGACAGAAAAGCCGGTATCGGACGTTACATCGAACTGGTACTCGGTGAAGGCGGTAACAAAAGGGATACGCTGATTGTCAGCCATCCGAACGACAAGGCGGCACAGACCTTTTTCCGGCGTGACGGTTCCAAGGGTGACGTGGTGACACTCATCCGTGAGAATCTTTCTTCCTTTACGGTATCAGGAAAAGATGAGTGGCAGAAGATAGCCAAGGTCATGGCACGTTTTGCCAACATGCCTGAACCTGAATACAGGGAGGACAGGGAGTATGTTAAATCGGCAGGAAAATCATGCGGTGTGTTTGACGCTTCCAGATATGAGGTGAAGCCGGTTGATACCGAAAAAATACCGGGACTGTTCTTCCGGCGCGGACTGTCAAAAGCGACCGTAACGGCTCTTTCGTCCTTTATTTCCCTAATAAGGGACAGGAACAACGGGAAGTTTGAAGGCTACAATATCGGATTTCCATATACTGACGGAAAG
>ULTC01032026.1_pt1 | contig 16736 bp, 11 predicted proteins | sample 1957091 | NCBI WGS metagenome assembly ULTC01 (sample SAMEA4835720, study PRJEB28245) | human gut metagenome | biome: gut microbiome; material: fecal sample | place: Denmark | collected 2008 | reverse complement strand
GCCAGATAATATCAATGCCGCCTTAAGTTAGTGACATTGCCGGGAAGACTTACTTTTCCGCTTCCACTTTTAAACAAACGATAGCAGACAACTGTCACAATACCAACTGCCATCAAAGCCATAATGCTAGCTAAAGTGATGGCTTCACCGCCTGTCGTCTTTTCCATTTCATTTAACGATAGATCTCTCATAATTCACCTCCAAATAAAATGTGGAAGCAAACTTGAGAAAGAGACAAAATGATTAGGCTAAATATTTGGCTAATTCTTCCTTGTTCGATTTCAATTTCTCACGTTCTTTCATCACCACTGTAGGATTAGCACGTTGAACAAAGTTAGGATTAGATAACATCTTTTCAGATCTTTCGATTTCTTTCTTCAAAGCTTCGACTCTCTGCTTTCTCTTTTCTTTTAAAGCTTCTGTATCCTTAACCTTCAAAAGAAGACCAAAACCATTGAAGAATCTCATATTGGGCTCATCTTCATCAACAGCATTGAAATTCTCAATAAATCCAAATCTGACAAGATAAGGTCTAAACTCTTCTATCAAAGTAGTCTTAGCCTTCACATCCACATCTATTTTATCGTTAGGAGCAAGTCTATTCTCGGATTTAAAGTTACGTATATAAGTGATCATCTGCTTCAATGTTTCGCCTTTTGCTTGCATCTTTTCCAATCTCCATCTATTAGCGACAGGATAAGACTCATCGAACAACGATTTCTTATGATTGGGCATGAAAGAATAGATTTGTTCGCAAATGAATGGACAGAAGGGGAACAACATGAGTAAGACATCTTTCAAGACAGTATAAAGGACAGTCTTGACTATCCTTTCTTGTCTTAATGAGCAATTCATCAATGATACTTTACTCCATTCCAAATATTCACCACAGAAATTATCGTACAAGAAATCATAAATATACTTGCTGGCTTGTCCATGCTCAAACTTATCCATATTATGAGTAACGCCTCTGATTGTCTCATTCAATTTGGCAAGGATATATCCATCAGCAAAGGATAGATCTTTGGAGTTCAATTTCATCGGAATGAAATCATCGCCGATGATAGACAAAATATATCTTGAGGCATTCCAAACTTTGTTTATAAAATCCCTAGCTGAGGTGAAGTTTCGATCACCGATAGGAAGATCGAGACCAGGTGCACCGCTAGAAGTCAAGGCCCATCTCATAGCATCACAGCCATATTTGTCGATGACATCGAATGGATCGATTCCATTTCCTAAAGATTTAGACATTTTTCTTCCTTGGGAATCACGGATCAATCCATGGAGATAGACCGTCTTGAAAGGCATCTTATTAGTGAAATGCACTCCATCGAAAGCCATTCTAGCAACCCAGAAGAATATGATGTCATATCCAGTGACCATGACATCCAAAGGATAATATCTCTTCAACATTTCATCAGTTTCAGGCCAACCCATGAACGCAAATGGGGCAAGACCAGAACTGAACCAAGTATCCAAAACATCGGGATCTTGGTCATACTTTGTGGGATCGAGAGGTGTTTCGCTGCAAATGACTTCACCCGTCACCTTGTCAGTATAAACAGGAATTCTGTGTCCCCACCAAAGCTGTCTAGAAATACACCAATCCTCAGTGGTATCGAGCCATCTTTGGAAAGTGTGTGAGAAACGAGAGGGGAAGAACTTCGTGCGTTCTTTTGAATGTTGAATCTTGTCGACTGCTTGACTCAAAGGCTTCATTTTGACAAACCATTGCTTGCAAAGATAAGGTTCGACTATGGCACCTGTTCTAGAAGAATGACCGACATTATGAGTAATATTTTCAATCTTCACCAAGTTTCCATCTTTTTCAATTTGTTCTACCAAGGCATCTCTGCAAGCAAATCTATCCATTCCTTTGTATTTGCCGCATTTTTCATTCATGGTTCCATCGGGATTCATAATGAGAGGCATGGCCAAATTATGTCTTTTAGCAATAGCAAAATCATTGGGATCATGGGCGGGTGTACACTTCATAACACCAGTTCCAAAACTCTTGTCGACATACATATCGCCGATCAAAGGTAATTCCTCACCATTTGCGGGGTTAATGAACATTTTTCCGTCATATTTGCTATAACGTTTGTCTTTTGGATTATAGACCAAAGCTGTATCACCAAACATCGTCTCTGGTCTAGTAGTGGCGATAGTCAAAACGACAGAAGGATCATCCTTCATGACATATTTGAAATAGTAAAACTTTCCTGGGATATCTTTGTGCTCGACTTCAATATTGCTCAAAGCAGTCTTTAAAACAGGATCCCAGTTGATAATTCTTTCGCCTTGATAGATCAAGCCTTGATCATAAAGTGATTTGAACACATGAGCCACAGCTCTTTGCATACCATTGTCCAAAGTGAAACGCTCTTTGGAGAAATCCAACGACAGTCCGAGAGCTTCCCATTGTTTATGAATGTAGTCAGCGTAGTGGTCTTTCCATTTCCAGGCCTCGACCAAGAATCCATCTCTGCCCAACTCGTATTTATCAACACCTTCTTCTTGAAGTTTCTTCTCGACTTTTGCTTGGGTTGCTATTCCGGCATGATCCATAGCGGGAAGATACAAAACATCAAAACCCTTCAATCTCTTATATCTAGCGATGATATCTTGTTCGGTAGTATCCTTAGCATGTCCGATATGAAGCATACCAGTGACATTTGGAGGAGGAATAATCAAAGAATACTTTGGCCTAGCTAGCATCTCTTTGTTTCTTCCGGCTTTGAAATAACCATTTGAAATCCAAAAATCCATACGGCCAGATTCCGCAGCTTTGCTATCGAATACTTTGTCCATCTTTAAACTCATGAGCGTTTACCTTTCAGCAGGGACTCATAAAGAGCGGTACCACCCTGCTTAGACGGATCATTCTGCACCCGCCTCACTCATCACCCTTTCACGTAAGGGTCATACGTGTGTTCCCACATGGCTCCAAGACGACAAGCAATCATCATTCTATCTAGCTTCCACCATCCTAGACTCTCTATTAAAATGAATAATTACCCCTTCTTTTCATCGCCACTACGATATTATTTTATGATACAAAAAAAGTGATTTCAACCGGTGAAATCACTTTTTCAAATCTATATCAGCTGAAATAGGTGACAACAATGAATTGACCATGTCAGTATAGGACTCATTTGTTTCCTCAGGATCTGTACTGGAGACATATACGACTTTATCGTCTTTGTCTTCCTTCTTACCAAAGTTCAAGAAACCACCGTTGTCCCATAAAGAAGAATCCATATCTGTCGATTTAAAATCGATAGAAGTTCCTTCCACTTTATCAGTCTCTGCCTTTAAATCTTCTTTTACAACAGGAGAATACTTAACTAAATTTTCAGTATCGTTTACGGTTTGTTCACCTAAAGTTCCTACAGAGAAACCTAAAAGAAGGGTAGATAATCCAACTGCGTTTTGTCTCTTTGCCATAAACACCACCCTCCTCTCTTTTGAGTATAAGATATACGAAAAGAGGCTAATGCTGCTCTATCTTTCTACCACAACCGACATCAACAATAGTCATACCCAATTTTTTATATGTATCTTGGTCCTTAGGAGAGCAAAGAAAATATAAGCAATCAGGATGGGAATCAGCATACTTCTGCTTCAGTCTAAGCTTTTCAGAAGAACTCAATTTATCAACTTTTGTAAAGACAGCAATAACGGGAATACCATAATTATTGGCGTATTCTTCCATCATTCCATCACCTTGACCTATAGCACGAGGATTTTCTAAAGCACGTCTAGAATCCATGACCATAACAATAGCTCTCAGCAAGCCTTTTTCACCAACATATTTTTGGAAAAAGCCATCCATAAGTCCCTCGAAATAATCACGACTCTTTTCAAAACCATAACCAGGCGAATCTATCAAGAAGAATTTGTCTCCTACAGAAGAGAAGTTCAGCATTCTGGTCTTTCCTGGAGTTTGGGATGTCTTCATCAACTGCTTCTGCCCAGTTAATGCATTTATCAAAGTCGACTTCCCTGCGTTAGAACGACCGACGAACAAAACTCCAAAAAGCGAACACGGGATGGCTTCGACATTGGGAGCACTACGATAAAAAGCTGTATCTTTCAAAGTCAAAGTCTTTGCCATAATTACGCCTCCTTCTTAGTCTTTGCTTCTTTCTTGTCCTTGGATTTTTCAATCCACTGGGTTCTCTTTAAAATCTTATCTTTAATAGTAGCAGGATCTTCTACCATGGCTTGGGAGATGACATCTTTCAAAGTGGAAACCTCGACGATATTCAATCCTTTCAAAACAGGTTCAGGAAGTTCAAGAACATCCCTATCGTTGTCCTTAGGTACAAAAACAGTTTTGACACCTTGTCTCAAAGCAGCCAAAGTCTTCTCTCTAAGTCCACCAATAGGTAATGAATTTCCACGTAGATCAATCTCACCAGTCATGGCTACATCGTTCTTAATGGCCACACCAGTAATAGCAGAAAGGATGACTAAACCTGTAGCAATACCGGCAGAAGGACCATCCTTAGGAGTTGCACCATCAGGGAAGTGTATATGAATATCGTGATGATCAAACCATTTAGGATCGATACCCCATTCTTTTGAATTGCTCTTGATAAAGCTAGTCGCAGCAACACAAGCTTCTTTCATAACATCGCCCAAGTTACCAGTTCTAATGAGATTTCCGTGACCCTCAAATGTATCGACTTCAATCCTCAAAACCTCACCACCAGCCATGGTGTAAGCTAAGCCATTGACAACACCGACTTGGGGTTCTGGCAAAATTGACTGACGATAGACCAAGCTCTTTCCTAAGAACTCTCTGACGACATCCTTAGTCACTTCGAAAGAAGAATACTTTTCCTTGTCCTTCAAGTACTCAACAGCAAACTTTCTAAGGACAGTACCTATTTTTCTTCTTAAATCACGAACACCAGCTTCTTGAGTATAGTTATCTATAATCATAGCCAAAGCATCGTCATCAAACTTCACCCAATCTGGGTTGACACCATTTGCTTTCTCTTCCAAAGGAATCAAATGTTCTTTAGCAATATTGAGTTTTTCAAACTTGGTATAGGTGTTCAACTCAATCAACTCAAGACGATCCAATAATGGAGAAGGAATCTTAGATAAATCATTTGCTGTACAGATGAACAAAACATTTGATAAATCAAACGGCAAATTCAAATAGTTGTCTTCAAATGATGTATTTTGTTCAGGATCCAAAACTTCGAGCAAAGCTGCAGCAGGATCACCGTGATATCCACCGCTTTGTATTTTGTCGATTTCATCCAAGAGGATTACAGGGTTATTGACACCAACTCTGTTGATTGTCGAAATAATTCTTCCGGGCATGGCGCCGACATATGTACGTCTATGTCCACGAACTTCAGCTTCATCACTTATTCCACCTAAAGAAATTTTGGCAAACTTTCTTCCCAAAGCATGGGCTACCGAATAAGCCAATGAGGTCTTTCCAACTCCTGGAGGACCATAAAGACAAAGAATAGGAGCTTTCAAAGAACGAGTCAAAGTCTTGACGGCCAAATATTCAAGAACTCTTTCTTTTTGCTTTTCCAAACCATAGTGATCAGCATCAAGAATTTCTTTAACCTTGGTTATATCTTCGTTGTCATTTGAAAAGACATTCCAAGGAAGCTTTATCACGAGGTCCAAGTAGCCTTTAATGACGGATACTTCTTGACTACCAGCAGGCATCATTTTGAGTCTGTCTAACTCTTCTTGAATACGTTTCTTGACATAGTCAGGATACATGTCGCCATGTTCTGTGATAGCTTTAGTGTACTTTGCATCAGAATCATCGCCGTCAAATTCCTTTAGAGCATCCTTCAAAGCCTTCATCTTCTCACGAAGAATGAATTCTCTTTGATTTCTATCAAGTGCTTTATTGACAGCTCTATCCAATTCGTAATCGATTTTAGCGTCTTGATTAAATCTTTCCAAATCATTGATCAAAAACTTCATTCTATCGACAGAGGACATACATTCCAATAAGCTTTGCTTTATATTGGCATCTGAATCGATGAAATTAGCTAATAAGAATGGAGCTTTTTCAGCTGAAATGCTAGAAAGATCAGGCAATTCAGGTAAAGTAGCATATTTTTGTCTCAACTTCGCATATCTGACTTGAAATCTAGAAAGATAGGCATTTAAATCGACCGAATCGACAGTGATATCACGTTTTGCAATAGCATGACAAACAACAAGCTCAAAATTAGTGTCGTAATCGAAATCGGACAAATTCACAATTTCTAAGCCGTTATATTCAATAGTAGAAGCAAAGTCACCTAAATTGAGAGAAACAACTTCGCAAAGAGTACCGACAGATTTAACCGCAGGCAATACGATACTATTCATATCGTCGTAAGTTCCATCCTTAAACGATCTTACAAATATAAATCTTTCGCCAACCTTAACGCTTTGAGCGAACTTTTGGCTATAAGAACCAGTAACTCTAACTGTTCCCTTAAATCCAGGGAATGCGACATCTTTAGAGTTTGGGAACACTTTATAAATTTCTGTTGGAGAACAAATCGATTCACCCAAAGGGGAAGGTACTGCTCTAACAGAATTATTATCTTTAACAGTTTCCATAAAAACCTCCTCGAATATAATATATAGAACAAAGGAGGGCAAAGAGCCCTCCTATCGCTCACAAAATAATTGTATGGCCCAATTTAAGTACAATAAATTTTAATTTCTCGGTATGGCCTAACAACTATAGGTTTACTTATTGTTTGCAATGACGAAGTCGATAACTTGATTCAACTCGGCTTGAGACACGATGGGTTGAAGTCTATCTTCGACAAAATCATTTATTGCCTTATCATCAGCTTTAGGATATTGTCCTTTATAAGAAGAAGCTATATTTTCCTTGAGCTTGGCCAAGTCTTCAATTCCAAAGAAATCCTTTGCAGTAGCCTTCACTTCTTCTTCGCTAGGAGCAGCAAACTTTTCAGCATCATGAATGTACTTTGCGATAGCCTGAGCCTTGAGTTGATTGAGATTGTTGATCCAAACATTATTCTCATAGGTGGCTTCACTTATTCCAGTCAACTTCAAATAAGTGGCAAAATCCAAGCCTTGCTGTTCGATCTTCTCTTCATCGGCTTGCTTTTGAGCAGCAACGATAGTTTGCTTCAAATTCTTCTCATCAATAGCAAACTCGGAGTTATCCATAATGTTTTGAATAGCAGCAGAATACTTTTGATTTCTGAAATTCTTTGCATAATCCTTAGCGAGCTTATCAGCAATCTTAGCCTTTAAATCAGCCAAATCTTTTGCATCTGCATACTCGCTTTGGACTGTTGCAAATTCATCATTCAAATCAGGAATCTTCTTTGTCTTAACAGACAAAATCTTAACGGTAAACAAAGCATCCTTATCAGCCAATCCATCAGGATAGTTGCTAGGAAGCTTGACAGTAAAGCTCACGGTTTCACCAGCTTTGTGATCCTTAACATTCTCTTCAAAGCCAGGGACAAACTTGTGGGCTCCGATTTCCAAATCGATAGATTTTTCATTTAATTCAGGCTTGTCAATTCCATTGATAGATCCTTTGACTTCCAATGTTGCGATATCACCAAGTTTAGCATTCTCGGTGGTAGGAAGAAGTTCGGCCTCATTCAAAGCCAAACGAGACAATTCATCGTTAACTGCCTTTTCATCTACCTTCTTCTCTTCAACCTTGGTTTCAATTCCTTTGTAGTCAGCAATCTTAGTGATGACAGGCTTGATAGGATAAGAGAAGGTAACAATTGAACCATCTCTAGGCTCAGGAAGATCGACAAGAGGTGTAGTTCCATTCAAAGTATTTTCTCTGATGGCAGCGACAACTGCATCATCTTGGATATATGACTTAAAGGATTTGTCAATAATCTTTCTGGTAAATCTTTCGTTAAGCATTTCGGGATTTACTGCACGGCTAGCGACATCCAAAGGAGCTTGTCCTTTTCTAAAACCACGAATAGTAACTTCATTGCAGCAAGCTACTAAAGCTGAGTGATAATACTTTTGAAGCTCTTCCTTGCTGTTCTTGACTGTGACGATCAAGTCGCCACCTTTGATTTCAAAACTGTGTTCCATACTCTTACCTCTATAAATAATCAATTTTCAAAAAAGCTTGTTCATTTTACGCTTTTAAAAGAAACTATTCAACTTTAATAATTTTATACCTTAAGTTTTTCTATAAAAAAACACCCTTTCGGGTGTTATTTAAACCAAAATTATTACTTGACAGGCTTAATGACAGGCAAGTGCCAAACTTCATCGTTGTACTCAGCAATTGTTCTATCAGAGCTGAACCAGCCAGAGTTAGCGATGTTGATAAGACACTTCTTAGCCCATCCAAGACGATCAGAATAAAGTTCATCAATCTTCTTGGATGCACGTAAGTAATCAACAAAGTCCAACAAGACGAAGAACTCATCTCCACGATACATCAAATCATCATAGATTTGACGGAATCTATCATGGTTGTTATCCCAAGTTCCATCGATCAAAGAATCGACAACTTCCTTGACACGAGGATCGGAGTTATAGATATCCCAAGGTCTGTATGAACCTTCGTAACGAATCTTATCCAATTCATCAGCATGCTTTCCAAAGATTACACAGTTGTCCATTCCGATGAGACGTGATATTTCGACATTAGCACCGTCCAAGGTACCCATGGTGATAGCTCCGTTCATCATGAACTTCATGTTTCCGGTTCCGCTAGCTTCCTTACCGGCAGTAGAAATTTGTTCGGAAACATCGGATGCAGGAATGATGATTTCAGCATTGGAAACACCATAGTTTTCGATGAAGACAACCTTCATAAATTTGGAAATCTCAGGATCATTGTTAATCTTCTCGCCCATTACGTTGATAAGCTCAATGATATTCTTAGCAAGTGAGTATGATGGAGCAGCCTTGGCAGCAAAGATATAAGTATGAGGTGTGATTCTAAATGAAGGATCAGCTTTCATTCTCTTGTAGAGGTGAATTATTCTCAAGACATTCAAGAGTTGACGTTTATAAGCGTGCAAACGTTTGATTTGAGAATCGACAATAGAATTTCTATCGATGGTTACACCATTATGTTCTTGGACATACTTAATCAATCTGTCCTTGTTGTCAGCCTTGATTTCAAGCAATCTATTCAAGACCTTCTCATCATCTTGGTACTTCAACAACTTCTTCAAACCATTCTCGGGGTCAGTCAAGAACTCATCTCCGATTGTTTCTCTCAAGAAGCTTGTAAGCTCGGGGTTAGAGCAAATCAAGAAGCGACGATGAGAAATACCATTTGTCTTGTTGTTGAACTTCTGAGGATAGAAATTGTAGAGATCATGGAATGTCTCTCTCTTAAGAATATCGGTATGGAGAGTAGCAACACCATTTACTGAGTATGCAACATGGATAGCCAAACGAGCCATATTCACCATGCCATCTTTGATAATCTTGCAATTTTCAATAGTAGCATCATCCATATGCTTGGAACGCATGAGCAAGATAGAACGACGGTTGATTTCCTCAATAATCATATAGATACGAGGGAAGAGTTGGGCGATGTACTGGCTAGGCCAACGTTCCAAGGCTTCTGCCATAACTGTGTGGTTTGTAAAAGCAAAGCTCTTTTGACAAATCTCCATAGCTTCATCCCAGGACATCATTTCATCATCGATGAGAATTCTCATCAACTCAGGAATAGCCATAATAGGATGGGTATCGTTCAAATGGAATACCCAGTGTTCAGGGATGGAGTGAAGATCTCCATATACTTCCTTATGTTTCCTTACGATAGATTGCATTCCGGCAGAGACCATAAAGTATTCTTGACGGAGACGAAGAAGCTTTCCGCTCTCAGTGGAATCATCAGGATACAAAGAATGTGTAATTTGCTTTACAAAATCGAGATATCCACCAAAGTTTTGATTTGAAGGCAAGCTTTCCTCAGAAGGTTCTGCTGACCATAATCTCAAAGTGTTCACGACATGATTCTTGTATCCAACCAAGTCGACATCACAAGGGACAGCCAATACTTTGGTAGCATTAGCAGTACGATAACGAGTATAACCAGTCTTAGGATCTGTATAAGTCTCAGGATATCCATAGAAAGATACGGTGATAGCTTGATTAGGTTTTCTTGTCTCCCAGACAAAGCCGTTCAACAACCAAAGATCAGGTACTTCTTCCTGACGGTTATTTCTGATGACTTGCTTGAAGAATCCATAATCATAGCGAAGTGAATCACCATGTCCTGGCAAACCAAGAGATGCTAATGAATCCATAAAGCAGGCGGCGAGTCTACCTAAACCACCGTTTCCTAATCCAGCATCAGGCTCACAATCAAGAATATCATCCAAATTTCTTCCTAAGCTTTTAATTCCTTCAGCGACAACATCATAAATTCCCATATTGACCAAATTGGTACGCATCAAACGACCAATGAGGAATTCCATTGAGAAATATATCAATTGTCTACCATTTGCTTTCTCAACAGCATCTTTTGTAGACTTGCAATCAATATTGGCTTGTTCCTTGACCATGCTACCCAAGATTTGATACCAAGCATCGTTAGAAAGATGGTCGATATCACGAGCATAGCGACGAACAGCACGAGCTTTAAACTCGGCTTTAAATGATTTTTTATCAGCGAAAATAGAATCCATTGTTTTTTTCCTCACAGGCAATATTTTATACTATTTCAACTATTTTGAATAAAAAAAGAAGGGAGAGGTTCCCTTCTTCTAAAAAAACCACAATTTTATTTAGATTAACCGATATTTTTATTTTTATTAATAAAGACTTTTACATCACCATTAATAGAATTCACATCTGCTGGGTCACTTCCAGTGTTGTTTCTTTTAGCTTCTTCGTCAGCATCTTTATTATGGCACAGGAAGATAGCTCCGAAAGAAGGGAGCTTGATAGTAATCCTGTATGGTTGATTTTGATAGGGGTCAGGTCTGGCAAACAAAGGGGCTCCATTATATTGGTTCCAACCACCATAAATACCCTTATCAGAATCAATGACTTCATCCCATTGTCCATCCAAAGGTACACCGATATCGAAATAAGAGTAGAAGTTAGGAGTCATGTTAAATATGAAGACCATGGTTTGATTCTTAGTACTTCTTTGGAATACCAAAACTGATTGTGATGAATCATCAGCTAAAATCCATTGGAAGTTTTTGGGATCGAATTGCCCTTCATACATAGCTGGGAAAGCCTTCAATACACAATTCAAATCATGAATGTAACGTTGAAATCCGGAATGTTTTGGATAATCCAACAAATTCCAAGGTAAACCCTTCTTCTCACTCCATTCATCGAAATCACCAAGTTCATTTCCCATGAAATTAAGTTTATGACCAGGATGAGCATATTGATAGGCATATAAGTTTCTAGCTAAAGCAAACTTTTGATCATAATCGCCCCACATCTTGTTAACTATAGTTCCTTTTCCGTGAACTACTTCGTCATGAGATAAAGGCAACACAAAGTTCTCAGAGTAGAAATAAGCCATAGAGAAAAGAATCTTTCCATGTTCATAACTCTTATAAACAGGGTCTTTGGCATAATATTTAAGTGTATCATTCATCCAACCCATGTCCCATTTGTAATCAAAGCACAATGATTGTTCATTAAATCCCTTAGTTACACTTGGATAGGCTGAGGAATCCTCGGCAATGGTCATCAAATCAGGATGCCTATCGTGAAGAATACGATTGAACTCTCTAGCAAAATACACTCCAGCACCATTGACACCACGAGATCCATCCCCTTGGTAGTAAATGATGTTAGAAACAGCATCGATTCTTACACCATCAACATGGAATTGGGTCACAAAATAATCAGCAGAAGAAATCAAAAATGAACGCACAGGATCTTTGCCTAAATCAAAGTTTTTGGAGCCCCATTGAGAGTACTCCATATCACCCTGTCCTTCATATAAATTTGAACCGTCAAATTTTTCAAGTCCATGAGGGTCAGTAGCAAAATGAACAGGAACCATATCGAGAATGACACCGATTCCTGCCTTATGCAATTCATTGATGAGATATTTCAATCCGTCAGGAGAGCCATACCTTCCATCAGCCGAATAATAGCCAGTAGGCTGATATCCCCAGCTTCCATCGAAAGGATATGTATATAAAGGCATAAATTCGACATGAGTGTAATTCATCTGCAAGATATATTCGATTAAAGGCTTTGCTATTTCTTCATATGTGTAGGAGCCACCATCAGGTTTAAGTCTCCAGCTTCCTACATGCATTTCGTAAATAGAAACAGGCTTATTAAAATTGCGCTCACGCTTTTTCAACCATTCTTCATCTTCGAACTTAAATTTGGAATTATCATAGATGATGGAGCAGGTTCCGGGTCTTACCTCTGCTTGAAATCCGACAGGGTCTGCCTTGTCATGATAATATCCATCGCATCCCAAAATATGATATTTGTATCTTTGACCAACTTTGGCATCCTTAATAAGAACTTCCCAAAGTCCCCACATATCCACTTTGGTCATAATGTTCTTTCCTAAAGCCCAACTATTGAAATCACCTAGCACTTCAATAGTTTTAGCCATAGGGGCATAAACACGGAATACAACTCCAACTTCTTCGCCATTTTCATTCAGCTGTAAATGTGCACCCAAGTAATTGTACGCATCTGCACAACGTCCTTGCAAATAATCAGTGAACCAGGAATATGACATTTTATCCCCCTTTGTTTAAAGTTAACGTGCATTTATTTTATTAAATCCAACAAAAAAAATAAACCTCATTTATTTTTAATTTTCTTATTAAAAAATTAGGAGGTTTATTAAAGAATAGACAACTTAGCGCTTGTAGTAAAGATTGCTATTTATTTCTTCTTAGCGATGATTCTAAAAATTGGCTTTCCTTGTTCTCTAAATTTTTGCTCGAATTCAGTCATTACATCATCTAAGGCTTCTTCTTTGTATTCACCTTCAAAGATTACATCAAAACCAACCACTGAAGAAAAATACTTAGTAGAGTCTTCATACAATTCAACATTATCAGTTTTGAAAACAACCATTCCATCTTTTTTGAGCAAATTGAGATACACATTCAATAAAGTGGGATAAGTCAAACGTCTTTTGTGTTCTCTTTTCCTAGGCCATGGATCCGAGAAATTCAAATAAATACAATCTAAAGATTCGGGTTTAATCTTTTCAAAAACCCTTTCGCAAGGAGCGTTTATAAAAGCATAATTATGATTATCAAATTCAGCAAATAAAGGATCTTCAGATAACTTGATGGCTAAAGAAAATGCATTGTAATTCATCTCAATTCCAAGATATTTTCTAGAGGGATTGTTCTTTGCCATCGTAAGCAAAAATCTACCTTTTCCCGACCCAATTTCCAAATAGGAAAACTCAGGTAGATTATTCAAGGAATCTAGATTTAATGCAGTACTAGGATGTCTAGCAATTGTTTCTGGGGCCCATTTTTTTCGTCTTAATCTCATAAATATTATTTGCTTTCGTTCTTTTTCTCTTCAGCTTCTTTCACAGCTAAGTTTCCTAGAGCATAGAGACAATGAGCATACATACCGATCAAATTCTTAAAGTCAGGAATTGAGAACCATTCATTGTCACCGTGCATAAAGAAATCTCTACCGGGATATTCACCACCAAAAGCAACAGTATTAATGCTCTCTTTAGCATATGTTCCACCACCGATAGCCAAAGGCTTGCTCTCAAAATCACCAGATTCTTCTTGATAGACATTCATCAAAGTTTTGATGAATGAAGATTCAGGATTAACGTATAGAGCAGGGGTGAAGCTCATCATTTTAACTTCATCGGCAGAGGTATTTTCCTTAACATTTCTAATAGCAGTCTCACATTTCACATTTTCAGGTAATCTCATATTTATGTGAAGTGTCAATCTACCAGGTTTATAAGAGACCATTCCAACGCAATAAGAAGATCTATCAAATGCTTTTGATTTGTAATTACCGTGGAATGGAGTTCCATCTCCAGATTTATAATCTTCATAAGCTTCATGAAGCTTCTGTGAACCGATAATCTTAGCTATGATGTTGATCATATAAAGAGCAGCATTAGTTCCATTCCAAGGCATAGATCCATGATATCCGTGTCCTTGAATGGTTAAGATTGTATTGTTCCATGAGCCTTTAATTTCAGGATGATCGGCCAAATACTTATCAGCGATAGTTTTAGCTTTTTCAAAATCGAAATGAAGATTTTTTAAATCATAATCGACCTTGTCACAAACAAGGTTCATAGCAACGCCCCATTCAAAAGGCTGTTCACCTAAATCGACATCATAAGAAGCGTCGTAATCACAAAGAGCTTTTTCAGCATAGATCAAAGGGAAATTGGCATCTGGAGAGATTCCATAAGTAGGATATTCCTTGTGAAGTTTATGGAAATAAGCGTTCAAACACTCACAGCCCATCTCTTCGTTTCCACCGAAGATAAAACGTAACCTCCAGCCTTTTATCAATCCTTTATCGAGCAACAATTTAGCTCCGTACAAACAAGCCAATCCAGGTCCTTTATCATCAGCCGCTCCTCTTCCATAAATATTGTCATCCTTGATTTCAGCCTTAAAGGGATCAAAGTTCCAAAAACTAGAAACAGGAACAGTATCTGAGTGAGCATAAACATCGATTGTAGGCAATGAGGGGTCACCATAGGACAATTCAACGCAATAACCTTCACAGCGATCAATCTTAAAACCCATTTTTTCGCCGAGAGCGACATCAAAATCAAAAACATTTGCTACATATTGACCAAAGGGATGTTCTTTGGTAACTGTTTCAGGGTCATTATAAGATTTTGTTTGAATATACTTTTGCAAAGTATCGATAGCTTCATCATAATAAGGTTCAGCCATCTTGTTCCATTCAGTATCAGCTCTATAATTTTTCAATTTTTCCGACATTAAAAATATTCCTCCAAAATAAGTACTCCTATATTTTAAATTAAATTTTGAAGTTACAATCAAAATTTAAAAGAAACCATATAAAGCCTAGTCAAAATTAATGTTTTCCTTAAAAGCTAAAGCGATTCCTTTCAAAGTCAATAAAGAATCGACAGTAAAATTATCAAATCCGAAACCATTCATGGTTTTTGCAAGATATTGGCAATCCCCACCGGTGACGATGATTTTACAATCTTTCAATTTGAAATCATTGATAGTCTTTTCAATCATTTTAACAGCCATACCACCAAGTCCGAATGTAATTCCACTCGAAACTGCACCTTCAGTGGAAAGCATCAAGGTGGAGTTTGGGAAAAATGTCTCACTAACATTTAATAAATCCGTTCCTTGATTCAAACAAGATAGCATCATCGATTTTCCAGGGGCAATAGAACCACCTAAAAATTTTCCACTCTCATCCATCCCTAATAACTTAAAACACGTTCCACAATCCAAGACTAAAGCAGATCTTCTTTCATCTTTAGCCGCAATGATGTCACAAAACAAATCACTACCCAAAAAGTGATAATTAGAGATTTCTAATCCAGTTCTTTTGCAATAATCGAAAATCAGAAATGGTGATATTGACATGTTTCTTATCTGTCTATTTTCTAATACATCTAGCAATGCACCACAAGCATTTCTATTTACAGATGAAATATATGCTCTAGTCTCATAACCATCATAATCTCTAAGCATTCTATCTAAAAGAATATTTAAAATATCACTTAAATCTTCACCTATTTTGACCTGGCTATAATTTATAAATTTATTTGATACACACAGTCCAAAATGAATATTAGTATTGCCGATATCAATCAAAAGAACCACTTTCTTATCGTTCATAGTTTAGAAACCTCTGTCTTAAATTATTTTACTTCTTTAGCATTTATAAACCAAGGTTCCACCCAAATCTGTTCTATGAATCGGTAAGAAAAGTTGGGTACAAGTTTCTAAAACTTCTTTATCGGGATGCCCATATTTGTTCTTCTCACCAACCGAAATAACCGCTAATTGTGGATCAACTTTTTCTATAAATTCCTTAGAAGATGATGTTTTACTTCCGTGATGGCCTAATAAAATAACGTTTGATTTTAAATCTATATTCATTTTTAGAATATCATTTTCAACTGCTTTAGTAGCATCTCCCATTATCATGAAAGAAGTATTTCTCACATTAAACTTTAAAACACCGGACTTTCCGTTTTCATCATTATATTTAGGATTTGCATTTAGATTCATAAAATTTATTCCACCTATTTCAAAAAATTGTTTTGTGTTTTCACAATACTCGTAACCATTAACATTAAAATTTGATATCAATGAGTTTAAAGCTCCATCATGATCCATATCACCGTGAGTCAATAGAACATAATCAAGCTTATTTACTCCAATTCTCTCAAAATATGGAATTAGACAATCCTTAGCCAAATCCACATATAGACTTCCTCCCGTATCGATTAATATATTTGAAACACCATTTCTAATCAGGGTAGAAGACCCTTGTCCTACATCAATGAAATGGACTTCATATTTAGGAAAATAGGAAGTTATTGTTGGTGTTAATATCAAAGTCAAAAACAAACACTCGAAGATAATTAATGCTTTCTTCGTCTTAAACAATAAAAGTATCGAAATCAAAAATAGAATGAAGATTGAAGATATTAAAACGGCTAATGAATAATCTCCCCTCAATACAAAAATGCTAAATCCATTCATGGAATTCAAGACAATTATCAATAAGCCACAAATAGGATTTAATAG
>ULTC01034189.1_pt1 | contig 16758 bp, 15 predicted proteins | sample 1957091 | NCBI WGS metagenome assembly ULTC01 (sample SAMEA4835720, study PRJEB28245) | human gut metagenome | biome: gut microbiome; material: fecal sample | place: Denmark | collected 2008 | reverse complement strand
TTTAAAATCCTTTTAGAGTTTATCATGATGATATCAGCTACATTTTTTCCTCGTTATTTTTTATCTAATACTTTTATTTTAACATTTATATTTATATTTATTTTTGTTTCTTTTGTATATTTAGTTTTTTCCATAATAAAAATGCCTCCAAAGTAAAATGTAAATAATTTTATTTTTATTCGCGTCTACTTTAGAGACATCATATTATTTATAACTATATCAGTTTTCTTTTAATGATATCTAATTTTTCTATTTCCTTTATTGTTTCTTCTTTACTAAAATTTTCATTTAACCACGATTTAATCATTAATATAATTATTTCAATTAAATTGTAGGAAGTGGCAATTTTACATTTTTTGCTTTCTTTAGTATTTTTGATATGTTCTATAACTTTTGGCTTAGGCGCACCAATATAATTTGGATAATTGTAGTCAGTATAATAATTACCATCCATAATTGCTAAAAAATAATCATTATTTGTAGAGGCAGATAATAAACTATGGTCTAAAAAAGTTTCTAAATCTCTCATTTGATTTTTTTGTGCCGTACCAGTACCTTGTGTATACTTATGTGAAGCATAAAAATTCATTATTTTATTTTTATATTTGTATTCCCATATAAAATCAACAGATGGTGGCGTAACTTGTACATTTACTTTTATACTTTCATCGCATATTAATCCATTATAAACATATTTGGCTGTAGGTCCTGAAACCGGCAAATGTTTAAAATTATTTATTAGTTTCAAGTCTGTGTCAAGAAATAAAAAATACTTTTCAACAAAAGGTTCATATGGATTTTGTTTTTTAAAATCAATAATAAAATTTGAAGCAAATATTTCGTCATCTTGTAATCTTTTAATTAAATAATTTTTGTTCAAATTAAAATTATTAGCATAATTGCTTATTTTAATTAAAAAATTATTACAATCTTCATATATTTTTTCATTATTTGTTATTTTACCATACTTGTCAGTAAAATCTTTTCTTGATATGTTTTGAAAATCTTCTATCATATGCGGAAAAATTGAAACTTGAAGTAAAAAATTTTTTAATTTATTAATATTTCTATTTCTTAATCTATTTTCTTCTTCCTCGAAATTAATTTTTGGAGGCATCTTATAGGCTATTAACTCTTCTTTACTAATCATTTTTCATCACCTCTAACACATAACTCATTATATTTTTAGCTGTGTCAAAATCCAATCTTCTTCTATACATATTATCATCTCTTAATCCTTTGAATGATGTTAAAAAAACATCCTGTGTTTTTTCTCTGTATTCTTTTAGTACTTCATTGCACCTTGCTATAAATTCTACAATATTTACATTATTTGGAAGGCCACTAACTCTTGTTTTTGCTCTCGAAGTTACTTTAACATATTCTGATTTTATTTCATTGCCATTTACAAATTTTATAGAGGCACTTTTAGTATTATCGCAACAAATAATACCTACTTCACCATTTGGATTATTAAAAATCCATTTTTCTCTATTATAAGCACTTTTTACAACATATTGTGATAGTACGTTGTATGTTCCTACTCTTGATATGCTTCCTTGTTTATATATACTAAATCCATTTTCTTTATCGATTTCATTTTCTGGAGAAAATAATGCTAAGCAAACGGGACATTCGGTATCATCAAACATTTTGCAGGTTAATGAAATAACTGCATATAGTCTATTATGAAATAAATTTGCAGTTAAGAAACTTTCTGGCACTATTGCAGCAATATATTCACAATTGTTTAACATGACTTCTAAACATTTTTTGTACAAATCATCATATTCATCATATTTGTATGGCAAACCACTTCTAGTTGCAGAATTTTTTGCCAGATATGGTGGATTTGTTATAGCAATATAACAATTCTTAATTTTTGGAAAATTTTCAATTGTATCTCTTTTTTTTACATTAGCGTAATCGACTGCATTATATATACTTGGTTGTATATCATAACAGTACCATTTAACATCCATAATATTTAAATCATCTATCATTTTAACTATATTATTAGATCCAGCAAACGGTTCCACTATTTTTTGCTTTTTGCTAATAGGTATTGTATCTAACCAATTATAAAACGGGTTGGAAATAAATGGATTTGTTATTGTAAAAAACTGCCCATTTAACTTTTTAGAAACAGATTTTTCATACATATTATAACCTCCAAAAATGAAGTATCAAATACTATAGAATATTGAAGTTACAATTTAGCGGAAAAATTTGTAATATTTTTGCAAAAACGTAAAAATTTTGCTATAATAAGTTAAGTATTTTAAAGGTATCAAAACGTATACATTTCTATATCGTTTTGATACCTTTTTTATTTATTCAAATTACTTGATAATTTTAACCTTTTATTGTTATATACGACCGGAGGTGATTATCATGATTTACGCATATATTCGCGTATCAACAAAACATCAAAATATTGATAGACAATTTGAAGAAATTAAAGCTTTAGGTATAGATGATAAATATATCTATATTGATAAAGAATCAGGAAAGGATTTTAATAGAAATAAATATCAAAAGTTAATTAAGAAATTAAAGAAAGACGATTTATTGATAATTAAATCAATAGATCGTCTAGGTAGAAATTATCATATGATACTTGAAGAATGGGCTAGAATTACTAAAACAATAGGAGCTGATATTAAGGTACTTGATATGCCTTTACTTGATACTAGAATTGAAGGTAAAAACTTGGTTGGCAAATTTATATCCGATATAGTATTACAAGTACTTAGTTTTGTTGCTGAAAACGAAAGGATTAACATTAAACAAAGACAAGCAGAAGGTATTAGAATAGCAAAAGAAAAAGGTGTTAAGTTTGGTAGACCAAAATCTACTCTACCACATAACACTAATGATATACTAGATAAATATATTAATAAAGAATTAACTAATACTATAGCTACTCAACTAATAGGTGTATCTAGAGGAACATTCTTTAGATTAGTAAAAGAAAGGAAATTGTTAAAAAATAACACAGAGATTTGAATCTCTATAAAAATAAAAAAAGGGCCTAATGGCCCTCTGACGAATCCTATTCATCACTAATTCTATAACTGTTAGAACTATAGCTACAAGGATACTCAATCATAAATTAACTGAAACTGAGTTAAAAGCACTAACTCAATTAGTTATTATGCAAGTAGCCTTTAGGATTCTTTTCTTATGATTCTTATTCACCCGTTTGAACTCGAATTTTTACGTATAAAACCCCACGCTCGGTGTCCTAGTAATAGGTGGGGAGATTTCTATCCCCCTACCCCTATTTATATAATTTCTTCTCATGAACTACCGAATAATTAGGGAATTGATGAGAATTTTGGTTCAAAAGAAAGTAGTCACTAGCACAAGATTCCAGAGGAGGTTAAGAACCTATAGCTAATGGAACTAGTTATGGTTTTAACTTTTTTATTTTTTTAAATGTATAAGTTGTGCTTCACTCATTAATCTAGCTTTTAGTATTTCGACTAAGTGAGTATCAACTTGCATATCTTTCCATTCAGAAAGATCTCTATTTGTAATTAATACAATACTTCTTGTTTCGCTTAAAAAAATTAAAGTTCTATATGTTTCAAGAAGTTCATCATATGTTGGAGTGATATAAAATAATTCATCTATAATAAGACAATCCGATTTTAATATCATATTTCATTGTCTAGGTTTTGCTTTCTTTATGAATAATAAGTTATCTATTGTAACATATTTAACTTTTGCTTCTTTTAATATCATAGCATTACCTATTTCAGCTGCCAGTGCTGTTTTACCACTTGAACATTCACCTACTATTATGATGTTTTGATTATTATTCTTAAAATCAATTTGTTTGATTCTGTCTAACTGCCATTCTAATCCTTTTGTTATTTTAGAATGGTCAAATTCTTTATTAGGTAGATGTGAATCGCTTTTAAGTTCTTTGATTTTATTTTGATATCTTATATCTAATTCTTCTTCTAATATTTTTTGTAAGTATTCTTTATTAGATACGACTTCATTATTAATATCAATAACACCATTAGCAACATTCATAAGGTTTAACTTCCTGGCAAGTTCTCTAATCTTACTAACTTCTGCCATCAAGTGCCTCCCTTATTTCTTGTGCTGTTTCTTTGTATTTTTTAAATACATGATTGTGAATGTATTTACGAGCTATAGCTTCACCATGTTTATATAAAAGATAACTTGATAATTCCATCATTGTGCATTTATCTTTAGCATTACAATATTTAACAGCTTCTAAGATTTTATCTTCTGTGTAATATTTTCTCATGCTTATAAATCTTATACATTGGCCATAAACATATCTAGGCTTTTGTTCTCTCATACTTTTTAAGAAATGAGTAACATCATTGTTACCTTTATAAATAGATAAAAGCTCATCTTCTACATTTGGCATATTATCTTCTTCATATTTAACTGGTATAACATTACCTTTCCCAGTTGCTAGTTTATGTTTACATATTAAATCATTAGTTAAAACATGATAAACAAGAATGAAATCATCAATCTTTTCAATTCTTACTATATCACCATCTTTAGTACCAATAAGAGGAACTTTATAGAAATTATCTTCATACTCAAAGGCACCTTTATCTAATGATAAAACTTTTATATCATTATTTTTCTTTTTGTACACTTTGATTAAAAGATTAGCTTCTTTTTTAAACAATTCTCTTGGTACTTTTTTAGTGACATAACTTATAAGCCCATTCCCATCTCTATCAAGCCAAGCTAAGTATTCAGCATTTAATCTATCAATACCATAATACGTTCTATCTACTAAAAAATTCTCTTTTATAAATTTAACAGCATTTTCAACCTTACCTTTAGTTTGAGGATCATATCCTTTACATAGATAAATTGAATATCCTGTATCTTTTATATATTTTTCAAATTCTTTAACAAATATGATAGAACCTATGTTTTCAGAAACAACCATTGTCTTATCTTGGTCATATACAACTGACTGTGGTCTCCCTCCGAAATATTTAAATGCATAATTATGTGCTTCAATTACTTTCTTAGCGGTAAATGGTTCTACACTAAAGTATACAAACTTCATTCTAGAAAAAGATAAAATCATTACAAAGAAATAAACTCTTATATTATTGCCATACATAGTTTTCATAACATACTGACCAAAATCAACCTGCCCTTGATAAGCTGGTTCAGTAACATCTTGCATGATGAATCTTCTCTTAGGTTTTTCATAACCTGTTTGACTTCTTAGATTTTTAATATATCTAAATACTGTAGAATTAGGTAAATTAAAATCTTTGAAGTCATCTTTTAATTTTCTTAATATGACCGTATTATTAATCCCTGGATATGTTTTTATTATCTCTAAAATATATTGCCGATAGTTATCCAAAATAAATTCATGGTCACGTTCAAATTTATAAAAGTATTCTTCATCTCTATCCCACCAATTATCAACTGTTTTATATGAGAGGTTTAAGATTTCTGATACTTTTAATTTTGATATTCCAAGTGCTTTATATTCTTGGATTTTCTTAAACTGTTCAATTCCTAACATTTATAAAACCTCCTCATTTTATTTAGAATTGAATCTAATGCTTGCATCAATTGTATAAGCAAGCAAGTCTTACCCTCATAAAGCACCGCCTCCTTAAAGAAAAAAGGAGATAAGGATTCCTCCGTTACCACCTTTTGTAGCTTTTAATAGATTTTTTATGGCAATTGCATGTTTTGATTTGACTGTAAGCCTGTCGAACGAGTTCTTTCTATTTCTACAACATCTTTAATTGAATCGACTGGAAAAACAATTGTTAAGCCACTGTTTTCTTCTGTTATCATTCTATCTATCTGAGTCTGTCTACTATACAATACTTCTCTATATGGCAAATAAGCGCTAACTATACCAATAAGCATTGATGTTGAATTTGAAGTTGTTCCATTTATTGAAACCACTTCTGGCCTATTAATGACGGGGCCACCACTATTCCCTGGAAAAACTTTAGAATCAACAAAATATTTATTATCCTTATTTGCAGGATGATATAAATGTTCTATTTTAGCAATACAACCCAATCTACAAATAGGATCCTTCAATATGTTATCAACTAATTTACTATCAATGCCGACAGGAAAGCCAAGCACATATGTAAATGTACCATCACAAACCCCCGTACTTTTCATATCAGCCAATGATAAGATGTTATCTTTCAATGAGAAAAAAGTAATATTAATTTCATTCTGAACAGCCTGATCAATATTTACATTTATCGCGACAACATCAATATCAGATTGCGGATGTTCAGAATATAATTTTGTTTTGCCATTTAGAAGTTTTAAATTAACATTTGTTGCATTGTTATTAAGGTTATATTGCAGCTCAATGTCACTCAAATCTCTTACAATATGCTTATTTGTAATAAGATATACAGAATATCTTTCTTCGCCCTTAGAATCTATACCTTCATATCTTCCAACCATAAAACCTGTTGCTAGCCATATTGGTTTTCCGCTAATGTCTCTAACTCCTATTACAGTTGTCGCATCTTTATATTGTTGTGGTATTATTGCCATTTTTATAATCTCCCTTATTATTTTAAAATTATTGTAATAACAACATCTTCTTGCCCAAGTAAATCTGTAAGTTCAGTTTTACCTAGATTAATATGTCCTAATTTTGTATATTCCCATGTATTTGAGCCATAGAATACTACTAACTGATTAGACTGATATAAACATATATCACCTATCACCTGGAGTTGTAGTGATTCTTGTATCAGATGAAACTAGGGTATTACCAATTGAACCAATCTGTTCAAAATCACCATACATATGCATATTAATAGTTAATCCATCTTTAGCAAGTTTCTTTAATTCTTTTACTGAATTATTATCTAACCAATATACATCTACTTCAGTATTTGCAATTTTGAAAACTATTGTTTTATTCATAAGTTCATAATCCTCCGTAAATGTATTATCTGATGGTGTTGTATCAGAAGGAATTATTGTTGATGGAATATCATCAGTCGAGGGTATTGTAGAATTATTTTTAGAACTATATGCAACTAAAGAAAACATCCTAACAAAACCAATTATTAATATAATTATTTTCTTCATAAATCAGTCACTTTCAATTAATAATTACGAATATTTTTTCTTATCTAAAACATCTTTTAAATCCTCTAACGAATTACATTTAAGATATATCTCATTTTCTAGTAATTTAATTATTACATCCCTAAAAATAGTTAAATTTTTATTATAAATGGCTATATCGCCTTCTTGTTTACCACCATGAGCAATAGCACTTCTCAAACCATAGAATTCTTTCAATTCTTTTATTTTTCTTATAATATCATCATAATTATTATTAAGTATTAATGCAGTCGATTCAGCAATTTGATCTTGAATACTTTGAGTTATTAATCTACTTTTGTCTGATTTAAAAATAGATTCAAAAGCAAATGCTACCTCAGCACATGACAAATCCAAATAATGTTCTTCAATCGATCTACCTGCCCAAATCAAAGAACGAATAATTCTTTGCTCTAGATCATTTTTATTATTTTTACAAAGAATTTCCATTATTTTTTTAGCATATTTATAATCAAACCATTTTTTATCCATCACAATTGGAATATCATTCATATTGATGATAGAAGAATTGCTACTTGCTTGTGTTTCAGAAATTGCAGAATAAAAAATCTTATTTGAATTATTTTTTACTCTATCAATATACGAACGTTCTGTCTTATACATACATAAAAATCTTAGCACATTAATCATCTCATCTAAATCGGATTCAAATTTTTTCTTAGTATAATTTGCATCATAACATTTGTATTTTTTCACAAAATAAAGCATATGCTCCTTTTTGTCAAAGTTGTTAAAATGGCTTAATAAAAGATCTTTGCGTGAAACATTTGTTATTTCATTCGCATAAGTACCAATATAATCTAACGAAACAAAAGCTATATTTTCAAAATCTATAATGTTTTCTTTACATTTTATTCCGTATATAGGTGCAATGTAATAAAAATCTTCAGATTTTACATATTTTTCATTTACAATCTTTTTAAAATCGACCTCATTAGGATTAAAAAAGAACAAATCTCTTGTATCTTTTTGAAACTGATCTAAACTCACTTGTTTTTTATCAACTTTTAGTTGTTTATATAATTCATAATATAAATCATTAAATGTTTTAATGTCATCGCCATAAATAACTATTGAAGGATTAGTCTTTAGTTTTTCAATATCAGTTTCAGACTTAATATTTCCAGTATATGTAAACTGAGAAATACTAACATCAAAATTAAATGTTTTGCTTCTTTGATTAATTATTATGCTAACCATTTTATTCAAAATATCTTGTATTTTCGACATTGTTTTGACCCTCCATCAATTATTTTTCACAGCTGACCATTCTATTTTCATCATAATCATAAAGAGGAATAGTTTTGTTGTTTTTTATGTTCTTTACCTCAAAAATAGTTAAATGAGGTAAAGGTTCGTGTGATTCTATGGTATTAAAATGATTATAAGGACAATATAAAATCAAATAGTCTAAATCAGAATCAATAAATTCATTAATAAATCTCTTATCTAAAAATACTAAATGTGGCCTGCCAGCAGCAACTTCGTCGTTTTTAACTATGGTTTCAATATATATACCACTTGTCTCATCGGCAACGAGAAAAATCATCTTTTTATTTGGATGATTTTTTTATAATCCTTTAACTTTAATAAATGTTTTCTGACAGTTCTCTGAAAACTTGAATAATAGTTTTTATAGTTGTGGTCCTCATCTGTAGGTAAATCTGTAACAGCATTCATAAAGAATCTTTTTGCATTTGGAAACATTTCTCTCATAGCTTCTACTTCTTTTCTCATGCTCCTTTGTCTTGAAAGATTTGGATTAATCTTTCCATCAGGAGAATGATCATCAATTCTCATTACTTCCATCAATAAAGAGTCTTCTTCATTAATAAAATCTGGCGGAAACTGAGATTTAGAATTATCTATCCACTTCTTAAAGCACTTATTACCAAGTATATCATCTATAATTTTAGCCGTTGCATAATAGTTATTAGATACTTCTTCATCAGAAAAAATGAAACATTGACTAGAATCTAGTTCATGAATATCTTCTAAAATATTAATTTCAATATCATAATCAAGTTTCATGTTTTTTTCTCCTTAACTAAGTTTTTTTATGATTATATTATTTAGATTTGCATATTTTCTAATTTTCTTTTCATTTTCAGCACTAACATTTTTTCCTAAATAAATAGTCTTAATCTTTGGAGCTTTAGGCTTTTCATTTGCATGGCCTAAAAATCTCCATTCTTTTTGATATTCCCATTTTTTATATTTTGTTAAAAACAATCTTATAAAATGAGATGAATCAGCTTGTATTAGACCATTGCTGAATCCAGTTATCATTTGACCTATAAAAGAACCAACTAGTTGCATAATAATATTCGTTTCTCTTTCATCTTGATAAATAACTGGTAATACATTCTTTGCTAATTCATAATCACTTAAATCGTATTCTATACAATAGCCAGTTGATTTAGCAGCATAATTATCCCACATATAATCAATATCGTTAGATTCAGCTAACGAACATATTCCTGTTTCTTTTCTAGCATTATATGCAATCATAAACAATGGTTTTAATTGACTACTTATTTCTGGTTTATCTAACATTTCAGGGATATTTACTATCCAATTAACTAATGGGGCAACATTAACACCTGGAGGTGCCATTTCTTGTAACTCTAATGATAAATCTAACATGAAATTAGCAGGAACAGTACCATCTTTTCTTGTAATAGCAAGAATCTTATTTTTAGCTATTTCATAGTTTTCCTCAGTAGAATATGGCTTTATTAAATCAACGATTTGATTTACACATTCTCTCTTAAGGTTATTAGTAGTTAAATCAATAAGTCTATCAAAATCAACTGTAGTTAAGCATTCAGTTTCATCATCTTCTTTTTCAGCAGGACATAAGAAAATATAATCATTTTCAAGCATTTCAAATGTATACTTGTCAAATGGTCTATACTTATATAGCAATTTAGGTCCTTTATAATCGACACTAAATTTACTAAATATAATTTGATTTAAATAATCTATCTTTTCTTCGTTAGTCATCATACTTTTTAAAATTTTCTACTTGTTTCATTATTTCATCATAAGCGTCGTCGATTGGTTTTTTAGGTGGATAGCCATTCTTTTTCAATAAAACCGCAACATCGACATATAATTCATCTTTTATATCCTGCCTATTAGTCCAGTCAGTATATTTTGATTTATTTGAAACAAGTTTTTTTACTTCTTTAGCTAAATAAATAAATTTTTCATCTTCGATTTGATCTTTAAATTTATATTTTTCTGCCACTTCTATCAAAATATCATAAAATGCTTTTTCATCATAAGTAATTCCTAATTTTTCAAATGATTGTTTTTCTTCTTGAAGATCTTTAAATAACTTTTCAAGTTCTTCGCTTAGTCCATCAACAAAATCATCAATAATATCAATTACACCTTCGATTTCATCTCGTGCATTATATTTATCAATGTCTTTTTTCAACTTTTCAGAGAAAACAGTTGATTTTAATTTGTTAGTCTTTCCAAATTCTTTTATTGCTTTCTTTAATAGTTTTAACAATGCTTGAAATTTAGTATTTGCAAATGGAATATCTTTCAATTTGTTTAAAAATTCATCACTAAATAAATCGGTAACATTATCCTTATTTGAAAAATCAAATTTTTCACCCTTATAAGTAGATAAAATTGCTCTATCAACAAGTTCAGATATTTTTTTATTCATCAATGTGTCATCTGGAGTATCTCCAATAGTCATTTTATAAATTACTGAACGGACACAAAGATAATAATGCATTCTATTAACATCCGATTCTTGAATTCTATCATCTCCAGCGCAAATATCAAATGCTTTCTTCATTCTTAAAGAATAACCCATAAAATTAGTTTCTCTTTCTTTAAGAACCATAACATATTCAGTTCCTTTTTGAATGATATTCAATCTTTCCAAAGGAGTAATTGTATTATCAAAGAAAGATGAAAAATCGCACTCATTCATTAATTCATCAATTTTAGAAAGGAAGTCTTTGAAAATAACATATGATACTTCAACATTTGGCACTGGAATTTCATCACCATTATACATTTTCATTGCACGTAAGAGCGCACCCTCTAGGCCTATATAATCAACAACAAGTCCCTCTTCTTTTCCTTTAAACACTCTATTTACTCTAGAAATTGTTTGAATTAAATTATGAGTTTCAACTGGTTTATCTAAATACATTGTATCCAAAGATGGAACATCAAAACCAGTAATCCACATATCAACCAAAATAGCTATCTTAAAATTAGATTTTTTATCTTTAAATTCTTTAGCATATTTTTTTCTATCATCTTTTGTGCCTAAGATATCTTTCCATTCTTGACTATCTTTTTTAGAATCAACTGTAGCTATGATTTTTACTTTTTCAATTTCTAATGCGTCTCTATCTCTTTCTTCACCTTCATATTCAGGGGATATTTTTCTTTTTACAAACCAATCTGGTCTTAATTTCTTAATACGATTATACACATCAAATGCGATTTCTCGATCATAGCAAATAAACATTGCTTTTTGATTAACAGTTGAGTTTTCAGAGCATCTGTATTCATAATGTTCAATAAAGTGTTTAACAACAATATCTAATCTACTAGATGCACCTAAAACATGTTTAATCTTGGTCATTTCACGTTTAGATGCTTCAATTTGATATTCGTTTGTTACAGCATTAGCAAGTGCCTCATAGTATTTATCACATGCTTCTGCTAATTTTTCATCTAATTGAACTTCTCTTGGCCCTGGCAATCTTGAAATACCAACAGTTGATCCATCATCTTTTGATTGTTTCATCGTATATTTAGAAACTACAGATCCAAAAGTTTTTAATGTCGAATCAACAGGTGTTCCTGTAAATCCAACATAAATTGCATTAGGGAAAGAATTACGTACGCATTCTCCAAAAGGATGAGCCTTTTTTACACCATCCTTAGTTCTTTTGTAATATCCTTCAGTGCTTGTTTGAGTTCTATGAGCTTCATCAGAAATACATATTATATTATGACGATTACTTAAAAGATTTAGATTTTCAGAAAATTTTTGAATGGTCATCAAATAAATGCCACCACTCTCAATGTTTTCTAATTTTTCTTTTAAAATTTTTCTGTTTTTTATAGATAAAGAATTTTGATCTACTAAATAATTCTTTGCGACCTCAAAATCTTCAGATAATTGTTCATCAAGATCATTTCTATCAGTTAAAAGAATAATAGTTGGTTTTTCTAGCTGTGGAGATGTAGTAATTCTTTTTGACAAAAAAAGCATTATATATGATTTCCCACATCCTGTGGCTCCCCAATATGTACCACCTTTATTTCCTTTATCTCTATAAACATTAAGAATGTTTGAAAACATTGATTCAGAACCATAATATTGATAATATTTAGGAACAACAACCAAATCATCATCTGAATTATCTGGAATAAAGATATAATGATGTAAAACATTGAGTAAAGTATCAATATTAAATAATCCATTTATTAATCTTTTAATGGATTCAATACCATCTGAATTTGAATAATCATTTCCATCATTTGAATTCCATTTAAAGTAAAATTCATAATCTGAAAATAAAGATCCATATTTATTATTGGCTCCATCTGCAATAACATTAATAAAATCAAATCTCATCAAACTGGAGATATCTCTAGCATAAGTATTCGTAGTTTGGTCATATGCATCGAAAATATTAACAGTTTCATCAGCTGGGTTTTTAAGTTCAAACACTGATACTGGAATACCATTAATAAAGATAATTATATCTGGTCTTCTATTATGATATTCCTCCACTTCGTATTGATTAACAACTTTAAATATATTATTATCTCTATTTTTGAAATCAATATAATCAATATGAATTGTTTCTTTTCCAGGTCTAACAATATCTAAACCAGAAATAATTCTTGAGTACGTTTCTTTAAAAGAACGATATAAATTTCCACTTGATAGAACAGCAATATTATTCTTAATTCTTGAATATTCTTCTTCTGACAAATCAGAATAATTATTATTTATATATTTTTTAAAATCTTCTTCAATAATTATTTCACTTGTTTGCCTATGAATGTCATATCCACATACATAGTCATATCCTTGATTATTAAGCAATTCTAAAACAGCTAATTCAAAATCATTTTCATAATATTTAAAACTAGGCATGCGTTTGACCTCCTTCAGCTTCAATCAAGGATCCTTTAATTAATGTTGGGCAAATCTTTGAAATAATGTATTTTAGTTTTTCAAATTTATCCATATATTCTATATATGAATTAAAAATATTTACAATATTTTTTTGAATGTTTTTATCAGGAATTGGAATTGCTATTTTAGATAAATCACGCCAGGAAATTGTTTCTCTTGCGCTTCCCCATGAATAATATCTAGCATATCTGTCCATTTCTCTTCTCTTAAAAAATAAGAATAAATATTCTGGTTCAACAATACTAGTATCTATAGACATAACTTCATAGGTTGAAGAAACAATACAATCCTCATAACATAATCCACAAGCAATTTTGTCACCATTTCGATTTGTGGTTGGAACATAGGCTATATTTCCTTTTCTAACAATTTTGTAATTATTTAGCGCTACGCCTGACATATCAGCTTTTGTTTCAATAAACTTCTTATAGACAGTTAAACCATATACATTTTTAAGATTAAGATTCTCATTTCTTTCATCACTTAAATGTGCAAACTTGTTTAATTCCATTTGTTCAACATTAGAGTCTGAGAGTAACATTTCTATACACCTATTTTGTATAGAGTTCAGCATTGGTATCATATTTCTAGATTCATCGAATTTCATTCTTAAATTATCATATATAGACACATATTTCTCTTGAACCCTTTTTTCTGGTATATCTATTTTTAAATTACAAAAAGTTTTCCAGTCCATTCCATCACGTACTGAGGAATCACAATGAAACCAAAAAAATCTATCTTTTTCTGATGAGTTTAAATACATGAAAAAGTATTCCTTAAGTAAAACATTCTCATTTTTAAGCCTAAAAACTGTATAAGCAGGACTGACAATTTTGTTCTTATTCGATCTATTTAAAGCGATTGGCAAAGCAATATCACGCCCAACATGCATTAAATTGCATGCAAAGCATCCTGGTGGAACAATTTTATAATCCGAAGTATCTTTTCCTACTTGTTTTGATGGCTCAAAAAATTCTTTTTCCTTATTTATTCCAGATACATCATCAACAGTAAGATTTGAGATTCCACACTTCTTCTTCACTAACTCTATATAATCTCCAATTCTTACCTTATTTAACGCCATAGCCAATTCCCTCCATTGCGTTTTCTAGAGATATTTGAGATTTCTTTTCAGCATTTAATAAATCTTTGATATCATTTTGTAACTGTTTCATTTCACTTGAATAATCAATGCCCAAATCATGATCTACAAAAGCAATATAATCAGAAGGCACCAGTGAGAAATGTTTCTTTTCAATTTCATCTAATGTTGCAGAATAACAAAATTCATTTTCATTATCTTCATTTTTCCAATTAACTGTTTGCCACTTAAATAAACAATTTTTAATTTTATCCTTTGCTTCTTGTGTAAGCCAAACATATCCATCATCATTATTTCCACCATCGCCCAAAGTTCTAGCATCGATAAATAATATGTTATTTCTTCTGTCTCTTAATTGAACTTCTTGACCTTCACGCATAATTTTTTTCGCACTTCTATCATGTGAAATAATCCAAAGAGTTACTGATATATCTGTTGCATAGAACATTTCCCTTGGAAGAACGATTATTGCTTCTATTTTATTATTTTTAATTAATTGCTTTCTTATTTTCCATTCTACTTCTTCACTATCGTCACCTGCAGATAGAGCGCCATTAGCTAACAAAAATGCTCCTGTACCTCCTTCTGACAAATGTGAAAGCATATGTAATATCCATGCATAATTGCCATTACTTGCAGGCGGAACATCATACCCTTTCCATCTATTATCATCTTTTATATCATCAGAATACCAACTATCTTGATTAAATGGAGGATTAGCTAAAATGTAATCAGCTTTTAATCCTTTATGTTTATCTTTTGTAAATGAAGAGGCGTCAATATCGCCTAAATTACAAGATAATCCTCTAATAGCTAAATTCATACGTGCAAGTTTATAAGTCCTTGGATTATATTCTTGACCGTAAATAGTAATATCTTTTCTATTACCTTTGTGATTTTCAATAAATTTAGCAGATTGAACGAACATACCACCAGAACCGCAACATGGATCATAAACTGAACCATGATAAGGTTCAATTAGTTGTGTCATTAAATCTACAATATTGCCTGGAGTATAGAATTCTCCTTTTTCTTCTTTAGCTTTAATACAGAATTTTCTCAAGAAATATTCATAAACTCTTCCTATAACATCATCTGCTTCGTTTTGTGAATATTGAATCTTCGCAATTTCATCTATCAATGAAGAAAACTTTGATGGTTCTAAGTGTAAAGTCGGATAGTATCCTATATCAAGTGCACCTTTTAAAGAAGGATTATTTTTTTCAATATTTATTAAAGCTTTATCAACTATTGTCAATATATTAGTGGCTTTAGAATGATTCTTAATATATTCCCATGTGTCGTGAATATTATTTTCATCATCTTCTTCTAAAAAGAACACATTATCTTTAGTATAAAATCTTGGGTTATCAGCAAAATCTCTTGTATCAGGATTTTTTAATAGTTCATCTCTTTTAGCTTTAAATTTGTCATAAGAAAATCTTAAAAACAATAAGCCTAAAACGACGTTAACATAATCTGTAGCATTAACACTACCTCTTAATTTATTGCAAGCATTCCAAAGACCAACTTCTAATGCGACTTGTTTTTCTTTTTTAGTTGCCATTATTCATCCACCTCTTCTAACTTAATATCATTTTCTTTTAATAATTGCTCTAACCTAACTTTTGCAATCTTTGTAGGTTCAAAGTGCCCGTTTTCCCATCTGGAAACGGAAGGATATGAAACCTTCAATAAATCTGCCAACTCATGTTGAGATATATTCAATTTAGCTCTTAGCAGTATTAGAGCTTTTTGATAATTATATTTCACAAAACGCACCTCCATAAAAAGCTTTCATTATAAATCATATTATATCACTTTGTTAAGAAAAATACTATTGATTTGAGAAACTTTGATGAGAATATATTGATAATTTAATGTCTAAAGACATTTTTTGAGAAAATTAACAAATTTAGGTACAAAAAATCAATATAAGTATGAAACAAGGGGAGTTCAACTATAACACTTAATTTCTTAATATCAAATTTGATGCAGAACGATTTGACTTCAAAGTGTTGCAACACCCTCATTTTTGCCCTAAAAGTGTTGTAACAGGCATTTTAAGTGTTGCAAATGAAGAAAAAATAGACAAAAAGTGTTGCAACACCTAAAATTGCTTTTTCTATATGTTCTTTAAAATTTACTCTAAAAAATGAAGATTTTCTTTAAGGAGGAGAGTCGTACTACGATAATTTTAGCTATTTTTGACCTAAAAAAGAAAAAATTGTGATAGATTTCTCGTATCACAATTAGTGTTCTTTAATGTATTTGAACAACTATTTTAATACAAACGACACCCTTA
>ULTC01027075.1_pt1 | contig 16882 bp, 15 predicted proteins | sample 1957091 | NCBI WGS metagenome assembly ULTC01 (sample SAMEA4835720, study PRJEB28245) | human gut metagenome | biome: gut microbiome; material: fecal sample | place: Denmark | collected 2008 | reverse complement strand
AGCGAACCCGAGAAGTGCTATCCGACAAAAAGAACTATCGGCAGCTTATTATCATAGTCAAAGCTGAATGATATAACAGAAGCACATCAAATACAAGACTTTTTCTACAAATTGACCGCTCCGCCGTAAAAAATACGGCGGAGCGGTTTTTATCAATTATTCTTTGAAAGCCATATACTTGCCACATCAAGAGCCTCATAAAGACTGCCTCTTTCGCTCGTCTTTGTGATTATCTCTGTAGCCGGGGTTTTCGGATCGGTTGACATAAGCTGTACCCTTGTCTTGTCGGCTATCTCAAGATCCTTGACCTTGTGGGTGGATAATACAGTCAGCATGGCAACGTATTTGTCTGACATATTGCCATAATAGATAGTGTTGTCTTTCCTTACAAGAGGAAGACCTTTGTAGGTGAAAAATTCCTGCTCTGTCATAATAACCTCCACCGTTGCACTAACGGTCAGTATGTGACGGACAGATCCCGTGCAAAATTTAAGATCCGCCCCCTGTCGTCACATATCAATTATAATGCCCTGCGGCATCAGAACTCTGATACAATCTCTCCGCCGGAGAGAAGCGCATTCAGATTTTCAAGAAGTCTTGTCGCATATATCTGCCTTACCTTGTAGCGGACATCGCCGTTTACAACGATAATGCAGGTACGGTCGCTCTCGCTCGCATAGAACTCGACAACGTCGCTTTCCTTGCCTTCTTCACGATGATCGTAGGTAACTCCTGCGATGAACTTGTTGTCGTCTGTAAGATCGTCAAGGTAAATCTGCTCTGCGTATGCCGAAAGCAGATACTGATAGAATGCCTTGAACTTGGCTGAATCTACCTTCTTGCCTTCGTATGTGAAGCTCGACTTGTCAGCGTCGCCCGTAATAGTGAAATCATATGCCTTTCTGTCGCTGTCATAGATTGTTACACCGTCAAGATAATAGATATAAGGTGTAAGGAACAGCTTATAAAGCATATTTTCGGGTGTTGCGGTAAGCCACGGCAGAGAGTCGGGAGAGAACACATATATTGCGTCCTTGCCTGAGAGCATACCATAGTAGCCCGTTATCGTCTTTATTTCTTCGCCTGTTTCATCATTCTTTGTAACAGTGTAGACAGCAGAGCCTAAAGTGAGCTTGGTAACGGTTTCCTTGTTGCTTACCATAGTAACGGTGCAGTACGGATCGTCAAGACCCGCCTGCTTTTTCTGCTCGTCTGTGGGAGATACGGCAAACACATCCGAAGCCGATATTCCGAACAGGCCGTAAATCACTTTCTTGTCAAGCTCATCGTCTGCAAGGATATTGTTGTGGCTGGACATCTCATAAGCAACGTATGTTGACGAAAACTTCTTTTCGGTTTGCTCGGGGAGCTTGTCAAGAACTATATCCTTATCCAGATCCTTTCGCTCAATACGAACCCTGTTTACTTTATCATTCTCGGAATCATAAGCCGCTGTAAGCGTTGACTTGTTGACGTATGACAGCTTGCTGTTCATTGCAAAGCTGACGCCTGCATTTGCTACAAGGTATACCGTATCGCTCTTATCGGTTTTAACATACCACGAGTTTTCGCCCTCGTACTTTATACCGATAAGGCAGGTTATGTCCTCAGCCTTGTTATCCTTGAACGTCATTTTAACCGTTGCGGTCGGCTTGTCAAAGCCGTACTTGGCAAGATCTGTCGCATTTTCCTCAACGATTTGCTTTGCACCGATGCCGCCTGCACTGCTCATTGCGGTTGAATATGCACTGCTGTTTGCAAGTGCCTCGGGGATCGAATCTATGCCCCACTTTTCCTTACCTAAACGGTTTATCGTATATTCGCCGCTCTCATTGCTTATCGTGAGCGTTGAAATATCATCGGTCGTATAATCGGTCACGCTGACGGTTTTGCTGCTTGACGTGCCAGAGTCTGCGTTGTCGCTCTTCGGCTGTGTCAGCACCAGTGCGAGCGTTGCCGCACCGAGTACCGCAATGCCGATTACCGAGCCGAGTATTATTTTAGTATTTTTCTTCATTGCCGACCTTTCGCTTACTTATGCAGACGCTTTACCCATATTACAATACCGGATATTATCAGTAACAGAGGCAGTACGATAACGAAGCCTATAACAAGGCCGTTCTTCTGTGCGTCTGTTATCTCAAAGGTTGAGGTGTTGTAGGACTTGGGAGTGAGCGTAATGCCCTCCTCCTTGTTACAGCTTACGTTGAAGATATTCATAATAAGCTGTGAGTTGTTTACGGACGCTGTCTGCAGGAACGATGTGTTGAGGAATTCCATACCGCCGATTGCAACTATACGGCTGGAGAAAGGATTTGTACCCTCATATCTTGTCTTTACCGCCTGCATTATAACAGAATACTGCTTTCTTTCCGCATCGCTCTCGGGCGACCAGTTATCACCGCTGTCCTGCGGCTTTATAACAGCACCTGCATAGGTGTTCAGTATAGACTGTACGGTAATGTTGCCGTTGCCGTTCTGATCCGCCCACTTTGATGTCACAGGGCTCATATTGTAGCCGTGAACGGGCGAGCTGTTTGTGAACTTGCTGAAGTCTGTATCGGGTACTGAAAGCACCTGATATGTGTTCATACCGCTGTAGGTGTAGTTTTCGTCTGTCTGGTAGGTGATACCCTTTTCGACCTTCAGACCCCACTGGTCAAGCAGACCGTCAATGTTCGGCGATTCACCGAGCTTGGGATTGCCTACATATACAAGGTTCTTGCCGAATTTACCGCTGTTGTCAAGCCATGTGTCGAGCTTGTTTATATCGGCAACGGAATAATCCTTATCGGGTCCGAACATAAATACAAAATCGTAGTCCTCGCTTATCTTGTCGGTAAGCGTAATGTTCACCGATTCGATAACGTAGCTGTTTGTCTTGAGCAGATTCTGTAAAACAGTGTTCTCTTTTTCTCCGTAGCCCGTTAAAACCGCAACCTTTACAGGATCTGTATCGGTAACGTTCATAATAGCGGATACTACAGCCTGCTCTGCATTGGCTTCAACCTTTTCGGGCCGCTTCACGCCGTAATAGTTGAGGTACTGTTCATTATAGGTTATGCTGAGGAAGTCCTCGTAGGTCAGCACCTTTACACGCTTTGTAGCCTTGCTCTCGACCATAATTTCATTCGAGGTTATGGTTTCGGTGTAATTTGCTATAAAGCCGGGGTTTGAAACTACATCAATATACTGTAATTTTATGTTGGAATTCGCCGCTGCGATCTTCTTCAGTATCTCGTTAGTCTGATAGTAATAAGAGCTGCCTCCGGTAAAAGCCGCTTCCTCGCTTGTTACCGTTATCGTAACCTCATCGGTCACGGTTTTGAGATAATCTACCGTTGACTGCTCAATGCTGTAAAGTCCGGAATCGGTAAGATCCGCCGTCGGCATGAATCTGTCACCGAGCAGTGTGATTATTACGTTTACCAGAACCACCGCCACTATAAATATGACCGTGAACAGTACCGACAGACCGCCGTACTTGAACTTCTTGTTTCTGAACGGATTCTTGCGGGGTTTGCCGTTCCTGCTGTTGCTCTTTTCTGCAGGAGCGGTATCTGTTTTATTCTCAGCCGCTGTTTCTTTTACTTCAGCCGCTTCGTTTATTTTACTCATGCGTTTTCTCCTTTATCCCTTTATCGTAGTCATCGCTTATGCCCAGCGGCGTTTTTCAAGTACCCTTACCGTAAGGAACAGGAAAATAAAAATAACGCTCACAAAGAATATCAGACTTGACAGGCTGAATATTCCGCTTGTTATCTCGGAGTATCTCGAATATACCGAGATGCTTGAAAGCACGTCCTGTAAAAATCCGTTGGGGAGTGCGCTTTTCAGCGTATTCATAAGCAGTATCATAAGATTGATAAAGAAACCGCCTATTGCCGCTATCATCTGGTTTTCCGTAAGTGATGATATGAAAAGACCTATAGAAACAAATATACCGCCGAGAAGTAAAAGACCTACGGTGTTGCCCCATATCGGGAGCCACGAAACCGTCGCAAAGGTCGACATTACAAAGCCGTATACGGGCATGACCGCAACGCCTATCGCAAATATTGCATAAGCCGCAAGGAACTTGCCCATTACTATAGACAAAAGGCTTACGGGAGCGGTCAGAATAAGCTGATCCGTCTTCTGCTTCTTATCTTCAGACAGCAGTCGCATAGTAAGCAGAGGCACGAAAACCATAAGCACTATGAACATCATCAGGAATACGCTTGATATATCGGTCGAGCCTACAGACAGGGAGAAGATATAAAAGAACAATCCCGAAAATGCGTAAAAAATAGCAAGGAACACATAGCCGAGCGGCGATGTGAAATATGCCTTCAGTTCTCTTTTAAATATTGCAAACATTTTTATTCCGCCTTTCCGCTTACTTTGACAGCTTCAGCTTATCAACGCTGTCGCCGACATTACCGTATATATCGCCCGTTGTGATCTTGAGGAACACTTCTTCAAGAGTAAGCTCACTGGACTTCATCATAAGCAGAGTGTAATTTCTTGACGCAAGACGCTTTGAAACTTCACGGCGAATGTCCGTACCGGGCTTTGCGTTTAAGAAGTATTCGCTGACGCCCTCCTCGACATTCTCCCTGTTGACGAACACCTCGTCCATACCGGGAATAGCCGAAAGCAGCTTCTTCACGTCTGCGGGATTTCCCTCACAGCGTATCACAAGCTTGTGATCTGCGGACATATTCTTTGCAAGATTGTCTGCGCTGTCGTTTGCTACTACCTTGCCTCTGTTGATGATAACTATCTTGTCGCATACCGCCTGTATCTCGGGGAGTATGTGGCTTGAAAGTATTACTGTATGGTTCTTGCCGAGCTTCTTTATAAGCGCTCTTATCTCTATTATCTGCTTGGGGTCAAGTCCGACCGTAGGCTCGTCAAGAATAAGCACCGGCGGATTTCCCACAAGCGCCTGTGCAAGACCCACACGCTGTTTGTAACCCTTTGAAAGATTCTTGATAACACGATCCTTGACATCGGTTATCTTTACAAGGTTGCATATCTCCTTTAAATGCGAGTTGATCGGCAGCTTGCACTTTTTCAGCCCGTATACGAACTTAAGGTATTCCATTACCGTCATATCAAGATATAACGGAGGCTGTTCGGGAAGATAACCTATCATTTGCTTAGCTTTTACAGGCTCTTCAAGAATATCTATACCGTTTATCTTTGCTTCGCCCTCTGTTGAGGAAAGATAACCCGTAAGGATATTCATTGTAGTTGATTTTCCTGCACCGTTAGGACCGAGAAAACCAAGTATCTCGCTTTCTTCTGCGGTAAAGGAAACATTGCTGACTGCTGTTTTAGAGCCGTAACGCTTAGTCAGATTCTTTACTTCTATCATTTTTTGCTCCTTAAAACGAAGTATCCGGCAGAACATCGGTACATAGCCGTACCTGCCCTGCGCACATCTGTTATATTCTATCCTGCACAGGTGAAACCTGTGTGATAAAACAGTGTATTTATTGCTTGGCGGTGATTTTATCCTTGTCGAGCTGAGCTTTAAGCTCACCTACGCTGTCAAAACGTCTTTCGGGACGTATAAAATCAAGCAGTGAAACACGCAGTGTCCTGCCGTAAAGATCACCGTCAAAATCCATTATATGCGTTTCCGCAAGAGGACTGTCCTTATAGTCAACAGTAGGCTTTACGCCTATGTTTGTAACAGACGGCATGACCCTGCCGTCAAGATATGTCACGCTCTTATATACTCCGAAGCGTGGCATAACTATGTTTTCGGGGAAACGCTGGTTTATGGTCGGGCTTCCTATGGTTCTGCCTATGCGGTTGCCCTCTATTACTCTGCCCTCTATCGAAAAATCATATCCGAGCAGTTTGTTCGCCTTTGCTATTTCACCCGATTTTATCAGATTTTTGATGGCCGTTGAATGTACCACACATCCGTCCAGACTGAACGGCGGTATTATAACGACCTTTATGCCGTACTCACGGCATATACATTTAAGTTCTTCGGCGTCGCTTCCTCCGCCTGCTCCGAGCCTAAAATCAAATCCGCACACAACAACCTTTGCGTTCATTATCTTCACAAGAACCTTTTCGATGAAATCCCGTGCCGTGTAGTCGCACACCGAATTGAAATCCGGAGAATAAATATATTGTACTCCCGCTTCTGCGAGCTTCTCCAGCTTCATATCGTTTGTGAGCAGGTTCTCTATCCTTTCCCTTTTAGGCAATGCCGTATTGCTGTGAAACGTGAACATTGCAGGGCAAAGCCCGCCGTGTCTGAAGCATTCCTCTACGACCTTCATATGACCTAAATGCAAGCCGTCAAAAAAGCCGAGTGCCGTTGCTGTCGGCGGGATGGGTATTATATTTTCGGTAATGTCAATCAAGAATAAACCTCCGTGTCCCGCATTAAATGGGAAAATCAAGATAATATATTAAGGTATACGCTTTTAAGCCCGTTCTCCCCGTTCACCCTTGCCACGCCTAAAAAATCACCATCGTGCTTAAGACGCAGGCAAGTGCCTTCCGGGTATGAAATATCCATTCTTCCGCAGTCAAGTATCATGCCGTTCATGAACAGCTTCTTTTGTGTACCGTCAAGAGTTATCTCGTCATAGCACGAGAAAACACGCTCTGTCGGCAGTACCAGCCTTGCGGTATCCTCAGGCGGCATATTACGAAGCGTTTCAATATCGTGGCAGTCCGACAGCGTAAAGCCTGCCGCCATCGTGCGGCAAAGCGAGGTCATTATCGCTCCTGTGCCGAGCTTTTTTCCTATATCGCTTATGATAGTGCGGATATAGGTTCCTTTTGAGCAATAAATATCAAGCGTACCTGTGCGCTTTTTCTCGTCATAGTCGGACAGCTCTATCGAATATACCGTGACCGGACGAGCGGCACGTTCAACCTCAACGCCCTGCCTTGCAAGGTCATAAAGCCGTTTGCCGTTTATCTTCACCGCAGAATACATCGGCGGTATCTGCATTATATCGCCCTGCATAGTCTTTACCGCATCGGTAATTTCCGCAAGCGTAATGGGCTTTTCGCTCTTAGTCAGCACCTTGCCCCATACGTCCTCGGTATCGGTAGTCACACCGAGCCTGAAGGTCGCACGGTATCTCTTGTCACTGACAGGATTCAGGTCGGCTGTCTTTGCCGCTCTGCCGATATATATCGGCAAAACGCCTGTCGCCATAGGGTCAAGCGTACCGCCGTGACCGATTTTTCTCGTTCCTGCCGCCCTTCTCATTATCGCCACAACGTCAAACGAAGTGAAATCCTGAGGCTTATTGATGCAGATTACGCCGTTTATTTCATTCATTTGCTTTCAGCGCCTTTTCAAATACAGGCAGCAGCTTTGCTTTCACAAACTCTATACTGCCCTCTATGGTACAGCCTGCGGCTCTGGCGTGACCGCCGCCGCCGAACAGGGCGCACACGCTTCCTGCGTTTATCGGCTCTGCCGTTCTGACCGAGATTTTGAACGTAGCAGGACCCTTCTGCTTTACGGTAGCGCCGATAATTACGCCCTCTACCTGACGGGGAAGGCTTGCAAGACCGTTGAAGTCCTCGCTGTCAACTCTGCCATTAAAGCGATCCATAAGCTCCGTTGTCAGCCATACTACCGCTACCCTGTCGTCACAGAAGAATTCCATTCCCTGCGTTATCGCCTGTTCAAGCTCCAGCCTGCCCTTTGACTTCATATCAAACAGCTTGTAATTGATGCCGGAAACATCAAACTCATAAGCCATCAGCTTAGCGGCTATTATGTGCGTTCTGCTTGTCGTGTTGGAATACTTGAAGCAGCCCGTGTCGGTTGCAAGTCCTGTGTAAAGGCAGGACGCAATCTCACCGTCAAGCTGTGCGTTCATTTCCTCCGCTATCTGAAAAATAAGTTCGCAAGCCGCAGCCGCCTCGGGATCTACAAGAGTATATTTTGCAAACTCCTGTCTGCTCTCGTGGTGGTCTATCGCAAGAAATATCCTGCCGCCGTATACTGCGTCAAGGTCGCCGAGCAGTTTTCTGTCGGCAACGTCAACGCTCACTATGGTCTTTTCCTCAAAGCTCTGCTGTATCACCGTATCACGCAGAAACTCCATACGGGGCGCTATCTCGTCCGCACACATAACCTTTGCCCGTTTGCCCATCTTCTGAAGCATACCGCAAAGGCCGTAAGCACAGCCCAGTGTATCTCCGTCGGGGTTGGCGTGTGACAATATCAGAAAATCATCGTTGCTTTTCAGTAGCTCTGCCGCTTTTTTAACGTCTGTTATCATTATTGTTTACCTTTCGTCATCGCCGTTATCATCGGGTTCGGCAGGTTTCGGCAGTTTGCTTATCACCTCGCTGATATGCTCGTAATAATCCATCGAATTATCCGGCACGAATATCAGCTGAGGCAGCTTGCGCATCTTCACACGCTCGTTGATCCTTCTTTTAAAGAAACCCTCTGCCTTCTTGAGATGCTCGGCAACATTTTTTGTGGTGTCGCCGCCCTCAAGCGTTGTGATATAAACCTTGCAGTAGGACAGATCGCTTGTCAGCTCACAGCGTGACACACCGACCATCGCCTTTACTACAGCGCCGTCCTTTATATCACGCATAGCTGTGGAGATTTCACGTTTTATATCCTCCGCAAGTCTTGCTGTATTGAAATTTGCCATTAATCTCTGTACTCCTCGGTAACAAACGCCTCGAATATATCGCCTTCCTTGATGTCGGTGAACTTTTCAAGCGTGATACCGCACTCGTAGCCTGCGGCTACTTCCTTCACATCGTCCTTGAAACGACGTAAGCCTGCTATCTTGTCAACGGCAACGATTATGCCGTCACGGACAACTCTTACCTCGCCGTTTCTCTGTACCTTACCGTCAAGTACATAAGAGCCTGCTACCACGCCGACGCTCGACAGCTTCATTACCTGTCTTACCTCAACACGTCCTGTATCAACTTCTCTGTACTTGGGCGCAAGCATACCCTTCATGGCTGTTTCGATTTCTTCTATTGCGTCATATATTACTCTGTAGAGTCTTATATCGACACCGTCACGCTTTGCATTGTCTGCAGCCGCAGGGTTAGGTCTTACGTTAAAGCCTACTATGATAGCGCCCGATGCCTTTGCAAGCATAACGTCGCTTTCTGTTACGGCACCTACCGCACCGTGAATTACTTCTACCTTTACTTCCTCGTTTGACAGCTTTGACAGTGACTGTGAAACAGCTTCTACAGAACCCTGTACATCCGCCTTTACGATGATAGGCAGCTTCTTCATCGAGCCTTCTTCGATCTGTGAGAACAGATTATCAAGGCTGACCTTCTTATAGAGCTTGAACTGTTCTTCCTTAGCGTCGAACTTTCTCTTTTCAACAAGCTCTCTTGCGAGCTTTTCATCTTCAACAGCCGCAAAATCATCACCGGCGCTCGGTACTTCCGCAAGACCCATTATCTCAACGGGAACAGAAGGACCTGCTTCCTTTACCGCTTTGCCCTTGTCGTCACGCATTACACGCACACGGCCTACAGCAGTGCCTGCGATTATGGTATCGCCTGTGTGGAGAGTACCAGACTGTACAAGAACGGTTGCGATAGGACCTCTGCCCTTGTCGATTCTTGCCTCGATAACAACGCCCTTTGCAAGTCTGTCGGGGTTAGCCTTAAGCTCAAGGACATCTGCCGTGAGGTTTACCATTTCGAGAAGCTCGTCTATACCCTCGCCTGTCTTTGCCGATACGGGAACGCAGATTACATCGCCGCCCCATTCTTCGCATACAAGACCATGCTCGGTAAGCTCCTGCTTTACCTTGTCGGGATTTGCCGTAGGCTTATCCATCTTGTTTATCGCAACTATTATCGAAAGGTTTGCAGCCTTTGCGTGATTTATCGCTTCTACCGTCTGAGGCATAATGCCGTCGTCTGCGGCAACAACGAGTATCGCTATATCCGTAGCCAGCGCACCTCTTGCACGCATAGCGGTGAACGCCTCGTGTCCGGGAGTGTCAAGGAATGTAATATCCCTGCCGCCTGCCTTTACCCTGTAAGCGCCGATATGCTGTGTGATACCGCCTGCTTCGCCGGACGTAACGTTAGCGTGTCTGATTCTGTCGAGGAGCGATGTCTTACCGTGGTCAACGTGTCCCATAACAACAACAACTGGTGAACGGGGCTGTAAGTTCTCCTCTGTATCCTCTACTTCTTCAAACAGACGTTCTTCGATGGAAACTACAACTTCCTTGGTAACCTTTGCACCGAATTCTTCCGCTACGATACAAGCCGTATCATAATCGACCGACTGGTTGATAGTAACCATTACGCCCAGGCTGAACAGCTTCTTTATAACGTCTGCGGCTGTAACCTTAAGACGTGACGCAAGCTCCGATACGACTATCTCATCGGGAACCTGTATCTCAAGCTGTTTCTTTCTTGCCTTTTCAAGTTCAAGACGCTTCAGCTTCTGAGCCTCGGTTTCCTTCTTCTTGCTGAACTGCTGCTTGCCCTTCTGCGACTTCTGGCTTATCTTCTGCTTCTTTGTATAAGCGTCATTCTGACGTCTGTTTCCGCTCTCGGTCGAAGCTATGGTTTCATACTTCTCGTTGTACTTATCAAGGTTTACATAACTGCCCCTTGTGTCAACGTGCTTTGTGACCTGCTCGCCTCTCTGTACAGCCTCGCCCTTGACGTGCTTTGTGGGAGGTGCGTTTGTCTTGATATTTGCAAGGTCGATAACAGGCTGTGCCGGAGCTGTCTGCTGTGCAGGCTTAGCATCTCTGCGGTCATTTCTGGTATCGTTTCTTCTGTCACCGTAGGGCTTTCTGTCACCCTGCTGTCTGTCGCCGTAGGGCTTTCTGTCGCCCTGCTGTTTGTCGCCGTAGGGCTTTCTGTCGCCCTGCTGTCTGTCACCGTAGGGCTTTCTGTCGCCCTGCTGTCTGTCGCCGTAGGGCTTTCTGTCGCCCTGCTGCTTGTCACCGTAGGGCTTTCTGTCGTTACGGTCGCCCATAGGCTTTTTGTCTGCAGGCTTATCGCTCTTAGCTTCTGTCTTTATTTCGTGCTTTGCTTCAGACTTTGTTTCTGCCTTTATTTCAGGCTTTGCTTCGGGCTTAGCCTCTGTTTTTGTTTCGGGCTTTGCCTGTACCTTTTCAGCCTTGTCGGCTTCCTTATTGGATTCGGGCTTCTTCTCAGCCTTCTTTGCAGGCTTTTCTGCAGGCTTTTCTTCCTTCTTCTCCGTCTTGGGCTTGCTTGCCGAAGCAAAATATGAATTGAAATTCTTCACCTGGTTGCTCTGAGAATACTTTTCGAGAACAACAGACATCTCATCCTCAGAAAGCGAAGCCTGCGATTTCTTCTGTACTCCGAAATACTCCTGTACCACATCCGTAATTTCACTTACAGGAATATTAAGATCCTTTGCCAACTCGTTTACACGATATTTTTTATCCATTCACTGATCCCCTTTTTTATGTCAGATTTAGTATTGTATATATAAATCGGGTGTACCGCTTATTTCCCTTTATGCTCGCCCGTAAGGCTTGCGTATAAGCCTTCATCGAGAACGGCAAGCACTCCCGTGCGTTTTCCGAGGACCGACTTGATTTCGTCCATCGTACAATCGCACTGCGACAGCAGGGCACTGTATTTATCGCAGAAAAAACGCATTTCCTTCTGTGTTTTCTCCGATACGTCGCTTGCGAGAATAACTCCCGCAATTTTCGATTTCGGGTTTTTAAGCTCCTCGCAAACAGGATCGAACCCGTGTATCAGACGTCCGGACTTTCTGCAAAGACCGAGCGTACTTAAAAAATTCATTGCCGTTACTCACCGTCGCTTTCTCCGATGCTTTTCAGCAGTTCAAGATATATCTCCTCCGGTACCGCACATTTCAGAGAGCGTTCAAGCCCGCGTTTTTTCTGTGCCGCCTCAAGACAGCTGCGGCTCTTGCAGACATACACTCCCCGTCCGGATTTCTTACCCGTGAAGTCGAGTACAAACTCTCCCTCGGGAGTACGGACAACTCTTACAAGCTGTTTTTTCTCTTTCATTTTCTCACAGCCCGCACATTTTCTCATCGGTATCTTTTTAACTGCCAAAGCGATCCATCCTTTCGTAAAGGGTTTTTATTCCTCAGCCTGAGCTTCTTCCTCAGCCTTTTCCTGCTTGCTCTCTATTCCTTCATAGAAGCCGCTTTCGGGGCGTATGTCTATCTTGAAGCCTGTGAGCTTTGCGGCGAGCTTCGCATTCTGACCCTTGTTGCCTATAGCAAGTGAAAGCTGGTTATCGGGAACGATAGCCGTACAAGCCTTTACCTCGGGGTCGGGTATCTCTACTCTGATAACATCGCTGGGCTTGAGTGCCTGTGCGATGAATTCCTCAGGCTTTTCACTGTAGAATACAACGTCCATCTTCTCTCCGCCAAGCTCGGCACATACCTTGCTGATACGCTGTCTGCCGGGGCCTATGCACGCACCGAGTGCGTCAACATCGGGGTTGTTGCTTATTACTGCAACCTTTGAGCGTGAGCCTGCCTCACGGCTGATAGCCTTTATCTCAACGGTACCGTCATATATTTCGGGTACTTCGCTCTCAAACAGACGCTTTACAAGCTCCTTGTTCACTCTTGAAATCTTGAGCATAGGTCTGTGGTCTGTTGCGGAAACGCCGGAAACATAAACCTTGACCATATCGCCGGGCTTTAGTACCTCGCCGGGTATCTGCTCGCTTCTGAACAGCGGTACTTCGTTTCCGTTGAGGTTTACGGTAGCGTTGCCTGTTCTCGGCTCTGTCTTGAGTACGGTAACAGTTACCGCCTCGTCCTGAAGACCGCCCCACTGAGCAACGAGCTGTTCACGCTCTATTTCCTTAAGCCCCTGCTTGATGACCTGCTTTGCCGTCTGTGCGGCAATTCTGCCGAAATGCTGTGTATCCAGCTTTATCGCTACAATATCGCCGTATTCCAGCTTTCTGCGGGTGTGGGTCTTTGCCTCCTCCATCGAGATCTGGTTTGCATCATCCTCGACCTCTGCGGCAACTTCCTTCTGGATAGCCACATCGAACTTGCCCTTTGCAATATCAATATCAAACTTGATATTCTCGCTTCTGGGATATTCCTTCTTGATAGCGATAACAAGCGCTGTCTGTATCTTCTCTATCAGCACAGCGGGGTCAATCCCCTTCTCCTTTGCAAGCAATGTCAGAGCCTCAAAAAGCTCCGTTGTGTTGCTGTTAGCCATTTTTAATAATTCCTCCGTTAATTATTTTTTATGCGTCAAGGGCAATTCTTCTGCACTTAGCGGCATTGAACTTCATTTCGCCGTCTTCTGTCTGTACAGTGAATTCGCCCGAATTTTCATCGTAATCTCCGAGAACGCCCGAATAATACGCCGTCTTTCCGTTTTCGTCACGCACGGTCACCTTTATCTTTTCGCCCTTCATCTTCACAAAGTGGAAAGGCTTTCTGAGCTGTCTGTCAAGCCCCGGCGAGCCTACCTCGAAAACGTCCACAAGGTCAATGCACGACAGCGTATCGACAGCCTTGTTCAGCGGTTCTGTTATTTCCTCGCATTCGGCGTCGTCTATTCCTCCGTCCGCTTTGTCGAAAAGCACCTTCAGATACCACATGGCACCCTCTTTTTCAAAGATAACATCCCACAGTTCATAGCCGTATCTCTCGATTATCGGCAGAACCTTCTGCTCGGTGATTTTCTCGACCGTTTCCGCCTGATTCTTCTTGCCGCCTTTTTCCTTCGGCACTTTGAAAGCCTCCTTTCAGACAAGAGCCGTAAAAAGCCCTATATATAAGCTAAAGACCGAGATGAACTCAGTCTTTAGCCTACCATATTCTACTTTAAGTAAGTATATCACATATTATGCCCGTTGTCAAGCAAAATTACGTTATTTTGCCGTAAACAAGCCGTTTTTCAAAGTTTTTGGTAATTTTAAACGATTTTCTTGCGGCAGATGCGGTGTTTTCCTTCCTTTTTAGCCCTGTAAAGCTGTTCGTCCGCCTCGTCGAAATACCGCGCATAGTCAACATCGCACGATTCACTCCACGCTATGCCTACACTGCACTTTATCGTATACCTCTTGCCGCCTATCTCAGCCTTTCCCGACACCTCAAGGAAATCTTCGAAATCGTCCACAACGGCGGATTCGCTCGTGCCTCTGGCGAACACGATAAATTCATCTCCGCCGAACCTTCCGACAACCGCATTCGGAAACTTTCTCGAAAGCAGTTTTCCTACCGTTCTCAGCACCTCGTCACCGAAGCTGTGACCGTAGGTGTCGTTGAACGCCTTGAAATCGTCTATATCAAGCATAGCGAAAAAGCTCTTTGCGTTCGTCTTTTCGCTGATGAGCCGCTGAATGTGGTTTGTTGTTGCCAGCTTGTTCAGCAGTCCCGTTGTGCTGTCAAGCTCGACCAGCTGTATCATTCTCTGCTGCTCACGCTTTTCATCGTCTATATCCTGTGTTCTTCCGAGAACTTTTATTACCTTTCCACTGGCATCCGCTACGCTTGAATAACACGTCCTTACCCAGCGGTAGCTGTTCTGATCTATTATCGTGGATCTGTAGTCGAGCGTCATACAGCTTACAGGCTTTCTGCTTGCCTTTTTCAGCGCCGCATAGAATTTTGCGGCGTCATCCGGATATACAATCTTTGTGCGTTTTGAAACCTCCGCATAGTTGCTTATGGAGCGGTTTGCCGAATCCGCCCTACCTCCGCTGTACGAAAACGTCATTATATCATCGGGAATATCATATTCAAATGTGACTGCATTCGAAGTCGCCTCAAGTATACGGTAACGCTCAAGATTTACTGCATTCTCATATTCCGCCAGTTTTCTGTTGGTCATATCCTGCACAATTGCAAGAAATACAGGGTGTTCGCTTTCTATAAAATCAACCAGCTTCGCCTTGACAAGCACCCATATATCACTGCCGTCATAGCGTCTGCCTTTGCATTCGGCATAGAATGTTTCTCCGGTCTTTGCCGAGCGTCCGGCTTTTTCAAAAATCATCTCAGCCGAATCTCCGTAAAGCGACGAGGTAACGCTGTCCGCATACTGTTCATACTGCTCTTTTGTGTAGTCCACCATCTCGTAATATTTCTTGTTGAAATAAAGCGACCTTACTCTGTCTGGGCAAAGCTCATATATAGCAACTCCGCACATAAGATGTTCAAGCATTGTAGAGCATATCGTTTCCCAGTCATATCCCGGCTTGAAGCGGTTTTTAAGCTCGCTCATATCCCTGTTCGAAGGCTCAAGTCTTGCGGCGCATTTATTTTCAGCCATGTTATCACTCCGTTATAGAAAAGTTTTTTGTATTGTAAAAATAGATAATCTGCGTTTCACCCTATATAGAATTGTTGCATGAATCTGACGCACTGTACATATTCGTTTGCAAGCTGTTGTGCATCAACGTTGTATTTTTTGACAAACTCCTCCACTTTGTCCCAGTTTGCATGTTCGTAATCGACTACCAGTCTGAACACATCTCCGAAAAGTCCGTCCGCTCCCAGCAGACCGTTCTTTATTTCGTCCGTTACCGGAAGTTCCTTCATAACGTTTCCTATATCACGTTCATCGGTCGTACCTGCCACTACCGACATAAGTCCCATAAGATACATTTCTTTTCTGTGTATGTACTGTCCCGGCATTACCTTTGAGATGCTCTCGCAGAACTTCGCCCTTAACAGCGCAAGTCTTATAAGCTCGTCTGGGGTATCCTTCTGCAGCCTTTGCAGACCTACAAGATATATCCATTCCTTCAGCTTTTCAAAGCCAAGCAGAACAAGCGCCTGATGAATGGTCGAGATCTTGTTTCCCGTACTGCCGTACATTACGTTTATAAGCCTCAGCAGTCTTATCGTCAGCACAACGTCCGTCGAAATGACCGCCGCTATTTCTTCATAGTCAGGCTCGGGCGAATATACAAGACCCAGTATATGAAGGAAAGTCTTTGCCATAGGCGTATTTGTCCTGTGCGTCATAAGCAGAGGCTTCGCAAAGAAATAGCCCTGCATATATGTACAGCCGAGCCTTTTGGCATATTCCACCTCAAGCTGAGTTTCCACCTTTTCGGCAAGCATTATCTTATTATATGTTATACACTTTTCCGCTGTGCGTTCCACTGCCTCACGGGAGGTGTGGAAGTCGAGCTTTATTATATCGGCAAGCTCAAACAGAGCCTTTGTATTCTCGCTGTATTCATAATCGTCAAGAGCGATTATATATCCCAGCTTCTTAAGCTCTATACAGCGCCTTATTATTTCTGCGTCTGCCATTACGCTCTCAAGCAGCTCGACTACGAGTATATCGCTTGAGATCATCTTCGGCACTCCTCTTTTTATGAGGTTGCCCGTAAAATTGACGAATGCTTTTTTACCGCCTAAAACGCTTGTTATATTATCGACAAAAAATGCGTTGTTGATTACATCTGCTGTGCTTACATCTCCGTTGTTTCCTGTATATGCGTTTACTCCGGGCTGATTTCTGTAAAGCAGTTCATAGCCGTATGTATTATTATTCACATCCAGTATCGGTTGACGTGCAAAAAATACGTTCTCCACAGAGATCTCTCCTTCGCTTTAATCCTTATTTAGTAATTTTACATTATTTCACGCATAAAGTCAACAATAATACCTAATTTTCGTCTTTAATACAGAGTTTTTTGTAACTTTATACAAAAAATATGAAATATTTCACACGTTTCAGCTTACAGCTTTTTCCGCTTTTTTCATTAAATTGATTTGCAAAAAATAACAGCCGCAAATCTGCGGCTGTCCAGTCTCTCGAAAAACAGATTGCTAAAGCTGTACATTAAAATGTATCGCCAACACTGCTTATAACCGTTTCCGTACCGATAAGGAGTTAATATTTTCGTGACCTTATCAATGCAACTGCAC
>ULTC01009285.1_pt1 | contig 16894 bp, 10 predicted proteins | sample 1957091 | NCBI WGS metagenome assembly ULTC01 (sample SAMEA4835720, study PRJEB28245) | human gut metagenome | biome: gut microbiome; material: fecal sample | place: Denmark | collected 2008 | reverse complement strand
CTCAAATCAAAATCGTAACACGAATTGAAATGAGCAAAAAACTTGAGAGACATTTCAAGAAAAAAGAGGGCTTAAAGTAATAAAACTTTAAACCCTCACTTTAAGTTTGCCCTTTTATATTGTTTATCCATTAAAAATGCAAAGTTAGCCATCAAAAAACTAAAGCGATCCGTAATGAACAGATCGCTTTTTTACTTGCAATTTATATTAGGTCAACTAATATAAATGTTTTAGTTTTCCTATCAAATACAGTTAATTTGTCTCAAAACAATCATGCCGTTTGAACAAACAATATGTTCACGCAAGGAGGGAGTTTGGTTCTATTCGAACGAATACGACAGCAAAACTTTGTATGACGCAGACGAAATAGCCAACAACTACCGTATTCTCGAAAAGACAAACAATCTTATGGCAATCTTTCTGCCTCCGAACAAAAACTACAGGCTCGTCTAGAGAGACGTGAACAATTTGATGCTCATTGCTGGCAAGCTGGGAATAAGAAGAAAAATCGGCGGAGAGCTATAATTTTGAACTGTCTCGTTTGGCAATTATAGATTTTTTATACTCGTTTGGGCTGATATTGAATTTTCGTCTAAACGCAGCGGCAAAGGAACTTAGGCTCGTATAGCCGCATTTTGCGGCACATTCATTTATAGTAATGTTTTCGCTTTCAAGGAGCGATGCTGCCATAGCCATCTTTGATTCATAGCGCAGCTTTCTGAAAGATGAACCGTAATAATCTTTGATAATTCTTTCTGCCTGACGGGGTGACACACCCATACCTCTGGCAAAGTCATTAAGGGTTACATCACTGCAATCCTCCAGCAAAAGAGTATCGAGTATCCATGAACGATTTTCATTCAGGTCGCAATCTTCAGGAGGGAGCAGAGAGCTGGCATTGTCTGGATAGTAGAGGCGTGTCATCTCCGTAATCATCTGTAGGGTAAGGGCGGACAGAATGCTTTCTCTCCACAGACCTGTTTTTGAATTTTCGGAGACGAGCTGATTAAATATCCTACGCAGCTGAGGACTGCATTTTCCTATCCAAAAAAACTTGGAGGCAAAAAATCGTATTGCCGCATCATCGGTATTGCCGAGAATTTTCAGATAAACACTGATTTCAAACACCGGGGCATCCTTGCTGGAAAGTTGTTTGTGGAGCACATTGGAACCGGTAACATAGAGAGAATCTTTCTTTATGTCATACCGGTCTTTTTCTGTTTCGAGTACACCTTTGCCCCTGGCAATATAATGAATCTCGTACCCGTTTTTTGCGTGAGAATGCATCTGAACCACGGAATCGAGCGTATCGGAAAATATTTTGAAAAGCTGAATTCGGCAGCCGTTATAATTAAATGATAAAATCATATTAAAGTCCTCTCTGTCTATACAAACAATATAATACAAACCGAAATTTATTTCAATAAAAACTTTATATAATGCGACACAATATTTAATTTATTGTCGTATTATATTCTTTTATTGGCGGCACAACAATACTATAATTATGTGTATAGAACAGCAGCCGGAGGTATATGTATATGAAAATAACAGTCATCGGAGGGGGCGGAGTCCGCTCAATGTTCCTCGCAAAAAGCATAGCACAAAAAGCAGAAAAGCTGCGGATAGACGAGCTTTGCTTTATGGATAACAACAAAGAAAAATTAAGAATTTACGGCGGTATGGCGAGTCATGTTGCAAATCTCCTTTGTCCTAAAATGAAATTTATGCTGACGACGGACAGCATTGAGGCAGTAAAGGATGCCGACTATGTTATAACCACAATCCGTGTAGGCGAAGATGAAATGAGAGCAAAGGACGAAAGAATCGCACTCAATCACGGTGTCCTCGGTCAAGAAACAACGGGAGCGAGCGGACTTTCTTTTGCAATGAGGAGTGTACCGGCTCTTGCCGAATATTGCGAGCTTATCAAAAAATTTTCAAAACCCAATGTAAAAGTTTTTAATTTTACAAATCCTGCCGGTGTAGTGAGCCAAACTCTGCGTGATATGGGATATGATTTTACATACGGAATATGCGACGCTCCATCGGGAATGCTTCGCTCCTTTGCACTCATGTACGGCGAAAGTCCCAATGACATAACGGGCGAATGTTACGGCCTTAATCATCTGTCATATTTCAAGAGTATAAAGCTAAAGGGCAGAGAAATAATGCCGGAACTGATCGAAAATGACGAGGCATACAAAAAGAGTGATATGCGTTATTTCGAAAATGAGCTTCTAAGAGACAGAGGCTGCGTTTTGAACGAATATCTCTATTATTTTTACTATCGTGAAAAAGCTGTTGAAAACATACTCAAAGCCGACCAAACCCGTGGCGAACAAATACGAGATATAAATAAATCCATGACGACGGAACTTTCGCAAATGGATATAGAAAACGATTTTGAAAACTGCTTAAAGATTTTCAGCAAATGGTACGGTATGCGTGAGGGCAGTTATATGGCAAGTGAAACAGGTGAAAAGCGTACTCAGCCATGGCACTTTGACATTTACGAAGAAGATGACGGCGGATATGCCGGCGTTGCACTCAAGTTTATCGAAACTGCTCAAAGCGGAACAAAGGGTACTATGATTATGTGTATTCCAAACGACGGCTCTATTGACGGTTTAAGGAACGACGATGTGGTCGAAATCACCTGTGATGTCGATAAAAACGGTTGTACACCGCACCGTATCGGCAAGGTAGACGAGCAAAATCTCGAGCTGATACGCAGAGTCAAAAACTATGAAAGACTCTCCTCCAAAGCAATAAGGGAGCGGAGCCGCTCTGCCGCAATTCAGGCGCTTACACTTCACCCTCTCGTAAACAGTTACTCGATAGCGGTAAAACTTATAGATGAATTTATAGAGCACAATAAAAACTATTGCGGCGGATGGAAATAAAAAATCAGATAAAAATTATTGAATGGAGCAATTTTTATGGATAAAGAAACAAGGTATGTAGGCGTTAAAGAAACGCTGTCATACGGTCTTGCAAATGCAGGTCAGGTGTTCGGATACAATCTTATAGCCGGCGGATACCTTTCGCTGTTTTTTACAAAGGTTTTTGAAATTCCTCCTGCTGCAGTATCAACAATGATTTTGTTTCTGGGCATTTGGGACACAGTAAACGATCCGCTTATGGGCGGAATAATTGACAAAACGAGAACGAGATACGGCAAACTGAGGCCTTATCTTTTGTTTGTGCCGCTGCCTCTTGCAATAACTACGATTATGTTGTTTGCCGGTCCCGAAATATTGGCAGATGCAAAATCGACGACCGTAAAAATCATTTATATGTATGTTTCCTATTTTATATGGGAACTGTTTTATACTCTCGGTGATGTTCCGTTTTGGAGTATGAGTGCGGCTATTTCGCCGTCGACGAGTGACAGAACAAGGGTTATTTCAACTGCAAGATTTTTGTCAGGCCTTATCGGCGGCCTTTCGACAACAATGCTTGTGGTTATGATGGATTTCAGTAACAAAGGTGTTTGGAATATCACACTTGCACAGGACTTTTTGATTCTCGCTTGTATAGCAGGTGTGTTCGGTATGGGGCTGTTCTCTCTTGCAGGACTGAAAATAAGAGAAAGAGTAAGTCAAAGCGTAAAGGAGCCGTCACTGCTTGATAACTTCAAAGTTCTTATTAAAAACAAGCCGCTGCTCCTGATTATTGTTGCGAATGTGCTCGGAAGTCTCGGCGGTATATCAAATGTTTTTCAGACCTACTACTATTCGGAGGTACTCGACCTGAACTCTGCTGTTTTGTGGATAACACTGCCGGGTACTCTGCTTGGCTTTATATCATATTTGCTGATACCAAAGCTGAAAGAAAAAATGGACAACAAGCATATAGTTATGATGAATATTATTTTCAACGCTGTTTTGGGCACGGCAGTATTCTTCTGCGGCCTCGGATTTTATAAAACAAATGTTGTTGCCATCTCTGTTCTGCTTATGCTCCAAAACTTTTTCTTTGCCTTTTTCCAAACTGTCAACAATGTCATTCCTACTGAGATGATAGGCGACACGGTAGACTATATGGAATGGAAAACGGGAAAAAGAAATGAGGGAGTCAGCTTTTCCGTACTCACCTTTGTAGGCAAGCTGACCGGTTCTCTGTCCACCTCTATCGGTACTGCACTGCTGCCTCTGATAGGTTTAACTTTCACTAAAGACACAGTCGGTAATTCGGTAGCCGTAAAAGGAGAACACACTGACTTGTGGATATGGGCGCTGTTTATTCTGATACCTAAACTGTTAGGTCTCATTACTCTTATTCCGTACGCATTCTACAATCTGAATGGCGAAAAGCTAAAGCAAATTCGTGAAGACTTAAAAAACAGACGAGAAGATAAAGCAAAAGTTCAGGCGATAGGAGGCAACGAAAATGAGTAACAAATGTCCTAAATGCGGTGCCAAGTTAAGCCCGTTTTATCTCAAGCCAAACTGTCCGAGCTGCGGCGTGAATATCGTGCAATACGGCTTTGACGAAAGGCTCGAAAGCGACAAAATAAGGGCGGAAAAAGAATGGGAACGATTCGATAATTTTTTGAACGGACTCAAGAAGTCCTCCATCGGCTCGCCCATAGCAATCGTCAGACTCATATCGTTTTTTCTGCCGATAGTCGCACTGCTGATACCTGTATATAAAGTGAACGGTGCAGGCATAAATCTTATATCAATAATTAAAATTATCATTTCGGATTCCGCATCGGTGTTCCAAAACAAAGCGATGCTGCTTTGCTTTATATCATTTGCGGCAGTTATTTTGACTTCGCTGGTTTGTGCGGTTATATCCCTGTTTTCTTATACAAAAAACGGATATAAGCGAAATATAATTTTGTCGGGCATACAAATCTGCACATTTATAGCTTTAAGCACAGCCGCTGTTATAAACGGGGCAAGCATTTTTGCAGGGGCGGCAGCAGTAATTCTGCTCCAAATACTCACATTGTACCTACACAAAAAGTATAAAAAAAGTATCGAGGAAAATAAAAACAATGAGCAATAAAAAGAAAATCTATACAGTCGCAACCGCACATCTCGACACCGTTTGGAGCTGGGACTTTGAAACTACTGTAAGCAAATATATCTACAACACACTTGTTGACAACTTCAAGTTGTTCAAAAAATATCCTACATACACTTTTTCATTTGAAGGCTCATACAGATACGAGCTGATGGAGGAGTATTATCCGGAACTTTTTGACAAAATGAAAGAATATATAAAACAAGGAAGATGGAATGTTTGCGGTTCATCATTTGAAAACGGAGACGTAAACATCCCGTCACCTGAGGCTTTGTTTAGAAACATTCTTTTCGGCAACTCATATTTTGACAAAAAATTCGGAAAAAGAAGCGTTGATATATATTTGCCGGACTGCTTTGGCTTCGGCTGGGCATTGCCGAGCATCGCAAGTCACGCCAATCTGATGGGATTCACCACCCAAAAGCTCGCTTGGGGCAGTGCCTACGGAGTGCCGTTTGACATAGGTCGATGGAGAGGCATAGACGGCAACGAGATATATGCGAGTGTAAATCCTCACGACTACTACTTTACGCTCAAAAAATTGCGTGACTGGGATTTTGTCCAAAACAAACTGAAAGAGAATGAAAAATACGATCTCGATATGACTTATATTTTCCACGGAATCGGTGACCGTGGCGGCGCACCCAAGGAAAAAAGCGTAAAATTTGTTGAAGAAGAAATAAGCAAAAACAACAGCAGTGATATTGAGGTTTTGGCATCTTCAGCCGACCGAATTTATCACGATATTGACGAAAATTTCACACCGGAGCAAAAGGCGAAGCTCCCTGTCTGGAACAATGAGCTGGTCATGAAAGACCACGCAGTAGGCGGTTACACTTCCAGAGCGGTGGGAAAACGCTGGAACAGAAGATGTCAGGAACTGGCTGACATTGCAGAAAGAGCAAGTGTAACAGCATCTTATCTCGGCATCAAAGAATATAACAAGAGTGCTATCGACATAGCATGGAAAAGATTCATTGCTCACCAATTCCACGATGATATTCCGGGTACAAGCTGCCAAAGAGTTTACAGGCGTTCATGGAACGACTATGCCGTGTCAATGAATCAATTTGCAAATGAGCTGGAAGCTTCTGCATCGGCACTGGCACTGAATATGAAAACAGATTTTTGCAAGGGTACACCTATTATGGTATACAACCCGATTGAGTCCCAAAGGCAGCAGACCGTAACTGCCCGACTGAGCGGTATAGGCAATAAAAATGTGAGAGTGTTCGATGATGACGGAAACGAGATTAAGAGTCAAGTTATAAACCGAACCAACACTTATACCGAAATTCTGTTCATTGCAGATGTAAAGAGTCTCGGTACAAGAATTTATGATGCGAGAGTAAGCGATATACCGTGCGACGCAGAAAGTGCTGTTTTCATCTCAAAGAACAGAATGGAAAATCAAAAGTATATCGTCACCCTAAATCCAAACGGCGATATTGAGTCAATTATTGACAAGGAACAAAACAATTTCCAAATTCTGAAAGAGCCTGTTTCTCTCGGACTGCTCAAGTACAACGGCTCACGCGTTTGGCCTGCGTGGGAAATGGATTATAACGAAAACAAAAATGCGGCAGACAGAATCCCCGTTAAATCTAAAATGCAAATAATCGAAAACGGCCCATGCCGTGTCGCATTCAAGGTTACACAGCGTGACAAAAAGAGTACCTTCACAAACATTATTGCACTTTCGGACGGCGGAAAATGTGTAGAGGTATATTCTGAAATAGAATGGCAGTCTCTGCGCACATTGGCAAAAGAGCAATTCAGCTTTAATGTAAGCAACGGCACAGCCACATTTGACCTGGGACTCGGTGCAATAAAAAGGCAGAATATGTGCGACAAACTCTATGAGGTACCTGCTCAAAATTGGGCGGACATTACAGACAAAAACGGAAAAAGCGGTGTATCCGTAATCAGCGAATGTAAATACGGCTGGGACAAATTCAACGACAGCACGCTGAGATTTACCGTTCTGCACACGCCTAAGCACAACTATCGAATCGACTCTATGCAGTCAATGATGGATTTGGGGCTCAACAGATATTCATTCGCAATTTTCAGCCACAAGGGAGATGTCGGCACAGACACACAGCTTGAGGCACGAAAATTCATTACTCCTATGACTGCATATATTTGCAAAAAGCACAACGGAGCTTTGGGTACAAATTATTCTTTCGGCGGTGTTTCTTCCAATGATGTCATTGTTCGTGCTATCAAAAAAGCCGAAAACAGCGATGAAATTATCATAAGGCTCAATGAGGGCGCAAACAAAACCATAAACAAATTTTCGCTCACACTCGGAAACGGCATAGAGGATGCAAAAGAAGTTTTTGCAAGTGAAGAATACAAGGGCAAGGCTGAAATAAAGGACGGAAAACTTATTACAAGCTTTAAACCATACGAAATCAAAAGTTTTGCACTCAAGCTAAAGAGCGGTGAAAAGGTAAAAGCGGAAAAGGCTGTACCGATTGAACTGCCTCTCGACAAAAATATTATCACAAAGCAAGGCAAATGCGGCGACTATGACTACACTGTTCCGTTTGAAATTGTGCCTGATGAAATCAATTCAAACGGATACAAATTCATCATTAACAAGAATGGAAACAACGCTCTTACTGCCTCTGCTCAAAAGATAAATACGGGCAGTAAAGACAGCAAAATTGCACTCCTTTGTGCCTCATTGGTCGGGGATAAAGACGCCGAATTTGTCATAAACGGCAGAGAAGTAAAGGCAAAGGTAAATTCCTGTTTTGAGCGTTTTGCAAGATGGGATTTGTACGACTTCGGTGAAACCGCATATATCAAAAAAGGCAAAATCGCATATGAAGCAACCCATTGTCACAAAAACGGTAAGGATGAAATTGCAAAAAGTATGTACTTTTACATTGTCGAATTTGATGTGCCTAAAAACAGCACCGTCATTTTGCCTAATGACAGCGACATTGTAATTTTGGCGGCTTGCTCACTGCACGACGGAAAAGCAACTCTCGCCGCTCCTGTCTATGACGAAATCCAAAACAACAGACCTTTTACATTCAAAATGAGCAAGAAAGAAAAGGCTGAATACATCTTAGGTAAATGTGTATGGAATCTAAACGACAAAGACGAGTTCATAAAAGCCAATAACAGAGGTAAAGAAGAATGAATGATGAACTGAAATTCACGGTTATCAGCGACATCCATTACTATTCAAAAAAGAATTTTGTGGACGGCTTTGACAAAAACAAAAAGCCAAAGCCGGGTCAGCTCTTTTTCAGCAGGAGCGAAGAAATCGTTGAGCACACCTTTGACTGTTTGTGCAAAAATGATACGCCTGACATTGTTCTCATAAGCGGTGACCTTACATATAACGGCGAAAGGACCTCTCACGCCGAGATGAAAGCCGCTCTGAAAAAGCTGCAGCAAAAGGGCAAGAGAGTGTATGTTATAACCGCAACCCACGACTATACCACTCCTCGTATGCCCACATACGGCATAGACAAAAACGACAAGTATATAGAGGTTGAGTCAGTAAAACGAACACAACTTTTGAAATACTACGGCGATTTTGGCTATAACAACGCCATCGCAAAGCACAAAAGCACAATGTCGTATGTGGCACAGCTTGCAGACGGATACCGCCTGTTTGCACTCAACGATGACTACGGCGATCCCGATTGCGGATTCAGCGACGAACTGATGAACTGGGTAAAAACAGAAGCGAACAATGCAAAAAGAGACGGTCAATACATTATAGCAATGACACATCACCCTCTTGTGCCGCCGTCGCCTATATATACGGCTGTTGCAAAGGGTGATATGCTGAATGACTATGAGCTGCGCAGTAAGCAGCTTTCCGACTTAGGCTTTGATTTTGTGCTTACCGGTCACACGCATATGCACAACATTTCTTATTGCAAAATAGGAAACAAAAAGTTTTATGATATTTCTACAGCGGCATTAACGGGATTTCCGCCGTATTATCGCCAAATAGTGCTGAACAAAGAACAGAAAAAAGCAGAAATAAAAACCATTTGTGCAGACTGCGCAGACAGCATCGATACAAACGGGCTTACCCTCGAGGAGTACACAAAAGACTTGTTTTTGGGCGTTGTATCAAAAGCACTGTACGATGCCGAATATGACTACGACAATTTTGCCGACTTTGCCGTAGGCATGAGTATCTCTAAGGAAACGAGTAAAAAATACAAGCCCATTATTCACCGTTTTGCTAAATTTCTAAATCATCTTACATTCGGAAAGGTATGGCACTTCGTTCGTTTTTCGAGTGGTGTAAGCAAGAGCGAAATAAGCAAAATCAGCTCAAAAAAAGTAGTCCCCTTTGTTATCAACATTGCGGCAAATCTTTACAGAGGCGACGGAAACATACCTACTTCCTCCACAGAATACAAAATGATATGTTCGGTGTTGAAGAAAGCCGACCGTCTTGCAAAACCATTCGGTAAAAAGCTCAATTCAATCGGCCTATCGAGTATTAGTGAGGCTGTTTTGCCGCTGGTAAACAGAGGTGCGGACAGCGACAGAAACGCTACTGTTTATTTTGGAGAATAAAAATGGATAATCATTCAAAAACAAACAAAAAATTTGGAAGCATATTAAAAGATTCTGAGGCTAAAACCCCGTGGCACATAATGCGGCTGCTCTCTTTTTTAGCATCCCTTGCTGTGTTGTGCCTGCCGATGTTTTATGCAGGTCACAAAAATGTTTCGTTAATCACTTTTGCGGCAAGCATACACAACCACGGAATAGACCTAACCGCCATATTTAGCGACAGGGCATATCTGTTTGCTGTGTCGGCAATACTCTGTGCTGTGATTTTTGGTATTGCAGAAATAATTTGCTCCTTCTTCACTTCTGCCAAAAGCGGATACAAGCGTGATATTATTGCATTCAGCGTAAATTTCGGTGTGACGGTACTGATGTCATTTTGCTCTGTCGGCTTTGGCGCAAGGGTAAAGGCAGGATTGATTTTGACTCTTTTGATATATTTCATTAGATTCATTTTGCAGAACGCAGTTCACAAAAAGGGAGTCAATACCTACAATACCGTAGTGGCTCTGATAATCGTCGGTGCTGTTATCGCTTCTTCTTGCTTCGTTTATCGCTCACCTAAAGTGACATATACACCTCCGAAAAACGCTGACTGCGACATAAGCGCAGTAACATTCAATGTTGCTGCCGCTTTTGGTGAAAAATTAGACGGCACTTCAAGTGCAGAACGCTGCGACCGATTTGCAAGCTATATGAACAGTATAAAACCGGACATAATCGGCACGCAGGAAATGAATTCTATTTGGCTGGAAAAGCTCAAATCTACTATGCCGGATTATGAAAACTACGGAGTAAAGCGAGGCGGCGACAGCGAAGAAAAGAACAGCGAAATGAATGCTGTATTTTGGAACAAAACCAAGTTTTCCGCTGTGGAAAAGAATACAATCTGGCTCAGCGAAACTCCCGAAAAGGAAAGCAAATACACCTACACCGACAAAGACGGTAATCACTGTGAAGCCGGATGCTACCGAATTTGCAGCTATGTTGTTCTGCTGAATAAGCAGAACGGCAAAAACATCATTTTTATGAACACTCATCTGGATAACGCATCGGAGCAGGCAGCTGATTTCGGTGCAAATGTAGTTATAAACAAACTCAATGAGCTAAAAGAAAAATACAACAATATCGACGGCATCGTTTTGACCGGTGATTTCAACGAAACCCAAGACGGAACGGCTTATAAGCTCGTTGCGTCCAAGCTGAACGACTGCACGAACCGAGCAAAAAAGACAGCCACATATCAAGAGTGGGGCTATCGCTCTACCGGTAATGAGCCTATCGATTTTATATTTACCGACGGAAAAGCAGTAGATTATACCGTGCTGAACGACCTGAACAACGGGTATGTGTCCGACCACTACGGAGTATATTCAGGTATTAACTTTTAAATTGACTGACAAGAATAATATTTATATAATAAATTCGAAAATTTATTCTTTAGGAGCTAATACTGTATGAATATCAGAAGAGCAGAAGAAAAGGATATACCGAGGATTATCGAGTTATTGAAGCAGGTGCTCCAAATACACGCCGACATACGCCCGGATATTTTTATATCCGGCACCACCAAATACACGACTGACGAGTTGGTGAAAATGATAAATGATGACAAAAAGCCGATTTATGTTGCCGTAAACGGCAGTGGCATCTGTGTGGGCTATGCCTTTTGTCAGTTACAGGAACAGTCTGTTTCTAACAATACAGTACCGTTTAAGTCGCTGTATATCGACGATTTGTGCGTAGACAAGGAACAAAGAGGAAAGCACATCGGCGAGGCTCTGTTTGATTATGTCAAAAAAGAGGCAAAAAGGATGGACTGCTACGAAGTAACACTGAATGTATGGACAGGGAACACTCCGGCAGAAAAATTCTATGAAAAAATGGGGATGAAAACAAAGAAAAGAATGATGGAATACATACTGTAACCGAACGAAAATTATCTCAATCGCAGGTGAATAAAGTGCTGAAATACGGAGTATACGCAAAGGCTGTGGAGTTGCTTTGCTTTAAGCCGGCGCTTAATAACAATGGTACTTTTTCAATAGAGATTGCAAAATAGAAAAATAAAGTAGTAGAATTTGTGTTCGAACGACACCTCATTGTAAGGTTTGCAATTTCTCATACGATTTTGTTGAAAACTTGTGATACACAATTGGCAGAGATTTTTGAGAGACATCGCTCAAATCAAAATCGTAACACGAATTGAAATGAGCAAAAACTCCGAGCGAATACAGAAAATCATATTTATAACCGTTGACTTTATAAAATCTCGGGTGTATAATCAAGAAAATAAAGCTGTCTCGGCTGATGAAGACTATAAATTTTGCTGTTTCTGAACACAACAGCAGAGTTTACAGTCTTATTTTTTTGTAGGCGATAATATGAAATTTAAAAAATATGCAACAAAAACGCTGTTGATTGTTATCGGATCAATAATATCCGCATACGGAATTACGCTTGCAATAGGCGCAGGTTTCGGCGGCGCAACACTTGCAATATTGTGGCAAGGGCTGACGAATGTGACAGGTATGTCAATCGGCACATCGTCGCTTGTTGTGGCTGTGGCAATGATAATTTTTGCCTTTTTCTATGACAGAAAGCAAATCAATGTCGGCACAATTCTTTACCAAATCATTTACAGTTTTTTCGTGGATGTATTCACAAAAATTCAGCATTATACAGATATTAAAGCGGTTAATTTTGTTATAATGCTGCTTGGCATTGCTATATTTTCGTTCGGAACGGGGCTTTACTCCGCCGCTGATTTCGGCAGGGGCTCATATGAAGCAGTCACATTTTCGCTTGCCGAAAAAAACGGGTGGAAAATCAAAATTGTACGAATGGTTCTTGATATTATAATGGTAATTATCGGCGTTTTGCTCGGCGGTAAATTCGGAATTTGCACAATTGCCACCGTTTTGCTCTCCGGTCCGATAATTCAGGCAACCGTAAGCACTGTTAAGAAATCAAAGATTTTAAAAAACATTTCTTAAAATTCTCATACAAGCCTAAAAGTGATAAGACATACAAAAAGGATGGAATTAGATTTTGAACAAGTCCGTAAAAAATGGACAATAGAAAAAGAGCCCTCTTGATGTAGAATATACATCAGGAGGGAATTTTTATGCCAAGAAGTTATCGAAACGCCCGTTTGTCCGCCCGAAATACGGCACAAATCCATCTGTATAAATGACAACATATCAAATATTATCAATGAATATATATAACAGGAAGCAATAGAATATATGAGACCGGCATTCAGTTTAAATCTGATTGAATAAAGAGCTTTTATATTCTTCGTCATCAAATTGCGCAGTATCCTGCTGTAAATAATAATGCGGATTTAGAGTTTCTTAATACACCTCATTGTAAGGTTCGCAATTTCTCATACGAATTTGCTGTTCTAAGCAAAAATAAAATTCTGAGAGATTTTTGAGAGACGCAAAGGCTGAAAAACGGCTTAAATAGGCGGTTTTGAAAAAAGATTGCGAGCCTCTGACTCCGCCATTTTAGGTTTGAATCCTTATTACGAGCGAAGCGAGTAACAAGGTTATCGGGATCCATTCAAAATCTGTGATTTTGTAAATGGGTGATGTTCTTATTACGGGTTTATAATGCAATTAAACCCGTAAAAACGTTCTGTCAAGTCTTTAAGGTGGAGATTTGCAAAGCAAATACTACCGTGACTTGACAGGTTGTTATACCTCTGCCAATACCTCGGAACAATTTGTTCCGAGGCTTTTTTATGCCCGAATACCGCTTTTTACGGCGGCATTAGGGCATTTTTTCTTTGCTTTAAAATATCGTGATAGTCTTTGAGAGATTTTAAGAGACAGCTAATTTCAAAATTCCAAAGTCATTTTAGTGCGATTTAGGGCATTTAGGACTGAGACTTTTGAGAGACATCGCTCAAATCAAAATCGTAACACGAATTGAAATGAGCAAAAAATTTGAGAGACATTTCAAAAAATAAAGAGGGCATAAAGTAATAAAACTTTATGCCCTCACTTTAAGTTTGCCCTTTTATATTGTTTATCCATCAAAAATAGAAAGGTAAAATTATATTTCTATCAATTTTCTGCCGAAAATATATTTAATTATCTTTTTTCTTCCGAACAAGCAATACCGTTGCAAAGGAAAGAGCCGCCAAGGCTGTGAAAACACCTGTGTAGGTTTCACTGCCTGTTATGGGCGAAATAACGCTTTCGTTTTTGCTTGGTTTATCCGGTGTTGTGTTGCCGTTTGTTTTATCTTGTTCGAGATTGATAATCGGTTGTTTCGGCGTCTTTTCTTCAAGTGCATCTATCGCCGCAAGTATTGCCTTTGTTTGGAGGTCTACCTCCTCCTGTTGTGTGATATTTCTGCCGCTGACATCAACAGCCAATTCCTTTTCAACCTGCGAGAAATCAACATATTTCTCTTTGTCAAGTCCTTTGGCTTTGGCAACCGCTTTGTCATATTCGGCGTAATCCGCAGACTTGTATTTAAGTGCGGAAATTGCGTTTTGCAGCTGCTCGGCGTAGGAGTCTACTACCTCCTGCTTTGTAATATCCAAGCCGTAGTCAATGCCGTTTAGTATTTTGTTCAGGGCGTTCACGGTTTCATCTGTGTAATATTCCAAATGCTCGGGAACGGTATTGATTTGCTCATTAACCCGTGAATAATCGGCAGGCTTCAAAACAAGGTTATCCAAAGCGGCTTTGATTTTTGCCGTCTGCTCGTCAACGATGTTTTGCTGTGAGTTTGACAATCCGCTTATGTCAGCCGAAAGGGCTTCGTCAAGCTCGGCCAAATCGGTGTACAAGCTGCGGTCAAGTGCCTTTGCCTGTTCAACTGCTTTGTTGTACTCGGTGTAATCGGCTGACTGATATGTGGTGTTCTCCGTTACATTTGTACGGATTTCAATGGGGTCGTAACCTACATCTGTGCTGGTAACTACACAATAGTAATACGGATAAGCAGGATAATCGGTAGGGTTAAAGTCCTTATCCGTTGCACCGTCAATGGGTGTGCCTGTAGTATTGTCTGCTGTAAAACTGCCGTACCACTGATAAGTGCGGTTGAAGCCGATTACATCTGCGGTTAAAACTCCGTCTGCATCGGTATATTTTTCAGGCAGTGGGGTAAGCACAGCAGTTTCCTGCGAAACCTCAACAAATGTGTGTCCGTTTTCATTTGCCCACTGCTCCGCATATGTTCCTTTAGTACCGTAAACCTTGTAATTCCTGCCCTTTGTATCTTCGGTACATTCTCTAAATGTTGAGGGCATAGAAATTATACAGCCTTCCGTCTGTGGCAGGCTCTGTGCGGTTTCAAGGTGTGAAAGCTCTATGCGAGCAGTCAGATATTTTCCAAAAGCATCCTTTTCAATTTGAGTTACACTGTCAAAACGGAAAAAACGAGGTTTGGCAATTGGATTTACTCCGTATGAACCAAAAGCCTGTTTGGGAACAGTAAGAAGTGCCGGCATATTTACATACTTCAATTCAAAACAATTATAAAATGCTTTTTCTTTTATTGTTTTTGTATAAGGAAAATCAGCTTTTAATATTGCTGTATCATTAAGTGCATAAGCGGTTAAATTTGTAATAAGCGGCATTTCTACACTTACTAATCGAGAACAGGAGTCGAATACACCATTATTTCCCCAAATTTCATTGATTATTGTGCATTGCGGGAAATATACCTTTTCCAATCTTGAACATTGTCCGAAAGCACTATCATCAATTTCTTGTACCTCTGGACCGTAGAAGGATATGATTCGTGAATACGAAAAGGCGTCCCCTTCAATGATTTTAACATTTGGGAAATAGCCTACGCAAAACTTTGCAGCAAGATTAAAAGCTTGATCTTGAATACATTCGGCGACAGGAAATTCGACATACATAATATTGGACTGTGAAAAAGCACCTGATTTGACAGTAACTATACCTTCACCACGAACAAATTCTATTGTGGAATTTTTTGCAAAAGCGCTTACGGGTATTTCCGTAACGGTTTCAGGAAGTGTTAGCCCGATTACAGTATTAAACGCACCTTTAGAAAATCCTGTAACTTCAATTCCGCTTATTGTTTCGGGGACATATAAATCAGATATATTACCTATATATTGGGTAATTATGCCGTTACTGTTTATTACAAAATTTTCATCGCTGTCTGTATATTGAATGCGGGGTGTTGCCTCGATTTCTTCGCTGTAATATCCACCATCTGCATAATATGCAACTGCTCGGATGCGTGTGCACTGTGTGATTTGAAACGGTTCTGTATATACATTGGCATTCTCTAAAGCAGGGTACATGCCGTCTGTTGTATACAAAATAATTGCATCTTCATCCGGGCAAGTGATTGTGCAGGTCTGCTCACCGACATAGACTTTATCCTTTAAATTAATCTCATTAGGTGCGGCGAGTTTTTCCAGACCGAGAGCATTACAAAACTGAATCATCCCAACACCGTCCCACAGAGAATGGTAATTATTCATAAATCTGCCCTGTGAAGATTGGCTTTCGTTATACCGTTTAACATCAAAGGAGGTTCCTTTTAATCGGGTATCTATTTCGTCAACCGTCATTTCAGAATTAACCGCTTTTAAAATCGCACCCAAAGCAGCGGCGCACGGAGCCGAATAAGATGTACCCGAAAATCTGGCGTAACGATTTCTGGGAATTGCTACTGCTATATGTTCTCCGGGAGCAGAAATATCAGAATTTAAAGTCAAGGTATTCATAAATGTAGTTGCATTATTAAAATCAGTAGCAGATACGGCGATGCATTCAGGTATATTCGCAGGTGCAGCATGCGTTTCAATGCGTCCTGAATTTCCCACGCACGCAAAGACAGGAATGTTTTTGGAATAAGCTTTCAAAACACATTTTCTGATTAGTGATACATCACTCAAAGATGTAAGACTTGTGTTGATAATATCACATTTTTCAATTGCCGCTAAAAGTCCGGCACTAATTGCAGTAACGGTCAAATTTTCGCCATCACCAACTTTATATACAGCTACCTTCACGTTTTTTGGCGAATTATTTACAATAATACTGCTGACAGTTGTTCCGTGATAAAATGCCTCGGAATCCATTTCATCGTCTGTTTTACCGGAAGAAGATACATTAAAATATGTTCGTTCTACGCGGCTCTCAAAGATTTCATGCGTATAGTCTATGCCTGTGTCTACAACGCCGACAATGATTTCGTTCATGTGGATATCTGTTTCTGCAAGATATTCCTGCAATCTTTACTGATGTGTGATAAAGAAGTAATAGAAGTGTAAAAAATTTTGCCGTTC
>ULTC01003954.1_pt1 | contig 16942 bp, 4 predicted proteins | sample 1957091 | NCBI WGS metagenome assembly ULTC01 (sample SAMEA4835720, study PRJEB28245) | human gut metagenome | biome: gut microbiome; material: fecal sample | place: Denmark | collected 2008 | reverse complement strand
GCACGGGTAAATCTACAGGAGGAAAAACATGAAGAAAAAATTTGTACGGCTCATAAGTGCGGTGCTGTCTGCGGCAATGACGTTGACGGCTGTACCGTTATCGGCATTTGCCGAGGGCGAGGGACATACGCATGACGGCGAGAGCAATGTCATCACGACACCGCTTGATTTCAGAGAAAAGACGGCGGACGAAAACGGTGTCGGCTGGAACTGGGATTATGACACAAAGACGCTGACGCTTGACGGAGTGAACATTCAGGCGACAACCGACAGTATGAGCGTCGTAACAGTCCCCGACGGTACGAAAATAGTGCTGAACGGTGAAAACACTATCGTACAGACGAACACCGGCGACAGCGATACATACGTTCTCAGTGCCGTAAATACGAATGATGTTAACTGTGACGGCACTATGACGATCAGCGGCGACGGTGTGCTGAATGCAGAGAACCGCTCTACAGACAGTATGGCGCGCTCTCTCGGCGGAACAATAATCCTGAACGGCGGTATTGTAAACGCAACAGCTAAAGTAGTTGCAAAGTCGCTTGAGATACATAATGACGGTAAGCTGAACGCAAATGCGTCAGCTGCATCTTTTGACGGTGAGGCTGTCAATGTCAGCGGTGGCATTACTGTTGACGGCAACGGCAGTCTTACAGCCGTTGGCGGTGCTGTAGAAAATGAATATGCCAATAACGGCGCAATATTGCTTACCGGTAATTCCAGCGACAAAATTTCCGTCAGCGAAAACGGCAGTATTACTGTGCCTGAAGGCAATGCAGCAAGAGTCGGAATATACTACAGCGGAAACAACGGCGACGGAATGGATGCCGAAATAAGCGGCGGTAAGGTCACTGCTTACGGTACTAAGTATGGCATTTACAAAGTAAACCTTATAATGAGCGGTACAGGCTCGGTATATACTACGGGCGGTTCATACGCTATCGGTCAAACTGTACCGACAATAGACGAGGACGAATTTGTAGTAAAGGGTTCGACCGAGTCCAAAGCTTCAGAAAGCGCTGTAACAGGCGAGGTCAAGCTTAACGGCGGCTATTATGAGATTGACGGAGCGGACGCTAAGACATTAGTTATAAAGCCTGATACTTCTCCCCGTATAATACTCGGAAAGCAGACAGGAATATTCAAGACGGAAGAGTATGAAATAATTGAAGACATGGACATGACTGATACCAAGCTCAAGGGTACGGTTTACTTTGATATTACTCTGAAGAATATGAGCGATGAAGAGTTTGCAGACGCAAGAGGCTATTTCGGCGGCGATGAACCCGATTTATCAGCAAGCATAATCAAGACCGATTACGGCTGGGTGTGCATGGTCTGCGATACCAAGTTTTCGGTTACATACGACACTGATAATACTCTTACAATAAAGTGCGGAGATATTGTATCCAATACCGTTCAGGTAAAGTCGAATGCAAACCGTTTCAACAAGGTTACACAGGGTGACAACACAAACAGAACGGTTTTCTATACAAACACTTCGCAGGAAGAGAAGGACAATTACAAGCTTGTAAGCACCTATACGGTTGACAGTGAAAGCATAAGCTATAACTGGTACAGTACGAACAGTGCATACAGTGCAGATGAGCTCGGTGCGGCAGTATCCGGAAGTAACGGCGAATTCAAGCTTGCGGATAATATTCCTGCCGGAAATTATGTTCTGTATTGCGATATAACCTATTCAGACGGTGACAGCACAGAAACTGTTACAGAAAAATTTACATTTACATATAAAGAATGTGCACATGAAAACGGTTATTCCGACGGTAAATGCACAAACTGCGGAGCGTTATGTGATCACAGCAATATTGATATTGACACGGGTAAGTGTAACGAGTGTGAGCATCAGTTTGTTGCTACAATCAGCACAGACGGCAGTGCGCCGACAGGCTATGACACGCTCGCAGACTGCCTTGACAGTGTTACTGCCGATACCGGAAACTATGTTAAGATCTATCAGGATATCGGCGATGCATCGGCAACTGCAATTTTAGATACTATAGATGTAAAACACAATGTTATGATCGACCTTAACGGTCACAAGCTGAACAATATCAAGCTTGGGGTCAACAAAGACGTCACGCTTACATTAACCGGCACAGCGGGCAGTTATGTTACGCAGGTGTATGTTCGCAAAGGCGGCGGATCATTCATAATTGACAGCGAAGCAAATGTAGAATTTAATACAATTTTTGTTGAGGACAGTGCACGGCTTGCTGTAAACGATGGCGCAAAAGTAACTACAGAGCAGTTGACTGTGATAGCATCCGTGAATGATGACGGAACTACAACGACATCTGTAAAGCTCGCTACGGGAATGAAGATAGGTGGGCTGACATATCATCGCCAAAACAATTCCGGCGCTCTGAAATTAGGCAATCTTCTTGATGTTACCCGGCAGGCACTGCGACGTGAAGATAACGGCAATTATCTTGATCTTTATAAAGAATATGGAAGTATGGGTTATTCCGTTGCGCTTACTGTTGTTGAGCATACTGACGCTGACCACAAATACAGCGATGGAACAGGCAAGTGCGAGGAGTGCGGAAAGCCCTGCGAGCATGGCGGTGATATAAACACGGACACCGGCATCTGCTCAATCTGCGGTGCGGTTGTGTCTGTCGCACTCTATACAGACAAGAACGGAAGCTTAAAGTATGTAGATACCGATGAGCTTGACTCTTTACTGAATGAATACAACGGAAGCGGTACGATAAAGCTGTTTAAGGATTATTCTAAACCAAGCGCTCAGTATGACTTATACGGAGAACTTACAATTGACTTAAACGGACGCAGATTAAATATCCGGAGTATTACTCCTTGCAAAAACGGAAAGCTTACGATCAAAAACAGCGGCAATCCGGTTATGCTCGGTTGTAATGTATATCCGACAAACGACGCTTCATACGCCGGCGGTACGCTTATAATAGACGGCGATGTAGTTTTAAACACTTCGATCTATGTATATGATTCGAGTACGGTTATATTGAAAGCCGGTGCATATCAAGCCGGACTTTACGCCAGGGACAGCAAGACATTATACGATATGCTCGGCGAGGGTAAGGCTTTCTTCAAGACTGACGGAACTCTTTTCAATGCAAATGTTAAGGAAATATCAAGCAGTGAAACGCTGACAATCAAAGACCACAGCCATACCTATGTTGACGGCGAGTGCGGCTGCGGATATGTTTGCCCTCACAGCGATGTTAACAGCAAAACGGGTAAGTGTAACGAGTGTGAATATCAGTATGCGGCTGTTATCGTAAAGGACGGGGCTGTAGCTTCCGTTTATAAGGAAACTGAGATGGAAGCGGCTTTTGAAGCGGCTGACAGTGACGCAAACACAGGCTGTACATTAAGAGTATACAAGAATTATACAGGCAGCTATACAACACTCAGCGGTAAGTTCACGCTGTGGATCGCTGAGAAAGCCAATGTAGGTACGTTAACTGTTTCGGGAGATATAACCGTTACGGGATCGGGAAAAAATAATAGTATTTATGGCGATTTCAATGTAGCGGACGGCGGTAAGCTGACATTTGACGAAAACTGCGGCGCTATGGGAACTGTGTCGGTAGGTGCAGGTACATTTGACTGCTATTATTCACTCGACATAACACTCAATATAAACAATGCAAGCAGTGACGTAATTCTTCACGGCGGAATTTTCAGAAAAATATGCTATAACGGCGGCGGGGACAGAGCAAACGCAGAAATACTGACTTTGTTGGCTGAGAACCGTATGTTTATGAAGTATCCCAATGCTGAGCCGATAGACGGCTCAAAAACACTGTTGAAAGACGGTCTTGCAACTGTTTTTGTAACATCACATGAAGGTCACAGTTACGACAGCACAACGGGCAAGTGTACGATTTGCGGTAAGCGGTGCGGTCATACGGATGTTGACAGCAAAACGGGTGTATGCCTTACCTGCGAGTATCAGCTTACTGCGGGTGTTTCGGGCGTGGGAACAGCGAAGTATTTCAATAATATAGACGATGCCTTTGCCGCGGCTACATCGGAAGAAAACAACGGCTGTACGCTGACGTTATATCAGGATTGCGAGCTTTCGCAGAACGCAGAAATCGGCAATGCAACGGTTACTGTCGATATCAACGGACATTCTATATCATTGAGATACAGGATTAAAGTAAACGACGGAGGCGTGCTGTATCTTAAAAACAGCGGGGAAAACGGCAGTATAGAAACAGAAATAGACGTGAATAAGGGCGGTACGCTTATAAACGGTACTGCGGATGACAGCAGATCAGCCGTTTCTGTGTTTGGTGTAACCGCCGATGCGGCTAAACGTGTGGAGATCTACGGTGGTAGTTATGAAGGCTTAACAGTAAATAACGGCACAAGCGGTATAGCTTTATACGGCGGAAGCTACGAGTTAATTAACACAAATGATTTAACTGATAGCACGCCTGTAAGCGCCCTGCTTGCGAAGGGCTATGCGTTTGCGACCTTAAACAGTGTCACACATCTCCCCGAAAGTATAGTTGACGGCAGTGCGGTGACACTCAGCGAAGGAATTAGAAAAGTCACGGTTGTAAAGCATACTCATACATACACAGAAACAAATACCAAGTGTGCGTGCGGTGCTGTGCTTTATGCAAAGGTGACATCAGCCGACGGTACTACTAACGAATATTTTGACAGCATTGAGGAAGGCTTATTATATGCCGATAAGGCTGAAAACGAGGGCTGTGTTTTCACTCTTGTAACAAGCGGTAAGATCAATAGTGGGGTTACGCTGTCAAACGGTCAGTTTACTATTACCACAAGTAATTATGGTACTATCTATGATTACAACCAGACAATAACTATTGACGGTGCAGATGTTATTGCTGAAGGTTATATGTTCATCAGGTGCAAGGTTAATGTGAAGAGCGGTTCTCTTACATTACCTGAGGGCTCAAGCACCGGATTTGATAGTATTGCTATATCAGGCGGTACCGTAACTGTCAGCGAAGGCGTCAATGTTGACAATACTGCGGGTGCTGATAATTTATTTGTAAGCGAAGACGCAACTGACGCAAAGCTTACTATAGGCGGAGGTACTTACAGCAATATCAATCTCGGACAGTTTAAATTAAAGGACGTGCTTGCAAGCGGTGTGCGTGTGATAAGCTACGACAATCCGACAGATCCGACTGCTGAGAAAACAGCAAAGGCTTTATTATACAGCGATATAGCCGAAAAAAATAATTTTGACTCCGAAAACAATACTGTAAGCTATTATCTGTTTACCAAGTGCGAGCATAAGAATGAGGACGGCAGTTATGCCTTTAATGAGGGCGGTATATGCAAATACTGTAACTCTGAGTTTGCCGCAAGCGTAAGCTATACAGCAGACGGCGGCGAAAAGACAGAGCTGTTCGGTGATATATGCGACGCTTTTGACAAGGCTAATGAGGTAGGTACGGCTACTATAACGCTGTGCAGGGATATTGCAGACAGTGAAATTGCACATGAAATAAATGTTACGGGCAATGTAACGCTTGAACTGAACGGTAAAACACTGGGTGGTCGTTATGGCATAGCGCGTATATCGGTATCTGACGGTGGTACGCTTACTGTAAACAGCGATGGCGATATGGATACACCTATTTACGTTAATGAAAACTCAAAATTAGTCATTAACGGCGGTGGATACTTCAATTCTGTGTCAGTTAAAAAAGGAGGCAACGCAGAAATAGGCGGCGGCACTATACAAGGTCTGTCCGTTCGCGGTAACGTAAAACTCAGCGGCGGTAAATTCAACGACATCGAGATATTTAACGGCAATCTTGAATCTGTTCTGGCAGACGGTTATGCGTATAAAAATGCTGACGGCACTTGGCTTTCGATTGATGAGCGTGAAAAAGATAGCTATTTGGGCGGTTCTAAAGGAGCGTTATCCGTAGAAGAAGCACCCATAAAGAGCGCAAGTATTTCGTGGGCAGGCGGAGAAGCGCCTGTTATATACCGTAACGGAGCGAAAAAATTAAAAGTCAATGTTACATGCGATGTGGCGGACACTTCAAAGCGGATAACCTATTCGGATTTCGTAAACGGCAATAATCGCAGTAAAGATTCTAAGCTTTCTGTTAACTGGTATATGGTATTCGGTTATAAAATCGGTGAGATTGTAGCGGAAGACGGTGAGGTTGAATATTACACTGTACTGAAGTGTGACGGATACGAATATAAGTCGAATGTGCTTAAGTTTACACTTGCGACCTGCTCGCACCCTGAGGATAGCTTTAATAACGAAACCGACGGTTTGGTATTCTGCGGTATATGTGATTTATTGATAGAAGCCGAGGTAGTAGATGCTGACGGCAAGTCGTTAGGCTATGCGGGTCTTAATAGAGCCATAAAGCTGGCGCAGGAGAACGAAGGCAGCACTGTAAAGCTGATTTCGGAAAGAGTACCTGCGTCCATTACCGTGACGGGCGGTAAGTTTACTGTTGACTTTAACGGTAAAGAGGCATATTATCAGTTCACTGTCAACGGCGGTGACGTGACTTTCACTTCTTCGGCAGTACAGGACGTGAGCAATCAAAATCTGCCAAGCGGAATCACAGTTAACGGAACTGACGCTGAGGTTACAATTGACGGTAAAATCAAGCTGGGAAGTGTAACAATATCAAGCGGTGCGCTTGCAGTAAACAGTGCCGAGAGTTATATTAAAGAACTGTCAATAAATGGCGGAAAGACTGTTGTAAACGGTGCAAATATTGATGCACTGAAAGCTAACGGCGGAGACACGGTCATCAATTATGTTACAGCCGATTCTTTAAGCGTGAATATCAACGGGTCCGGTAGCATCTCTATCGTAACCGGCGAGTTCGGCAGCACCACTTGCAAAACAGACAGCGGTTATACTTTAGGTATGGCAATTGCGAGTGGAAGCGTAGTTTTCGGTAATAGTATGAATGGCATTACTGTTTACACATACGAAGCTATTCAGACCATGACCAAAACCGATAGAATTTTTGTTGATAAGTGCGTTCATAAGGACGGAAGCGGCAGTTATGTGCTTGACGGAAATCCCTGTCCTTACTGCAATGAGGAAATCGTTGCAACTGTAAGCTATACGGACGGCGGAAGCGAAAATACGGATCTGTTCAGCGATATTTATGACGCTTTTGACAAGGCTAATGAGATAGGTACGGCTACTGTAACGCTGCAGAAGAACATCACGGACGATATTACAGATACGATAGCTGTTACAGGCAATGTTACGCTTGAACTTAACGGTAAAAGGCTCTCACAACCCGGTACTGATGTATGGTATTCCATAGAAGTAACGAGCGGTAAGCTGACCGTTAACGGCAGTGGCTTAATAAAACGTGTTGCCGTTCGCAACGGCAGCAATGCGGAAATCAACGGTGGTACTTTCTCTGACTTCATAATTAAAGACGGCGGTAACGCTGTAATTAAAGGCGGTCAATTCTACAGCTTACAGGTTTCAGGCGAAGGCAGAAACGTAGGACAGCTTCTTGCGGACGGCTATGCCTATAGGAGTATTATCGATTCCGGCATCTGGTCTACTATTGCAGAGCGTGAAAAGCAGGATATAACTAATGTAGAAGTAAAGGAAGCGCCGATAAAGAGCGCAACAATTTCCGCTGAGAACGAGTCACCGATAATATACCGTAACGGTAAAAAGGCTGTAACTTTCGCGGCCGATGTGACATATTCGGGAGATAAAACACTCTATATTACCGGATGCTTAATTGACGGAACGGTAATAAGCGAAAAAACAGAATTATTAAACGGTTACTGTTATTTACTTGGCGATCAAGTTGATAAAGCGGTGGCAGAAGACGGAGAAATCCAATATTACTGCATATTTACCTATGACGGATATGAATATAAGTCGAATGTGGTAACGCTTACAGTAGCTACCTGCCGGCACCCCGGCGAAAGCGTAAAATGTGACGATAACGGTTGTGTGTGCGGTATATGCAACAGAGCACTACCGGCTTCGGTAGAGCTGTCTGACGGCACGTTATCGTATTACGAAAACTGGAATGACGCTATCGGCGCTGCCGAGGAAAGCGAAGGCTGTACATTAAAGCTGTTAGACTACAGTGGTGTTAATGATGGTGAAATATTTGACATAAGCAAGGGTAGATTTACCGTTGATTTAAATAAAAATGACGGCACCACAACATTTGCATTTGATGTCAAGGGCGGAGATATAACGTTTACGGCATCGCAAGCAGCCTCAAGTTCACTTACCGGTGTAACGGTATCGGGTGAGAATGCCAATGTTTTAATTGACAGTAAAGCCACATTGAATTATTTAGTTGTAAATTCCGGAAAGGTTAGTGCCGATGGTGCTAATATCGGCGCAATAACGATAAACGGCGGAGACACGGTCATCAATGATGTTAATGCCGATTATTTAAGCATGAAAGCAGACACGACCGGTGGAAGCGGATATAATGTCTCTATAGTAAGCGGTACGTTCAACATCTTCACTTGCGAAAATGAAAGCAATTATACTTTAGGCAGGGCAATTGCGAGCGGAAGCAGAGTTATAGGCTTAAATGCGATTGTCGGTTCAGGTTTCAAATATGCTGAAATTCAGAGCATGACCAAAGCCAATTATCTTAATGTTATAAAGTGCGACCATAAAGACGAAAACGACAGTTATGCGCTTGACGGAAACCTTTGTCCTTACTGCAATGAGGAAATCGCCGCAACTGTAAGCTATACTACGGCAAACGGCGGCGAGCAGACAGATCTGTTCAGCGATATTTATGACGCTTTTGACAAGGCTAACGAGGCAGGTACGGCTACTGTAACGCTGTATAAGGATATTACAAACAGCGAACTTACACAGGGCGTTACCATTACCGGCAATGTAACGCTTGCACTGAACGGTAAAAAACTGGGTGGCACTTTTGCTTTCAACGCACCTGTAGAAGTATCCGACGGCGGTATGTTTACCGTAGGCGGCGATGGCAAAATGCGGATGCCTATTAAAGCTTACGCAAACTCAAAGTTAATCATCAACGGCGGTGAATTCACATCGGTGATGGTTTACATAGACGGCGACGCAGAAATAGGCGGCGGCGTTATAGACGCTCTGACCATTATAGGTAACGCTAAAGCAAAAATCAGCGGCGGTAAATTCTACAACATCGAGATAGCAAACGGCAGTCTTGAATCTGTTCTGGCTGACGGTTATGCATATAAAAAGGACGGCGGTGCATGGCTTTCAATTGCAGAACGTGCAGAGAGCGTTTATAGCAGTGTGAATAACGACAATAAACCGGTGAATGTAGAAGAAGCGCCGATAAAGAGCGCAACGCTTAGCACAGAAATAAACAAGCTGTATCGCAACAGCAACGCAAACCCCACGCTGAAGTTCAACCTTGCTCTTGCTCACGGCTCGAACCTGAACGACTCGTATGTAAGTAAGAGATACGGTATAAACTCCTATGTAAGCGGAGATATAATTTATAGCAGCTTAAGCGCACTTGTAAAGGACGCTAAATTGTCGGCAGACGAAATAATTGATAAGGCAGGCGACAGCGATGTTGCTGAGATATACTACGTAGTTACTACCGGTGACGGCTATGAAATAAAGTCGAACACTGTAAGTATAGACCTTGTTGATTGTGATCATTCTCAGGTGGTCGATCCTACAGCGGACAAGGAAACCGCAGGTAATATTACCGAGCCGACATATTGCGAGATATGCGAGAGCAAGTTCAATGCAAAGATAACAAAGGGCGACGATGTCAGGTATTATAACGATCTTGACGAGGCTGCGAAAGACGCTCAGAAGAGCGAAAACGAGGGCTGTACCTTATATCCGCTTTATAACAAGAACGGATACGGCGGTCAGTTAGTCATAACCGAAGGTAACTTCACGCTCAAGTACGCAGTTCGTACAGCGTTCTCACGTCCGATCATCATAAACGGCAAGGCAAAGCTGACGGTTACGGGACGTTGTGCGGTGACAGCGTTTGAGAATCAAGACGCATTCATAGTGCAGGGCGGTGATGTCACATTTGAGGGGCTTGCTACAGGCAGCAATGTGACCATAAACGGCGGTAATGTTACAATGGCCTCCAACAATATAAATTGCCTTACAATAAACGGCGGTAATGTATCCATTTCGTCAGGTGGGTTTGCCGAAATCATAACTAATGCCCCGAATAAGGTGATAGCCGATTATATCGATCCCGGCTTCTGGGTACAGGACAGAGGAACAAAAGAGTGGATAGATATATACAGTCTTAATAAGGCAACGGCATCATCGACAAACGGACTTACGGTACGGGTGTGCCCGATGCAGATAATCAAGCCGATTGATACTGTATATTACACCAACGGTTATTATCCCGACGGTATACCGTCACTTCAAATAAGTGCAGTGCCGTGGTATTCAGGCGAGGTCGACGCAAAAGTTGCTTATCAGTGGATCGCCATTGATGAAAACGGCTACGAAACAGTGATAGAGGGCGCTACAGACAGAAAGCTGTCGCTCGAAAATCTCACAACGGGCAGGTACTACTGCCGTCTTACCTACAGCAATGCTACAACGGCGGGAGTTTCGATGAAGTCGGACGTTGTAACGGCTACGATAACCGAATGTGAGCATTCCGGAGGAGAGGCTACCTGCACCAAAAAGGCAAAGTGTGAAATATGCGGAGCGGAGTATGGCGAACCTCTCGGTCACGACTATGTTGTAATCAAAGTAGTTGAGCCTGACTATCGCAACGAAGGCTACAGCGTATTTGAATGCACAAGATGTAAGGATTCATATATCGGAAACCGTGTTCCCGTAAAGCCTATTCCCGATGTGGAAGAAATAGCGGTTGAAAAGACAACATACAATGAAGTCGATATAAGCTGGAAGAATATAAGCGGCGTTGACGGATATTATGTCGAATTCTATGTCGGCAATCAGTGGAAGCAGATCGGCTTCAGCACGGACGGCGACAGAGTAGCGGCAAAGCTGAGCGGTCTTTCTGCAGGCCTTAAATATAAGGTAAGGATAGCGGCTTATGCAGGAAGCTTCACCGCCAAGTTCAGATGTTTCTATGTTGATACTGTTCCTTCTCCCGTATGGAATATAAATACGGTGAAGGCTACCGATGAAACGGTAAGAATAAGCTGGAGCAGAAACGCCAGAGCGGACGGCTACAAGGTAGAGTGGTACATTAATAATCAGTGGTCCGTAAAGACTGTTACCGGCAACAATAATATATCGGCGGTTATAGACGGACTTTGTGCAGGAACACGATATAAAGTAAGGGTAAGCGCATATAAGGGCGACCTTTACAGCCCGTATACATACGGCTATATCGATACGCTCCCGTCAAAAGTTACTGGTATTACGCAGAAAGTCACATCTTCTTCGTTTACGCTTAAATGGGATAAGAACGAAAGTGCGGACGGTTATACCGTTCAGTACTATGCGGACGGTAAGTGGAATGAAAAGACGCTGACCGGCAATAAAAAAACTACCGTTACAATAGGCTCACTTAAGGGCTACAAAACCTACAAGGTCAGAATAAAGGCTTATAAGGGTGAGCTTCAGAGTGCATTCGACGATATTTATATCACTACCGCTCCGACAAAGGTCAGCGGTCTTAAGGTAAAGAGCGCAGTTGACTCAAAGGCAGTAGTTATATGGAATGCGGATACAAACGCTGACGGATATAACGTAGGATATTATATCGGCGGTAAGTGGGTCGAAAAGACCATAACCGATAATAAGACAGCAATGGCTGTGCTTGGCGGACTTACACCTTACAGCACATGTAAAGTAAGGGTAAGAGCGTATAAGGACAATCTGTACGGCGATTACAGCTATACTACGGTTACTGCAGTGCTTTCACCGGTAACCAATATCAAGGTTGTATCGGCAAAAAGAAACTCGATAACCGTTAAGTGGGGTAAAAACGCCAGTGCAGACGGATATAAGGTTGAAATTTACAAAGGCGGCAAGTGGGTCAAAAAGACGTTAAAGGGCAGTACGAATGCTACTGTCACTATTGGCGGACTCAGGGCCGGAAGCGTGTATAAGGTAAGGATTGCGTCTTATAAGGGTGCAAATACAAGCACTTATACTTATGCAAATGTGAAGACAGCCAAATAAGCTGACAGTAAAAAAAGAGAACACCGGGCGACCGGTGTTCTTTTTTGTGTATCAGATGCGTTTTTACTATAAGAACAAACTGAGCCGTAAGCAAGAGTGCTTACGGCTCGATTTGTATAATTATAACGTTAATATCCGCCGGTAACGTAACTTTAGCCAAGCTAAAACAGCCGGAACGGCGAATTTGGTGCGGCTCACAGCCGCCGCTTACTTGAAGTATCTGTTCAGCAGACCCTCGAAAGCCTTACCGTGACGGGCTTCGTCCTTAGCCATCTCGTGAACTGTATCGTGGATAGCGTCAAGATTCAACTGCTTTGCTCTCTTTGCAAGGTCGAGCTTGCCCTGTGTAGCGCCGTGCTCTGCGGCAACTCTCTTTTCAAGGTTTTCCTTAGTCGATGCGCTTACAACATCGCCTAAAAGCTCTGCGAACTTTGCTGCGTGTTCAGCCTCTTCCCAAGCTGCCTTTTCGTAGTAAAGACCTACCTCGGGGTAACCTTCTCTGTGAGCGGCTCTTGCCATAGCGAGATACATACCTACCTCTGTGCATTCGCCCTCGAAGTTTGCCTTTAAGCCTGCGATGATCTCCTCATCCTCAACTGCCTTTGCAATGCCTACCTTGTGCTCGTCTGCAAATACAAGCTTTTCGCTTTCCTTGAGCTCTATGAACTTGCTGCCGGGAACCTTGCACTGGGGGCAGAACTCGGGAGGTGTATCTCCCTCATGAACGTAACCGCATACCGGACATACCCACTTTTTCATAGTAAATTACCTATCCTTTCATAGTGATAAAATCATTATTTTCTTATTGTTTTTAGCGAAATCAGTAACGTTTACTGATTTGTTGATTTTATTATAACCGATACTTCGGCATTTGTCAAGAGGTTTTTGAAAATTTTTTTGTAAAAATTAGGTTAGTTATGGCTTACTAAAAAGGGCGAGGTTTTGGAAGGGTTGGTGTGGGGCGAGTTGTGATTGTGAACGCTTCGAAGTTTTAGGGATAGAAGTTCTATCAACTTCAATCCCCACCGTCTTGACGGCAGACCGACTTAGTAATTATAAAAGTCGGATATATCGCATAAAAACGCTGTAAAATTAGGCTTGTGCCTTGCCGTCAAGCCACCTCCCCTTTTTCGAGGGGAGGCAAGGGTGATAGCGATTTGCTACATTTTGCGAAACCGGCAAAGTGTTTATAAGCCAAGTTTGGTGTTTGCAGTTTATATGCGGTTGTGATGAATTGTAGGAATATTCGTAGTGGAGTGGGCGGCTTGGGAGGAGAATTACCGTTTTCAGCCGAATAAATGCCTTTTGTGCCTTTTTATTGCAATTGCCGTGAAAAACGATTATAATTAATATGTGAGAATATGGTTATAATTACGGCTAAGAGAAAAGGAGAGCTTATGAGAAAAACAAGCGAAAAGATATTACGGGCACTGCTTGCGGTATCGGTACTTGCAACGGCTGTGCTATCGAGCGGCTGCCTTGACGATGAGGAGGAGATTTCCGACAGCACGGCAAGCGACAACAGGCAGACGAGCGACGGCGGCAATTCGGAAAGCAGTGAAGGCAGTGATAATAAATATGAGGAAAGTGTTACGGGCAGTCGTGCGTCAAAGCTGACGTTCAGCGGCTCGGACGGGATAAGCATTACGAGAAAACAGCGTGAAGCCGAAAAGCCTATGGGCGAGGACGGCACACAGACGGTATTCGTGTATATGTGCGGAAGCGACCTTGAAAGCGAGAACGGGCTTGCGAGCGGCGACATTGAGGAAATGATCGCAGGATCAAAAAGCGAGAACGTGAAGTTCGTCATTCAGACGGGCGGTGCGGGAGCGTGGGCTGATACATACGGCATCTCTGCCGAAAAGACACAGCGTTATGTTGTAACGGGCGGAGAAATAAGCCTTATCGAAGAAAAAGAATCTGTCAATATGGGCAAGGAGGATGTGCTTGTCGATTTTCTCGGCTGGGGTATAGAAAACTATGCGGCGGCTAAAATGGGGCTTATCTTCTGGAACCACGGCGGAGGAAGTATAAGCGGCGTGTGCTTTGACGAGCTTAACGAGAACGATTCGCTGTCGCTTGAGGAGATAGACACTGCGCTTACCTCAATATACGATAAGATGACGGATAAGTTTGCGTTCATCGGCTTTGACGCTTGCCTTATGGCAACGGTCGAAACGGCGAATATGCTTGTTCCGCACGCTGACTATATGTTTGCATCGGAAGAAACGGAGCCGGGATACGGCTGGGATTATACCGAGATAGCAGGCTTTATGGAAAGTAATCCGACAGCGGATACAGCCGAACTCGGAAAGACGGTCGCTGACAGCTTTATGGCATCGTGCGAGGCTATCGGCGCAGGCGGCGAGGCTACGCTTTCGATAACGGATCTCAGCCGTATAGACGAGCTTGTAAAGGCAGTGAATGACGCCGCCGAGGAAATGAACGATATTTCTTCCGACCCTGCACTGCTTGCGAATGCGGTAAGAAGCATCTATACCGTAAGAGCATACGGCAGTAACAACGATACAGAGGGATATACCAATATGGTGGATCTCGGCTCTATGATAGCGGCTACGGTATCGGGCGACAAGGCGGACAAGGTTATGTCGGCGCTTGAAAAGGCGGTAGTGTATAACATCTACGGCGAGGACAAGGACGGCTCAACGGGGCTTTCGACCTACTATCCGTTCGGCGTTTCAGGCTCTGCCGAGCTTGCCACATTCGGCAAGGTGTGCGTAAGCCCGTACTATATGACGTTTGTTGACAGAATCGCATACGGCGCACAAAACGGCAGTATAGATGGGTACATCGGTGAAAAAACATGGCTTGCGGACGGTGCGGTGTACTGGAGCGACGTGGATTATTCCGATTATGAGAGCAACTGGGAGCATTACAACAACAAGACCGACAACATGGGCTTCTGCGGTGATAAGAGTAGTGTACAGATAGATGTCGGACCTGTGCTTGATGATGAAGGAACGTTCTACTTCAATGTTACGGACGATACTATAAACAACCTTGCGAGCGTAAACTGCTCGGTTTACCGTGTTGACGAAGAAACGGGTGAGCTTATCGAATTCGGTGTTGACCAGAGTACAAAGGTTGATTTCTCATCGGGACTGGTCGAGGATAATTTCAGCGGTCAGTGGTATATGATCGAGAATAATCTTATCCCTATGTTCATAGTGGAGAAGAACGGAAACAGCTCGTTTTACACATCACCTATAAAGCTCAACGGCAAGGAAACAAATCTGCGTATAGCTATGACGCAGGACGGCAATGCGTATGACATAACGGCGCTTGGAACATGGGACGGCGTAAACGAAAACGGCGAGTCGGCAAGGAGTGTTGTTCCTCTTAAAGAGGGAGATGTCATAGTGCCGATATTCAACACCTACGACAGCGAGGGTAACTTTGCAGGCAAAGCGGAGGGCGATGAATGCACCTACAGCGGTGACAATATGATAGAGTTTGTCAATCTGCCTGCAGGCGACTACAGATACAGCTTTGTTATCAACGACATTTACGGAAATGTGTGCTATACCGGCTTCACGGTGTTTACGACCGACGATGACGGGAATGTGTTCTTTACGCCGGAGGAATAAGCAGGACGGCAAGCCGTATCAAGCGGACGCTTCTCTTTTATGGTAAAATAAATTCAGTCGGAAAGGCGAAAGAAAGCTGTACGGGAGAAAAACAGATGAACGGGATAAACGAATGGTATATGAATATTCAGAATATTGTTGACGACATAGACAGGTGTATCAGAAGCGGCGAGGACGAAAAGCTGACGCTCGGCAGGCTGTCGCAGACGCTTGGCTACTCGGAATACTATGTTTCAAGGAAATTCGGCGAAATATCAGGAATGAAGCTCAGGGATTATATGAGATACCGCAGGCTTGCTTTTGCGCTGAGGGAACTGAGAGATACCGACAAGGGCATACTTGACATAGCGCTTGACTATGGCTTTACATCTCACGAGGCGTTCACAAGGGCATTCAAAGCGGCATACGGAATTACTCCGAGCGCTTACCGCTTACACCCTGTACCTGTAATTCTTCGCACGGCTATAAGACCTTTCGACTGCTATCTTTTAGGCATAGGAGGAACAGGTATGGCACAGACAAACAGTGATATTAAGGCGTATTTCGTAACGATACCGGCTCATAAATTCCTGCATATCAGAAACTATGAGAGTATAGGGTATTACGACTTCTGGGAAAAGCAGAGTCACATTCCCGGACAGGATTGTGCAACTATATGCGGACTGCTTGACAGTATCAAGGGCAAGCTCGACGATATGGGCGGTGATGAGGCGAACAGCGGAAGCGGTCAGGTGATGGCGTACATAAACGAGCCCGAGGGAAGAATATGCAGCTGGGGCATTCCGCTGGCTGAGGCTTACGGTGTAAGGCTTCCTGCCGACTACAGCGGAGAGATACCAAGGCAGATGCAGATCATGGATGTGCCTGAGGGCGAATATATCGTATTTGAACACGGACCGTTCGACTTTCAGACCGAAAACAGTGCGGTTGAAGCAAAGATAGAACAGGCTATGAAAGACTTTGACTATGAAAAGTCGGGCTATGAGCTTGACAAAACGCAGGGCAGAGTGTTCTATTTCTATCACGACTGCAAGAGGTACTGGAAGTATATAAGACCTGTGAGGAAAACCGGATAAACGGAAAACCGCCTTTTAATCGGGGCGGTTCTTCGGATTATACAGGGCGATGCACTTGACACCGGCTTGATTTTGTGTTATATTATAGATACAAAAAGAGGGAAACGACAGACGGT
>ULTC01036119.1_pt1 | contig 17693 bp, 15 predicted proteins | sample 1957091 | NCBI WGS metagenome assembly ULTC01 (sample SAMEA4835720, study PRJEB28245) | human gut metagenome | biome: gut microbiome; material: fecal sample | place: Denmark | collected 2008 | reverse complement strand
CAGCCGTGACTTCGGACCGATGCTCGGAGCAATTTTAAGAGTTGCAATTTTCTATGCAATCGGTGCGGCATCGGCGTTTATCTATGCAAAAATTATGGTTTATGTAACACAGGGTACAATGCGTGATTTGCGTTGTCAGATATTTGAACATATGGAAAGCCTTCCGATAAAATACTTTGACACACACCCTCACGGCGATATAATGAGTGTTTACACAAACGATATTGATACCCTCCGTCAGATGATCAGCCAGAGTATTCCTCAGCTTTTCAACAGCGGAATTACAATCATAGCCGTTCTTGTCAGTATGTTTACACTCAGTATTCCTCTTACAATTCTTACACTTGTAATGGTTGGTGTAATGCTTTTTGTAACAAAACAGCTTGCGTCAAGAAGCGGAAGGTTTTTTGCAAAACAGCAGGCAGACCTCGGTGCGACTAACGGTTACATTGAGGAAATGATGAACGGTCAGAAGGTTGTAAAAGTATTTAACCATGAGAAAAAGAGCATTGAAGAATTCAATGAGCTTAATGACAGGCTTTTCAACAGCTCATACAACGCAAACAAGTTTGCAAATATCCTTATGCCGATTAACGCACAAATCGGTAACATCAGCTATGTACTTTGTGCAATCGTAGGCTGTATCTTTGCTCTCAACAACTTCCTCGGATTTACAATCGGTAAACTCGTAAGCTTTCTCACATTTAACAAGAGCTTTACCCAGCCTATCAATCAGGTCAGCCAGCAGTTTAACTCAATTGTTATGGCGCTTGCAGGTGCAGACCGTATATTCAAACTTCTTGACGAAGAGCCTGAGGTTGATGACGGATATGTAACACTTGTCAATGTCCGCAAAGAGGGCGAAAAGCTTGTTGAAACAGAGGAAAAAACAGGTATGTGGGCTTGGAAGCATACCCACAGTGAAACAGGCAAAACAGAGTATCGTGAACTCAAGGGCGCGCTTGTTATGGACGATGTTGACTTCGGTTATACAGATGATAAGATAGTTCTCCACAATATTGATTTGTACGCAGAACCGGGTCAGAAGATTGCGTTTGTCGGTTCAACAGGTGCAGGCAAAACAACAATCACGAACCTTATTAACCGATTCTATGATATTCAGGACGGTAAAATCCGTTATGACGGAATCAATATCAACAAAATCAAAAAAGGCGACCTTCGCCGTTCACTCGGTATAGTTTTACAGGATACACACCTGTTCACGGATACCGTAATGGAAAATATCCGTTACGGCAGACTTGATGCAACAGACGAGGAGGTTATCGCAGCGGCAAAGCTTGCCAATGCAGACAGCTTTATCAGAAAACTTCCTGACGGCTACAACACCCTGCTCAAAGGTGACGGCGGCAATCTCAGTCAGGGACAGCGCCAGATGCTTGCGATTGCAAGAGCCGCTGTTGCAGATCCTCCTGCACTTATCCTTGATGAGGCTACAAGCTCAATTGATACCCGTACCGAAAAGATGGTTCAGGACAGCATGGATAAGCTTATGCACGGCAGAACAACCTTTGTTATTGCCCACAGACTTTCTACAATCAAAAATTCAGACTGTATTATGGTTCTTGAAAACGGCAGAATCATCGAGCGTGGTTCACACGAACGGCTTCTTGAACAAAAGGGCAGATACTATCAGCTTTATACAGGCAAAACCGCATAATGATAATCGAAAGGGGAGAGTCGCAAAGGCTCTCCTTTTTCTGTTCTTGAAATATGGCTTCGTTTATTGTACAATAAGACTCAGAATTGTGAGGTGTTAAAAATCAAAGCTAATTCAAAGCTAATATTAAAACTTACTGCATTGTTTGCGGTAATCTGTCTTGTACTTTGTTCGTGTTCAATAAATATCAATGTGAACGGTTCCGATTCGGAAAGCAAAACAACTGTTTCGGAAATCGGAACATTATCGGTTCATTACCTTGATGTCGGACAGGGTGACAGCATATTCATTGAACTGCCGAATCAAAAGTGTATGCTGATTGACGCAGGCGAGAATATGTACGGCAAAAGTATTACCGAATATATCAATAATCTCGGATACACAAGGATTGATTATCTCGTAGCAACTCACCCTCACGCAGACCATATCGGTTCAATGGCTTATGTTGTAAAGCATAACGATATCGGTGAAATCTATATGCCTAAGGTTACAACCACAACCAAGACCTATGAGAATCTGCTCACGGCAATTGCAGACAAGGGACTTAAAGTCAAGTCAGCCAAAGCAGGTATGAGCATTATTGACGATAACGGTTTCAGCATAAATATTCTTGCTCCCGTAAAGATTGACGAGGATAATCTGAACAATTGCTCGATAATTCTTAAAATGAATTATAGAAATGACAGTTTTCTGTTCCTCGGAGATGCCGAAAAGAAAGAGCTTGAAACTGTTACGGCAGATATGAGTGCAGAAGTTCTTAAAGTAGGTCATCACGGAAGCAGAAGTTCAACAACAAAAGCGTTGCTTGAAAAGGTGAATCCTAAATATGCGGTTATTTCACTCGGCAAGGACAACAGCTACGGACATCCGCACAAAAGCACATTAAAACTGCTTGATAAATTCGGAGTTGAAACATACAGAACCGATGAAAACGGAACAATTGTCATTTCAACCGAGGGTTCAGGTGTGACAATCAAAACGGGACAAACTTCAATGAAAAGGGATGAATAAGCTTGAAAAAATTTATTGTTGACAGAATAGAAGACGACAAGGCTGTTCTCGAATGTGAAAACGGCGATATGGTGAATCTTGAACTTAAAGCCCTGCCGAAAAATATCAAAGAAGGCGATGTAATCAACTTTCAGGAAAACAGCTATTTTCTGAACAGCGATGAAACAAAAGCCAGAAAAGAAAAAATTAAAAATCTGATGAATTCGCTTTTTGAAGATTAAAAATCATGCAAAAACAAAAATGCTCTGTACCAAATCAAACGGTACAGAGCATTTTTATTTGTAATTGTGTAATCAATGTGTGTTGTCTGCTGTAAGTGACCTTCTGAAAATATGTCTGAAAATGAATCTGACAATCGGGCCTGCAAAAAACAACTGCCAGCAAAGTGCCATAGGGAAGTTGAGTGCGGTAGTTTCAAGCCATACCGAAATAACCTCAACACCCGCATTTTTGAAAATAAGAGTGGCAGCAAGGCTCATAAGAGGACACATAAAGACAACTGAAATTGCAGAAATTGCGAGTACAAGGAAGAAAGGATTATCCTTTGCAGGGTTTACAATCTTAAAAGCAAGCTTTTTGGCAATGTGACCGATAATGAAAAAGTCAAGAATAAATGCAATCGGCCCCATAAAAGAAAGTTCTTTGAAGGCGGAAAGAAAAACTTCGTTTTTCATTCCGCCGATATTAAGAGCTGTGTTGTAGCAAATCATGGCATAAACCATAAAGAACACCATGATAATCGTAAAAATAACTTCCTGAAATTTAGTTTTTGGCATAAAAAATCTCCTTTATAAAAATGATAACTTAGTAAACATATAAGTGTTGTTCGTTATCATTTCCTTAAGGAGAAATGTGCGTTTCCAATTAAACCATTATATATTTCAGAGATTATACTATAATTTTTTTATTTTGTCAACTTCAAAAAAATTTTCATTGCAATTACTCTGTTTAATACATTTTGTGACACTTTTATTACAATTCAGATTCATTTCTCGGTGGATTTTTACTTTGAAATTTGTTATAATACAGATGATTGTGATGAAAATTATACTTAAAACTTGCGGTTCTGTTCAGAAAGGGTATTTTTACTATGGGTGCATCAATTTATATTGCGGATGATGAAAAGAACATTCGTGACCTTATTACAAAGTTTCTTGAGAGTGACGGTTACAGCGTTACCGCATTTGAAACCGGTGACGAGCTTATGGCGGAATTTCTTAAAAACCCGTGTGAACTTGTAATTCTTGATATAATGATGCCCGGAACAGACGGCTTGACAATATGCCGTCAGCTCAGAACGATAACGGATGTTCCTATAATTATGCTCACGGCAAAGGATTCCGAATATGACTATGTAAGGGGAATAACCCTCGGCAGTGACGATTATCTTACAAAGCCGTTCAGACTTACAACCCTTTTAATGAGAGTAAAATCCCTTTTAAGACGAATGGATATGAACACCAAAAAGGTGACATGTCAGGAGCTTTCGGATATTGAGGCAGGCAACCTTAGATTTTCAGCAGAGGAAAACTGCCTTTATTGCAAGGGCAAGCCTGTTGCTTTGAGCAAGACAGAGCTTAAAATGCTCACATATATGTTAAAAGACCCGAAAAAGGCATTTCCAAGAGAAGAAATTCTTGATGGTGTGTGGGGATTCGATACCGAAGTTGAAACCCGTGTAACAGATGAAACCTTGCGAAGAATACGCAGAAAATTAAGCCTTGCCGGCAGTAATGTCAGCATAGGCACAATATGGGGCTTCGGTTACAGAATAAGCATTGCGGAGGATAAAAAGTGAAACACATAAAATTCCGTATTTTGATTATTGTATGGTTGTCAATGATTTTACTTTTTTTCGCATTTGCAGGAATTTTAAATATAGTTTTGCCGTCCCACTTCGTAAGTGAGGCAGAAGACGCTCTTGAATACGAAATTGATTATCGGTATTATATTTCTAACAGCAACGATGAGAGTGAGGATTATTCATCGGATTATTATGAAGAAGATTCTAACGAAGAGTCAACTCTTCAAAAAAAGTTTGAGAGCGGTTATCAGGATTCGTATTTCACCTCGGATATTTACTATATTGATGTAACAGACGCTCTTAATGACAAAAATACCTCCGAGGGCAACAGCCTTGTCGGCTCAAATTCAACTTCATTAAAGAGCACATACGAACTCACTGAATGGGTTAAGAATCACAATATATCCGAAGAACAAATATATACACTTCAAACAGACAACGGCTATTATATATTTACCGTTTATGAAGAACCGCAGAATTATGATTATTGGGACTACACAGAATCCGATGAAAACGATTCGCCCGTGTATTTAATGTACATAAATATCGACCATATCGTAAAATATACCCGTTCGCTCAACTGGCTTATTTCGGCAATTTTTCTTTGCGCAATTGTTGTGATGAGCATAATCGGTTACAGACTCGGCGTTAAAATCGAGGAATCACAGAAAACTCAGCGCAGATTCTTTCAAAACTCTTCTCACGAACTCAAAACTCCTCTTATGGCAATTCAAGGCTATGCCGAGGGTATTGAAATGGATGTTGTAGATCCGCAGAATGCCGCAGGCATAATTATGCAGGAAACCGAGAGAATGACAAGTCTTGTTGAGGAAATTCTTTCAATTTCAAAAATTGATTCACGACATTTTAAACTCGATCTTGTAAAGATTGACATAAAAGAGGTTCTCTATGATTGCTTCCGCTCACTCGATGCGGTTCAGCAGATGAACGGTGTAAGCATTGTTCCTGAATTTCCCGATGAGGTAATCACGGTAAAATGTGATGAATATCTGATGGCAAGAGCATTTCGTAATATCATTGTGAACGGTCTGAAATATTCCAAAAAGAAAATTACAGTGATTATTGAAACTAATCCAAAGTATGTTTATATCAGGTTCAAGGATGACGGCAAAGGTATTGACCGTGACGATATTGAACATATTTTTGACAGGTTTTATAAAGGCAGTGACGGCGGAACGGGTATTGGACTTTCACTTGCAAAGGAGATTATTCATCTGCACAAGGGCAACGTAACAGCGTATAACTACCTTGACGGTGCTGTATTTGAAGTGAAACTGCCGATTGTTGACTGATTATTTGTGCAAATTGCTGAAAATACAAATAATTACTTACTTGTGACATTTTTGTGATACTTTTTGACGAATTTTGTGGTATTATATTAGTGCGTTTGCAATATGCAATATATAATATTTGGTTAACGAATTTATAATTTGATAATTAATATACAAATATATAATGAGGTGCAGCTATGAACAGCAGTGTGCTGGCTTATCTTGAAAACTCTGCCGACTGTTTTCCCGACAAATGTGCGGTAACTGACGAAAAGGTTTCCTATACATATTCTGAGCTTGTAAAACTCAGCTCTTCTGTCGGAACCGCCCTTTCTGAACTTATCACATCGGGAGATGCAGTAGGCGTATATATGGAAAAATGCGCCGATGCGATAGCGGCATTTTTTGCAGCCGTGTACGCAGGCGGATTTTATTCTGTTCTCAACACGGAGCTTCCGCAGAACAGACTTCAGACCACAGTTTCCGTACTCAATCCAAGGGTGATTGTAACTTCTGAAAGCTTGCTTGAAATAGCGAAAGAATATTTCTCTGAAAGAAAAATTGTGACCTTTGAAGATTTGGCAAAATCGGAACCTGATTATGCAAAGCTTGGCGAAATCCGCAGCCATAAAATTGACACAGATCCGCTCTACATCAACTTCACTTCCGGTTCAACAGGCACTCCAAAGGGAATTGTTGTGTGTCACAGAAGTGTAATTGACTTTATTGACCATTTTACCGAAATATTCGGCATTGATAATAACGATGTAATAGCAAATCAAGCACCGTTTGATTTTGATGTGTCCGTCAAGGATATTTATTCGGCTGTTAAAACAGGCGCAACTCTTGTTGTTGTGCCGAGGAGAATGTTCTCCGCTCCTGCCGAACTCATTGACTTCATATGTGACCACAGGATTACTGTTATGATATGGGCTGTTTCGGCTCTCTGCCTTATCAGCACATTCCATGCGCTTGACTACAGAACTCCCGAAACCGTTAATAAGATTCTTTTCAGCGGTGAGGTTATGCCGCTCAAGGCGCTTAAAAATTTCCGTTCACATCTTCCAAATGCGAAGTATGTCAACCTTTACGGTCCGACGGAAATCACCTGCAACTGCACATACCATATTCTCGACAACGATTGCGACTATGCAGACGGTATTCCGATAGGCAAACCGTTCCCCAATGAAGATGTTATTCTTCTTGATGAGAATAATAACAGAATTTCAGAGGTTGGCAAAGTCGGTGAAATCTGCGTGAGAGGTACTGCTCTTGCACTCGGTTACTACTCAAATCCCGAACAGAATGCAAAGGCTTTTGTTCAGAATCCGCTTAATCCGTACTATCCCGAATTAATTTACAGAACAGGCGACCTTGCAAGATACAACGAAAACGGCGAACTTGTTTTCAGCGGAAGAAAGGATTTTCAGATTAAATATATGGGACATCGCATAGAGCTTGAGGAAATCGAGCGTGAGATGTCAGCTGTTGACGGTGTTGAGCAATGCTGTTGTATTTTTGATGAGAAAAAATCAAGGCTCAAGGGCTTTTTCGTAGGCTCAATTGAAAAGGACGAGCTTGCCGCATCAATGTCAAGGGATTTGCCTGCGTTTATGATTCCGGGCGTTATCCGCAAGGTTGATGAAATGCCGCTAACAAAGAACGGCAAAATTGACCGTAAAAAGCTTGCTGAAATTGCAGGGGGCAGAAGAAAATGAACGAAATATTAAAGCAGAACAAAACTGCATTCTATGTTTTTGATGTAAAAACTCTCAAAGACAGAGTATCATATCTCAGAAAAATGCTTCCCGAAAATGTTGCAGTCTGCTATGCAATCAAGGCGAACACATTTATTACGGCAGAACTTGAAAATGATGTTGACCGCTTTGAAATCTGCTCACCCGGTGAGGCTGAAATCTGCGATTTACTTGATATCCCCGATGAAATGATGGTGATTTCGGGTGTGTACAAAACTCCAGAAGTTATGGAAAATATGGTTGCAAACGGAAAATGCGACAGAATATTCACCGTAGAGTCACTTACACAGTTTAATCTTTTCAGAGAATTGTCCGAAAAATATAAAAAGAAAATTTCTTTGCTTTTAAGACTTACAAACGGAAGTCAGTTCGGAATCAATTCCGATGAAATCGAAGAAATTATTTCAAAAAGAAACGAATTTAAATATCTTGACATACTCGGTATTCAGTTCTTTTCCGGAACACAGAAAACTTCTCTTAAAAAACTCAAGAGAGAGATTGACAAACTTGACGATCTTCTTATTCTTCTCAAAGAGAAATATGATTATACCGCAGAAGAGCTTGAATACGGCACAGGATTCCCTGCAGCCTATTTCAAGGAAGATAATATAAATGAGGACGAGCTTATCGGCGGATTTGCACAGCTTTTGAATGAGATGACTTCAAAGCCGAAAATTACGCTTGAACTCGGACGAAGCATTGCCGCAACCTGCGGTAAATATTACACGCATATCGTTGACAAAAAATGCAACAAAGGGGAGAACTACCTCCTTGTTGACGGCGGAATGAACCATATTGTGTACTACGGTCAGCATATGGCTATGAAACAGCCGTACCTTTCGGTTTGCGGAAAAGAAACCGAGCCGTGTACCGAATCGTGGAACATCTGCGGTTCGCTCTGCTCCATGAACGATATAATCGCAAAACAGATTTCTTTGCCCGATATTGAAATCGGTGATGTAATTTGTTTTGAAAACACAGGCGCTTATTGTATGACAGAGGGAATTTCTTTGTTTTTAAGCCGTGACATTCCCTCGGTTTATATAAAAAAGGAGGACGGAACATATCTTTGCGTCCGTGATTCCTTTGAAACATTTAATTTAAACAAACCCAATTACAGAAAGGAAACGAATTAAAATGGATGAACTTATTGAGATTTTAGAGGACATTAAACCCGATGTAGATTACGAAGGCTGCGAAAACCTTATTGACGGTCACTATCTTGACTCTCTTTCAATTATTTCTCTTATTGCCGAGATTGAGGACGCTTTTGATGTGACAGTTCCTGCAGTGGAGGTTGTTCCTGCAAACTTTAATTCAGTAAAGGCAATGTGGAGTATGATTGAAAGACTCCAAGAGGAGGAGTAAGATGGATCTCCCATCATTACTGATGGCGGGCAGTCTTGACACGCTTACCTCATATTTTTCGGTAGCGTTTCTTGTTATGTTTCTGCCTGTTTCAGTTGTTGTGTATGCTGTTATACCGCAGAGAGCGAGAAGGTATTTTCTGCTTATTGCAAGCTTTGCGTTCTTCTGGCTCATAAGCGGAGAGTTAATCGCCTATCTGATTTTGATAATAATGGGCGTTCATTATTTCGGCTTATGGCTTGACAGAATACAAACTCAAAAAAGTGCGGCACTCAAGACTGTGCCTAAAGAGGAGAAAAAAGCTCTTAAAAAGGTTTATCTCCACCGCAGTCGCAGAGTTCTGCTCTTTGCCGCCGTACTTATGATTGGCGGTTTGTTAGTGATAAAATACTCACCGTTTTTCACAACAAATATAAATTCGCTGTTGTCGCTTTTAAATGTTCCGATTCAGTTTGATATTCCGAGTTATATAATGCCTATTGGTATTTCATTCTTTACTTTGCAGGCTGTATCGTACCTTTTTGATGTTTACAGAGGACTTATTAAAGCAGATGACAACATATTAAGACTTGCATTGTTTATGTCTTTCTTTCCGCAGATTGTAGAAGGTCCTATCTGCCGTTACGGTCAGACAGCCGACCAGCTGTGGAATGTAAAGCAAATTGAGTTTGAAAACCTAAAACTCGGTGCAGTCCGTATTCTTTTCGGCCTTATGAAAAAACTCGTAATCGCCGACAGACTTAATCCTATGATTAAGCAGATTTTCAGCCATTACGATGACTATCAGGGCGGAATAATCGCTCTCGGAGCAATTGCCTATACAATTCAGCTATATTGCGATTTCTCCGGTACAATGGACGCAGTAATGGGTGTTGCTCAGATTTTCGGTATTACAATGCCCGAAAACTTTCAAAGACCTTTCTTTTCAAAATCAATTTCAGAATTTTGGAAAAGGTGGCATATTACACTCGGCACATGGTTCAAGGATTATATTTTCTATCCCGTCACCATGTCAAAGCCGATGAAAAATCTTACATCTTCTGCACGCAAAAAGCTCGGTAACCACTTTGGCCCGTTGCTTGCAGGAAGTATAGCGTTGTTCTGTGTTTGGTTCTGCAACGGACTGTGGCACGGTTCTGCGTGGGGCTACATATTCTTCGGTATGTACCACTTTGTGCTTATCCTGTCGGGCAATATCATTGCGCCTGCGGTTACCGCATTCAATAAAAAGCTTCATATCAATTCCGAATGCTTTGCATACAGAGTGTTCCAGATGGTTCGTACAGGAATACTTGTTGTTATCGGCGAAATGTTTTTCAGAGCAGAAAGACTTACAACAGGTCTTTCAATGTTCGGAAAAATGGTGACCGATTTCAGCTTTTCAAGCCTTAACTATGAGCTTATGAAAAAGCTTAAAATTGATATGCATGATGTTATGATCGTGCTTATTGCGCTTGCATTTATTTTTGTAATAAGCGTTCTCAATGAAAAGGGAATATGTGTGCGTGGTGCAATTGCAAAGAGAAATGTTGTTATAAGATGGGCGGCTGTTTACGCTCTTATTATGTTCATCATAATCTTCGGTGCTTACGGCAAGGGCTATGTTGCCGTTGATCCGATTTATGCGAACTTCTAAGGAGGTCTGATTATGAAGAAAATAATTAAGAGAATTGTCAGCTGTGTCCTGTTTGTTGCAATACTTCTCGGATTACTTCAGGTGTCCTCACTCATATTTCAGCCAAAGTCAAATGACAAGGCATCGGGCATTCATTATCCGAGAGCAAACGGTATTTTCAGTGAACCTAAAGACAGTATTGACACTGTGTTTATCGGTGACAGCGAGGTGTATCATTCGTTCATTCCGCTCAATATCTGGAGGGACTACGGAATTACCTCGTATGATGTTTCTTCTCCGTCTCAAAAGCTTGTGTACTCAATGGAATTTTTGAAAAAAACTTTTGAAAATCAAAGTCCGAAGATTGTGTTCCTTGAAACCAATGCGATTTTCAGAAAATCTTATCTTGAGGATGAAATCACATATAAGGCAGAGCAGATTTTTCCTGTGTTCAGATATCATGACCGTTGGAAGAATCTTCAGCTCAAGGATTTTTCGGCTACAGTTGAATATACTGCGAATGAGAATAACAAAGGTTATTACTTTACTAAAAAGTCTAAGCCTGCGACAGATAAGGCTATCAAGGAATATATGAAATATTCCGATGTTTCTGCACCGATACTTTCTACCAACAGAAAGTATCTCAACGGAATTGCGAAATTCTGTAAAAATCACGGTGTAAAACTTGTGCTGATAAGTACCCCAAGCACAAAGAACTGGAACTATCAGCGACATAATGCTATGGAAGCGGTTTCAAAGGATCTCGGTGTTGATTATATCGACACCAATTTGCTCCGTGACGATATCCCGATTGATTGGAAAAAGGATACAAAGGATAAGGGCGATCACCTTAACTACAAAGGTGCTGTGAAGGTGACAAATTATATCGGAAAGTATCTTGACGATACAAAGCTCTTTAAAGATAAGCGTAACGATCCGTCATACGATAACTGGAATACCTGTCTTGATAAGTTTGAAAAGAAGGTCAAAAAGGTTACAAGTTAGGAAAACTGATTTATTTAGAATCTAAAATCTTTCCCCTGTGTTGCAATTCAATGCAGGGGAAAGAAATATTAAAAAACTTTTAAAAAAGTATTGACAAAAATTCAGTTTTACCGTATAATCAATACTGCTCACGAAAAAAGTGAGAGATAAATGCGAGTGTGCTGGAATAGGCAGACAGGCACGTTTGAGGGGCGTGTGTTTCACGACGTACGGGTTCAAGTCCCGTCACTCGCACCATAAAAAGCAGTTGACACATTTGTGTTGACTGCTTTTTATTTTACCGTCAAGCGGTGTGACGGGACTTGAGGTAGCCTTGCGACCGCCGCCTGTGGCGGAAAAAGGGAGCAAAGCGCTGTCTGAAATAAGGAGCATAAGGAAGTGCATTCATGCACAACGCAAGGCGACTGTATTTTAGACGGGGAGAGAGTAACCGTAAAACAAAAAGCAGATAAAAGAAAACAACTGTTTTTAGGAAGAGCGTTTATGGTGACTTGACTATGAACAAGCCGCATTGGCGAGGACGGAAGTTTGACAAATAGCAATGACCGTCACTCGCAGTTACCGCTATAACAAATTGCAATAGGAAGTATGATAGGACTTGAGGTAGCCTTGCGACCGCCGCCTGTGGCGGAAACTGTCAAGCCTCGTAGTTCTGCACTGTTTCCAAAAATAACTCTCACTCGTCTAATCCGCTCCAATTACTTGCGTAATTTACACGGCTTAGTCCTCGCCGGTCGTTATTTTTGGGTACAGAACCTCGGCTCTTCGGTTAGGGAGCAAAGCGCTGTCTGAAATAAGGAGCATAAGGAAGTGCATTTATGCACAACGCAATGCGACTGTATTTCAGACGGGGAGAGAGTAACCGTAAAAACAAAAGTGGATAGAAGAAAACAACTGTTTTTAGGGAGAGCGTTGATGAAAGTATGACTATGAACAAGCCGCATTGGCGAGGACGGAAGTTTGACAAATAGCAATCACCGTCACTCGCAGTTACCGCTATAAATGAATACTCAAACTTCATCAAATAAAACAAATGTTAGATAAACATATTTACAGCACCATACCTTGACAACCAAAATCCGTTGTGATAATATCGTTTTAGGCAACGGGCAACCGTTAATCATATTTGATATGGAGATATGAATTTATGAAAAAAGCAGTTTTATTTGACCTTGACGGCACATTGTGGCACACTTCTGATGTGATTTTGCCTGTGTGGAACGATATACTTAAAAAACATAAAGAAACAGCAAAGCAAATCACACTTGAAGAAATGAACAGTTATATGGGAAAAACGGTTGAACAGATTGCGTCAATAATGTTGCCCGAGCTTCCGCTTGAAAATTCGGTTGCAATGCTAAAGGAGTGTTGCGCTGAAGAGATTTCGTCACTTCGCAAAACAGGCGGCCATTTGTATGATAATCTTGAAAGTACGCTTGAAATTCTTTCAAAGAATTATTTTCTCGGCATAATCAGCAATTGTCAGTGCGGCTATATTGAAGCGTTCCTGTTCGCTCATAAGCTTGAAAAATATTTCTCCGATTTTGAAATGTCGGGCAGAACAAATCTGACAAAGGGAGAGAATATAAAGCTTGTTATTAAGAGAAACAGCATTGATAAGGCTGTGTATCTCGGCGATACAATCGGCGATCAAATTGCCGCAAAAGATGCAGAAATTCCGTTCGTGTTTGCATCATACGGATTCGGCACAACGGAAAATCCTGAATACACAATCAGTTCGTTTGATGAATTGCCAAAAGTTGCAGAAAAAATTCTCGGTTAAATGCGATAAAATAAGATGATATCGGGATACTGCCTGTCACGGTGTCATCTTGTCAAAAGGTATAAAGTTTCAGTTTTTATGCGTTTTTTGTTGACAGAGAAAAAATAATGTAAAAAATTTGAAAAAACTTTCAAATATCTATTGACAAGTTAAATGCCTTGTGATACAATGTTGACTGTTGAGTCAAGAGATTCACAACTTAATAAATGCGAGTGTGCTGGAATAGGCAGACAGGCACGTTTGAGGGGCGTGTGTTTCACGACGTACGGGTTCAAGTCCCGTCACTCGCACCATTAAAAGAGGATTGATATAAAATATCAATCCTCTTTTAATTTGTACCAGCAAGCGATGACCGGACTTGAGGTAGCCTTGCGACCGCCGCCTGTGGCAGAAAGAAGTTTAAGACTTCATTCTTCGTAGCTCTTTTTGTTTTATGCGAATAATAGTTACTTTTTTGAAAAAATTTTAAAATTTTTTCGGATTTTATAAAATCAAAAGCCGTTTTAAATTGTCTATATTATGAAAGGAAATGAGAGGAGGTTATTTTATGAACATTTCCCACTTAGTAGAGAAAATTAAAAAGGGAGATAACAAATCATTTGAAAAGCTCTACAAGCTTACAGAGCGTGAAGTGTGGTTTACTTGTATCAGCTTTTTAAAGAACGAAACAACCGCACAGGACATTATGCAAGAAACTTACATAACGGCTTTTTTAAAAATCCAATCTTTGGAAAAATCATCACAAATCAGAAGTTGGCTTAACAGAATTGCCGTTAATAAGTGCAAAAATTATTTGAAAGGTAAAGGTGAAATCCAACTGGACGATGAAATTTTTGAAAATCAGGCAATAGTTGACGAGCGTATATCAATTCCCGAAGAATACATTTCAGACAAGGCAAAGAGAGAAATTATTCTTTCGATTATGCAGGAAGTACTGTCCGATGTTCAGTATCAGACAGTGATTATGCACTATTTTAATGAAATGACTGTTGATGAAATCGCAGAAGTCTTTGAATGTTCAAGGGGTACTGTGCTTTCAAGGCTCAACTATTCAAGGGCAAAGATGAAAACTGCAATTGAAGATTACGAAAATAAAAGCGGTGACAAGCTTCACGGTGTTGTATTTGTGCCGTTCTTTACAACAATTTTCAGAGAGCAGGCAAAGAGCCTTTGCGTTCCGAGCATAAAAATCACACTTCCAAACGGAGAAAGCCTTGTAACTGCGGCTTCAAAGGGTGTTTCAACAGCGATAAAATCGAGTACCGCAACTGCGGTTAAGACAGGTGCAGTTACAGCGGTTAAGACAAAAGTCATAGCTATGGCTTGCGGTATGACCTTACTTTTTGCAGGCACAACAGTCGGCACAAGTCTTCTTGCAGGTTATAAAAGTGACAAAGTTCCGACCGCAACAACTTCTGCTCAGACCACTGCACAGGCAACTACAGTTCTTGCGGTAACAGTACCAAAGGCAGTTAAAGATTTGGTAGACAAGGGTGATATCAAAGTTGACAAAGACGGCAACATCACTGATAAGAAGGGTAAGAAAGTCGAAGTAAAAGACGGCAAAGTAGAAGTAAAAACCGATGACGGTAAGACAGTTACAGTTAAGGTTGACGATGTAAAAACTACAGTATCTAACAAAAACAACAGCAATAAGGGTAACACAGAAAAGAAAGAAGATACCAAGTCAAATACATCTTCAAAGAAAGACAACTCTTCAAAGACAAATACATCAAAGGTTGACACTTCTAAGAATGACAAAAAGCCAGCATCTAAGCCGAGCAACTCTTCAAAGAATGACACAAAGCCAGCTCAGAAGCCAGCATCTAAGCCAGAATCCAAGCCAGAGTCTAAGCCGAGTGAGTCCTCAAAGACTGAAACACCTACAGCAAAGCCAAAAAAGAAAGTATGGGTAGATGACTACAAGACAGTTCACCACGAAAGAAAATGGATTGTAACAGGTACTCACGAAGAAGATGTATATGGATGGGTAGGATACAATGTATGCAATAATTGCGGTATGAAGCTAACAGATGCTAACCTGAGAAGAGAACATCTTCTTTGGGAAGCAAGAGAAAATGGAGCAGGAGCATATCATTATGAGAAAGAGTATGTAAAAACAGGAACCAAAACAGTAGAAGACGGCTATTGGAAAGAAGCCTACGATGAGAAGGTTAAAGATGGCGGTCATTGGGAGTACAGATAATTAAATTCGATAACAAGTACAAATCCTAAATAAGATAGGGCTGTGAAGAAATGAAGTTTAAGACTTCGTTCTTCACAGCCTGACTTGTTTTGTACAAAAGCACGGCACACCAAAGTTTCCTGTTCGTAAAGTATGCCCGAGCATAGTATTGTAATCGTTTGTGCAATAAATTGTAGGGTAGAACCGTGTTCTCCCATTCGTGTGCAAAGCACACGGTTGAACGCAAAGCGTTCAAAGCAGGATACATAATTTTGGCGAAATTAGAATATGTTATGTTTAAGCTCAAATATTCTGACACAATAAAAGCCGTGTTTATTTTTGTCAATTGTATTTTTAAAATTCCGTCAGAACAATGTGCGCCTGTGAATTGTCAAGTACAATGGGTTTATCCATATCTACTCTCTTTAGTTCTCCGTACAGTCTGCCGAAAATCACCGTTGTTTTGTCCATATATGCCGCCATTGCCTCGCCTTTTACCGTAAACGGCTTAAATGTAATGTCAACTGCGGAATATCCTGCCTTGAAGTACCACGGCCTGTCAAGATTTCCGCCTGTGCTTTTAACATTTATCTGTGACAGCTTTTCAAGATGCCCGTCAGTGAAAAAGCAGTTTTCGTTGCCGTAACGGTTATCGCCTACTCTGCTTGCAAGGCAGAGGGAAAAGCGTTTTCCGTCAATAAAGCAGTCGGAGCTTAATCTTTGATAATTATGCTTTCTCGGCTTTGAAAAGCGTGTCCAATCAAAATATGCGTTAGTTGTTGTTTCGTTTAAGGAATATTCCATACCGCCCACACGAATAATTCCGCCTGCGACAAATTTGGGAACAAAGCGTTTGAGATAAAAATATTTTCTGTCCCTCTCAAACGGTGCAATTTCGTTAAGACTTTCGCCCGCCGTCTTTTTGAGATTGATGTTAAAGTAAAGATTTTTTATGCCACCAAAGTCGATAAAATCACATTTTAAAAATCTTCCGTTCGGTGTGTTTGTAAGCTGCAACTGAAGCCTTTTGTCCGTGTACAAAAGCTCTCCCGAACTGCCCGATTCGGGAAGCTCGTTCTTGCTGAAAACAAATTTTTTTACAACACAATCATAAATCACACCGCCTCTTTTAAGGTCGGCAACCGCAATTTTTACCGCAAATTCCATGCCCAGATTTTCAACCGAAAGATAGAGCGATACCTCTGTGTTGCTTATGAAATAGCAATCCCTTTCGCTGTGTTTTCCTCTTGTTTTGCTCTGTTCGCTGTTATATTCAAAAACAGGCGTTCTTGCCCAGCCTGCACACATAACCTCTCCGTTTTCTTCAAAAACATTATGCTTTTCGGTTATCTCATGTTGCAAAACAATCCCTCCGTGTTCTCGTTTTTAAAATTTCCCATAAAATCACACCATACAATATACACAAAATAATTATGCTTTTCAAGAATTATAACAAAACTGTAAATTTCGATTTTCCGCATCCGAACACTATCGTATGTACTGATATATATTTTTGGTGCATAAACTTGTAATACTATCATACACCTGTGAGGGCGGTTTTTATGAAGAAATTTGTCATTTTAATTTTAATCTGCTTATGTTTTCTGCTTTGTTCATGCAGTGCCGACACATCGGGATATCAAAACGAGCTTACCTGCACAGACTGGAGTGCAGAGCTTGACGGCGGCGGAAAGATAAACCTTTCGTTTGACGGTGGCAATGCGTCCCTTATTATGATGAGCGGAAAAGACAAGGCGGAGCTTTGCGGAAAATATGTAGCCGATGATACAACGCTTGTCATATTTGTGCCGAAACTTTACCGAAACTACACATTTGAATATGTTCCGCACGGAAAAAAGCTTGATTTGTCATACAACGGTTCAAAAATCACGCTCAGCCGTGCCGATAACACGCAAAAAACCGAGTAAATCAGCCGTTCAAAGTTTCTTATGTACATTTTGAGCGGAATACGCAGATTAACGAATAATTTTATTGATAAATAAAGTTGTGTGTGTTATAATGTTTTAAGCTATGTTATTATGCCATTTTTGGATTTTTTCGGAGGTATTGTTTTGGTAGTGTTTGGAATTGATCCCGGATATGCCATTGTAGGTTGGGGAGCAATCAATTTTCAATCGAATACATATAAAACTCTCGGTTACGGTGCAATTGAAACCGTTGCCGGAACTGATTTT
>ULTC01046216.1_pt1 | contig 17838 bp, 9 predicted proteins | sample 1957091 | NCBI WGS metagenome assembly ULTC01 (sample SAMEA4835720, study PRJEB28245) | human gut metagenome | biome: gut microbiome; material: fecal sample | place: Denmark | collected 2008 | reverse complement strand
ATATTTTATTCCTTGCTGACACAGTTTAAATTACATCCTCGGAACCTTGTCCCCTTGTTAACTCGTCAACTTTCCCTCATAACCCATCCATAATAAATAAATTCCTAAAACTTACCCCTGATGTGCCAACATATACTCCTTAGGCGACATCCCATGCACCTCCTTGAAAGAACTGGAGAAATGTGACAGATTCGTATACCCCGTAGCATAAGCTACTTCGGAAACTGTCAGTTTCTTCTCTTTCAGCAGTGCGGCAGCCTGTTGCAAACGGATATTCTTGATAAAATCACGTGCCGAAAGGTTTGTCAGTTCTTTCAGCTTCCGATGTACATGGACGCGACTTAGACCGACATTTGCCGCCAACATCTCTACATTCAGATCCGGATTGGAAAGGTTTTCATTGATAACCTTCATTATCTTGCTCATCAATATCTCATCCGCCGATTTCATGCTCAGCTTCTGCACCTTGTCCTCTTGCTGTTGCGCACCACTGAATTTACTCTTCAGCAGTTTACGGTTAGCAAGCAAGTTGGCAATCGTACTCTTCAGCAGCTCCGTATTGAAAGGCTTCACCATATAAGCATCCGCACCGGTTGCCATTCCCTCCATGGTATCTTCGGGTTTCGACTTGGCAGTCAATAAGATTACAGGCACATGATTGACATTCGTATTCTGCTTAATCTTCCGGCAAAGTGACAGACCATCCATTTCCGGCATCATAATATCGCTGATTACCAAATCAGGAGTATCTGCAAAAATAGTATCATAAGCCTCCCTGCCATTCTTCCGGGTCATTATCCGATAGTCCCCTTCCAATTCTTCTTTCAGATAAGAAAGAATCTCCTCCTCATCTTCCACTATCAATATGCGTATACGGTTCTTTGCCTTACCAGTCTTCTTGCTTTCCTCATCCTCTTCACCCTCTTCTTCTTCAAAGACTTCCTCCAAGTCCGTCTTTTCCGGTTTAACCAGCACGGCATGAGGGGTGATGAGTGCTTCCACATCTTCCAGTTCGTCCGTACGCAGATGTGCTGAACCCAAAGGAATACGGATCACGAAACGACTGCCCGGAGCATCCTCCCTGTTCTCTGCCAAGATAATGCCATGATGCAGTTCCACCAATGAACGGGACAAATGCAAACCGATACCCGTACCGAAATTCGACTTCGTCACATCATTATCTATCTGATAAAAACGCTCGAATATGCGCTCTATCTTCTCCCGGTCGAGTCCGATACCACTATCCGTGACCGTTATTTCAAAATATTCCTTCAGAGGATCGCGACGGGTAGCATCGCGCCCGGTAGAAAGCGAAACCGTAATTTCACCCTGCTCCGGTGTATACTTGAAGGCATTGGAGAAAATATTCATCAATATCTTGTCGAAGTTATTCATATCCACCCATACCTTCAACTGCGGCATAGCGTGCTCGAAGCTGAAATGTATCTTCTTCTTCCGCGCCATATAATCAAAGGTAAGCATCACATCATCAATGAAACCAACCATATCCGTTTCACGGAACTTCATGAACATCTGTCCCTTATCCAGTTTACGGATGTCCATCAACTGATTTATCAGACGAAGAATACGTTGTGCATTCCGGTAAATCATCAGATAAGTCTTTTGTACTTCCCCTCCCTTCTTTTCGGCCAACAACTTCTCCAGGGGATTAATGATCAGCGTCATCGGAGTACGTATTTCATGCGAGATGTTGATAAAGAACTGTAGCTTTGCTTCATTCAGTTGTTCGGCATGTTCACGCTTCATGATTTCACGGCGATGGCGCATACGCGACAGGATGTAATTCACAATGCCCAATACAAGCAAGCCGAGCAGAAAAACATAAATGCAATACGCCCACCACATCTCATACCAAGGCGGAGTAATCAGAATCTTAACCGTACGTATCTCCGAAAGATTGCCGTGACTCAGTGCACGCACATGGAAAGTATATTTGCCCGGCGGAAGATTATTGTAAGTCACCCTGTTCACACCCGGCTCGGTGCTGAGCCACTGGTTGCTCAATTCCTCAATCTTATACTGATAGGATATCTGCTCCGGATTGTTATACTGCAACGTGGAGAAGATGATACTGAACGTATTATCGTAATGAGCCAGTTGGAACATATTCGCATCCGGCACAGACGTATAGATAACGGTATGCCTTCCCGAACGCGTATTTTTCCGCACAGGCTGGTTGAAGATAAAGAAGTCCGTAATCCAGACCTTGGTGTCTTTCAGCACACTCCCTATGGATAAAGGCTGGAAGTAGGTAATACCATTTATACCGCCGAAATAAACTTTTCCCGCCTGATCTTTATAGAATGCGCCGTGCGTGAACTCGTTTCCCTGCAATCCGTCACCCGCATAATAATTGATGTAACGGTTATTCTCGACATTATACTTACAGATACCCATATAGGTACTGATCCACATATTATGTTCCTCGTCTTCGCAAATTCCACAGATTACATTATTAGGCAAACCATCCGCCACCGTAAAACAGGTCAGTTCTTCGGTCTTCTTATTGAAGCGATAGAGTCCGTCCGTTGTACCTGCCCAAATATTTCCGGCATGGTCTTCCTGCAAAACATACCCCACCCGGTCTTCAATCAGAGTATTCACATTGCGGTAATTAATGAAACTCTCATTCACCGGATTGAAGCAACTGATACCTTTATAGTGTCCCAGCCAGATCATTCCCTCACTATCACAGAAGATGTAGTTCACCCAGTCATTTGCCAGTTCATTCCGGGTCAGGTCGCCCGACTCATCTTTAGACGACTCATAATGCTTCAACTCCCTTGTCACCAGATTATAGCGGTAGAAACCCGAACCGAAAGTAGCGATATAAAGATTCTTATGCCGGTCTTCCGTAATCGAGAAAATCTTCTCATTGTCCACCGGCAGCGGATATTCACACTCACCGGTTCTCCGGTTTAGTTTTGCCAGTCCCCGGGTGTACGTGCCGAGCCAGAAATCTCCGTTCGTATCCTCGTACATACACATAATCGTATTAGCCATCGAACGCGGGTTATTGCCGGGCTGATAATGCCGCAGCCTCTTTCCTTCCGCATCCAGTTCAAAGATTCCCTCATTGTCCGCCCCTACCCACAGGTGACGATTACTATCCTGATAGATGGACATTACACATCCTTGTCCGATGGGATTATAATAAATGGACCTGTTGCCATAATACTCAAACGGATTCTCCTGCTTGGGCATCAGTACAATACCTTTCTGAAACAATCCTACCCACAGGTTCTTGTCCCGGTCTTCCATGATAGCGTGTATCTTTCCTTCCGAAAAATCCAGCGGTGCGGAATTGATGCTATAATCCTCTATCTTCCCGGTCATCCGGTTGTAAGTCTTCAGTCCCTGGCCGTCGGTGCCTATCAACAAACGGTCGTCCACCAGCGTCAGACAATAGATGGACAGTTCCTCGCTACCCGTATAGGGAACAGGAATAAAGCGGTTCTGCTCACGATCATAACGGGACAAGCCATGCTTTTGAGTACCGATGAACAGATTCCCGTACTTATCTTCACCAATAGCCGACACATAGTTATCATTAATCACCGGATATCTGAACACACGGACTTCTTGCGTAGCGGGCAGATAGCAAATCAATCCATACCCTTCCGTACCAATCCAGATATTATAATCAGAATCTTCGTATAAATTCGACTGGAAGTTATAATTCACTTGCCTCATGATGGCGTCAATGGACTCAGCCTGCTGCTTCTCTTCGTCCAAACGGAAAATACCCTGTCCGGTAGTTACCACCCAGATCTCACCATTATGCAATTTCTGCATCTGCGTGATGTGTGGAAAAACCCGCTTGCCCGCACGTATCATTGGAATCTCCCGGAAAGTATCCGTTTCCGAATCATACTTCATCAACCCGTCGATGCAACCTACCAGCAGATTCTGCCGGCTGTCTTCAAAAAGCGTGCGTACATAATTGTTTTTAATGGAAGTGGAGTCGCCGGATATATGCTTATAGTTGGAGAAACGAAGTCCGTCGAAACGGTTCAGTCCGTACTCAGTAGCTATCCAGATAAATCCGCGCTTATCCTGAAAAATCTGGTTGATAAGACTGCTGGACAATTCGTTGTTAGTAGAATAGAATTTACCGGTTTGTGCCGTCAAAGGCAAGACGGTCAAACATAGCAATAAGACTATAAGGAGGATTTTATTAAGAGCTGTTTTCATTGCATTTTATACTTAAAGGCAAGCAAAGATAAGAAAAACTTTCGAAATGGACAGGGAAGCCATTGCATATATGCTCTTTATCTCTTCGGCATTATACCTAAAGGAGCGGAACATTAAACCCTTTTGCCAGGAAGCCTTATACATCTATTGCAAAAGATGGCATCTTTTACAGCAAAAGATGCCACCTTTTGCATCAGCCCTCTTATTGATACGGATGAAAGGAATAAATGATATAAGTGAAAGGAATATGGGATTTATCACTTAATTCTCTATCTTTCGGACGTCAACAAACCTGGGACGTAACACCAGCGAATGATTTTGTAACACAGAGAAAAGTCATGTTACATTTAAATGTAACACAGGCTACAATTAAATATCCGCTTTTTCTTTTTATAGAATACCTTTGTCACAAACGAAAAAGCAATGTTTAACCCTTTAATCTGATAAATGCAAATATGGAAACTTGAGAATGAAAAACATGTCTTCACATCTTTATTAAGGAAAGAGAATATTATTGTTATCCAACTAAATTAATTTCAGTTATGAAATGCACAAATTATTGTTTTAAGCCTTTGGGGCTTCTATTCTTATTATGCCTGATACCTCTATGGGCATTTTCACAGAATATCACTGTGAAAGGTGTGGTGAAGGACGCCACAGGAGAATCGGTTATCGGTGCGAGCGTAGTGCAGAAAGGCACCAGCAACGGTATTATTACCGACATCGACGGTAACTTTACACTGAATGTTCCATCCAACAGTACCATTGTAATTTCATTTGTGGGCTACAAGACACAAGAAATTCCTGTAGCCGGGAAGACACAAATCAATGTCACGATGAAGGAAGACACTGAGATGCTGGACGAAGTCGTTGTAGTAGGTTACGGACAGATGAAACGTTCGGACCTGACGGGTTCGGTGGTATCGGTAAATGATCAGGCCATCAAGAAGTCGGTTCCGACTTCTATCGATCAGGTATTGCAAGGACGCGCTGCCGGTGTGCAGATTCAGGCAAACTCCGGTACACCGGGTGCGTCCACCTCTATCCGCATCCGTGGTATCAACTCACTGAACGCCACCAACCAGCCTATCTTCGTGATAGACGGCGTAGTGGTGGACTCTGCTACTGACGATGAAAACAGCAACCCTTTATCAAGCATCAATCCGTCGGACATCGTATCCATGGACGTACTGAAAGATGCTTCGGCAACCGCCATCTATGGTTCGCGCGCATCCAATGGTGTCATCATGATTACTACTAAACGCGGACAGGCAGGCGAAGCAACCGTAACCTACGACGGATATGCGGGCTGGCAGGAAATGCCTAAACAACTGGATATGCTGAATCTACGACAGTATGCACAGCATCACAATGACCGCTCGGCTCTTGGTCTGGTAGAACAAAGCAGTTCTTTCGTACGCCCTGACTTACTTGGCGAAGGTACCAACTGGCAAGACGAATTATTCAGCAAAGCCTTCATGACGAGCCATAATATCTCTGTCAGTGGCGGTAACAACAAAACCACTTATGCTTTTAGCGGCGGATTCCTCGATCAAGACGGTATTGCATTAGGGTCCAGCTTCCGACGTCTTTCCTTGCGCGCCAATATCGATACTGAAATCAAATCGTGGTTACGCGGAGGTGTAAACTTCTCGTTTGCTGAATCCAAGCAAAATGTCGGTACCGACAATAATACGATTATGAGCGCACTGATACAGCAACCTACGGTCGCCGTTACATCTCCCGATGGTTCCTTCGACGGTCCGGACGATGTGTGGATGCCTGAAAATCCCGTAGGACTTGCTTCCATACGCACCAACAATAACCGTAAAACCAACTTCCGTTTCAATACCTATCTGGAAGCAAACCTACTGAAAGGATTGACTTTCAAGACGGAATTATCAGCTGACTGGAACTTCAATAACTATTATTATTATCAGCCAGACTACCAGTTCGGTATCAAAACAAGCGACACACGTACCTCACGTTGGACCAAGACCAACACCAAATACTGGTCATGGCGCAATATCCTTACTTATAATAATACGTTTGCAGAAAAAACATAACATCAACGTAATGGTAGGTCAGGAAATGTCACACTCCAACTGGGAGACACAAGTAGGTACAGCCACAGGATTCCTGAGTAATACAACTCCCGACCTGAGTGCAGGTGATGTCACCACTTCCACTACCACCGGTTCACGCGTGGTGAATTCCATCGCTTCCTTCTTCGGACGTGCCTTCTACTCTTTTGACGAACGCTACCTGCTGACCGCTACCATTCGTCGGGACGGTTCCTCCAAATTCGCCAAAGGCAATAAGTGGGGTTGGTTTCCGGCAGTGGCTCTTGCATGGCGTGCGTCACAGGAATCATTCCTGCGCAACAACGCAATTATCAACAACCTGAAACTCCGCGCAGGTTGGGGTGCCACGGGTAACCAGAACGTTAGCGACTATGCTTATATGGCACTGCTCTCTTACAAAACCACTCCCTGGGGAACCGGTGTACTGACAGGCAATACCGCCAACCCTGACCTGACATGGGAAACCACTCATTCTTATAACGTAGGTATCGACCTCGGTTTATTCCAGAACCGTATCGAAGTAATCGCCGATGTATATTATAAGAAGACTAAAAATCTGTTGCTGCAACTCCCCTTGCCCGCCTATCTCGGTTCAAGTGGACAAGGTGCCGCTTCCAATCCTTGGGGTAATGTAGGTTCTCTTGAGAACAAAGGTATCGAGCTTACCGTGAATACGACTAACATCACAAACAAGGATTTCCAATGGACATCCAACCTCGTATTCTCACTCAACCGTAACAAAGTACTGGAACTCGATACGGACAATTCTTCCATTGAAAAGAGTTATCAACCCAGTTCCGCAAGCTACATCGTAACCAAAACGACCGTAGGACAGCCTATCGGACAATTCTGGGGCTACAAAGTAATCGGACGTTTCGATGAACCGACGGATTTCTACTACAAAGATGCCGATGGCAACGTGAAGCAAGTAGCCATACCCGAAGGTAATACAATTGCCAAGAACAGTACGTGGATAGGCGACTATATCTATGAGGACCGCAACGGTGACGGGGTCATCAACAACGAAGACTGTACCTACATCGGAAACCCGGAACCAAAGTTCACTTACGGTATCGGTAATACATTCTCTTACAAAGGATTCGATCTGACAATATTCTTCTCGGGGTCTTACGGCAACAAGGCTTTGAATCTGACCCGCTACCGTATTGAAGATCCCCGCTCCAACGGTAACATACTCAAATCTTCGCTGAACTATGCACAGATAGGTTTGATAGACCCCAACGGTCCGGATGACGACTATCGTAACCTCCATGTAGTAAACGGCTCTGCCACTACATTGCCGGCTTTGCAGGAATCGGATGCTAACAACAACTTCACCCGTATCAGCGATATGCTTGTAGAAGACGCTTCTTACATCCGCCTCCAGAATATTTCCATCGGCTATACATTCCCCAAGAAATGGATAAACAAGATTTTCCTCAACAATGCGAGAATCTATGCCAACATACAGAATGTATACACCTGGAGCAAATACAAAGGCCTCGACCCTGAAGTAGGTGCCATCTATGGAGATGCATTAATGACAGGTGTGGACTACGGGCGTTATCCTTCGCCACGCATCTACACATTCGGATTAAACATATCCTTCTAATCCTTTAAAAGAATTATACGTATGAAAAATAAGATATTAATCATAGCAACATTGGCCGGTTCATTGGTATTGAGTTCCTGCGAGGACTTCTTGACACACGATAATACCACCAGTGCCAACCAAGAGACCTTCTTCGACACTGACGAGGCTCTGGAAGCAGCTACCGCACCGCTTTATAACTATGTGTGGAACAGTTTTAATGATAAAGCCTACTATAGCATGGGAGACGGACGTGCAAACAACATCACCGCCCGTTGGTCAGACTATATCTATCCTTATACTAACTTTACGGAAACAGCATTGAGCCCGGGACTTGAAGATGCCTGGGGGTCTTTCTACTCCGTAGTGGCACAATCCAACTACGCCATCAACAATATTAAGGATTATTCCGGTCCGCAAGTCAGTGAAAAAGCCAAAGTACAAGCTTATGCCGAAGCACGCTTCATGCGCGGACTGGCATACTGGTACATCGGCTCTTTATGGAACAAAGGTATCATCTATGAAAATACGGCAGAACAAGTAAATAACTCTGTGGTTCCTGCCAACCGTGGTGTGGATGTGATAGAATTCGCTATCCGCGACCTCGAATATGCAGCAGTCAACCTCAGCAAGACAGCATCTGATGTAGGTCGCGTCACTTGTTACAGTGCTTACGCTATTCTGTCGCGTATGTATCTCTCTATGGCAGGTTTGACTACTGAAGGCGAATACAACGGCAGTAATATAGCTACTGATTTCAACCGCGGTTCGCGCAACACGTACTATCTGGATATGGCGCGCAAAGCTGCCACGAAGGTGATCGAAGAAGGCCCGTATTCACTTCTCGACAACTATGGAGACCTCTTCGCACCAAGCACATGCAACAACAACAGTGAAGCCATCTTCCAGTTGCAGTGGTTGCAGGGTAGCACGGATGCCATCGGTTGGGGATGCAATAATTCCATATCAACCTATTTTGGCTGGTCTACTATGGTAAGCGAACAGAACTGGGGTAATGCCACCTATGCCTCTTATGACCTTGTACGCGCTTACGATCCTCAAGACCGTACCCGCCGCCATTACACTATCGCCACCGTAGGTGAATATTATCCAGATCTCAACACCAAGAACGGAGGGTACACGTATAACGTCACCGAAACCGGTTATGACAACAAATGTAACTTCAAGAAATACGTGATAGGTAAAATTGACGACAATGGCCAAAGCTATGCACAAAGCAGTGGCATGAATACCTACATGATGCGTCTGGCAGAAGTATATCTGAATCTTGCCGAAGCAATTCTTGGAAATAATGCTTCGACCAGCGAACAAGCAGCTTGTGACGCCTTCAATGCGGTGCGCAAACGTGCCGGTATGCCGTCCCTGACAACCATCACATATTCAGATATCCATTACGAACGCCGCATCGAGCTTGCTCTGGAAGGACAATACTGGTACGATCTGCTGCGCCGTTCCTATTACCAGCAACAGGAAGTGGTGAACTACCTCAACAGCCAGGAGCGTAATGCCGGTTACGAATGGGATGAAACAGAAGCCTGCCAGTATGCAAAGACTTCTGACGGAACCGGAGTTTCAACCGCTACATCGGCCAATCTGACACTGCCTATCTCGGATGTAGACCGCGGACGTAATCCGCTTCTGAATAACGACCCGGTAGCTTACGAATTCGGTGCAAAAGAAGTCACAGAAAATGATTTGTTCAATGATTAACAAACTATAGAAGATATGAAAAGCTTAAAATATATATGGATATTATGCTTGTCATGCCTGGCCGCAGGCCTCACCTCATGCAATGAGGAGGATAAATACTTTGACAGCAAATACCAAAGCACAAAGATTGTGGTTGACCAGATCTATCTGGAAGATTATGAATCGTCTGTACCCGACCGACCGGTTACTTTCGCACGCCTCGGACAGTTGATCCGTGTAGAAGGTAGCGGACTCTATGGCATGAAGAAAGTCTACATCAACGGATATGAGACTTACTTTAACCGCGCCTACGTAACCGACCACTCCATGTTGATTCAGATCAACAGCAATACCCCCGTTGAAGACGCTGAAGAGGCAGACCGCAATAAGATCCGCTTTGTAAAAGATGACGCCACGCTGGAGCACCCCTTCATCATCCGTGCAGCATCTCCTACCATAACAGGCATCAGCAATACTTTACCTAAGGACAAGGAGAAAGTAACTGTATACGGTACCGGCCTACAGGAAACCACCAAAGTAACCCTGCCCGGCGGAATAGAAATCACAGCCGACATTGAAAGTGATGAAGACGGTGAATGGTATTCATTCATCATGCCGGAAAACTATTCAGGAAGCGGTTCCATCTATTCGGAAGGCGCCAACGGACAGGCAGCCACTCCGGCTTACTTCAACTTTGCAGACTGTATGATACTTGATTTCGATGGCAATGGCAGCCAAGGGTTCTGGAGCTGGAGCGAAACCGGTTCGATGATAAATGCTGACGACCTTGTAGAAGATCCTTATGATAGCGGACGTGGCAAATGCGTTCAGATTGTTCCCGAACGTTTATTAAAAGCAGGAGTTATATCCGGCAAACCGCGTGTATCCGAATGTTGGACAGCCGGCAATGACGATGCAGCAGATGATTGGAGCCGTATGTATTCTTATATACCGGCAACTACCCCACTGACCGAAGTAGCATTGCAATTCGACGTTTATGTGCCCGAAGCATGGAGCGGCACAGGACATCTGCAAATAAGCTTATTCAACAACTTCAATTTTGGAGGTATAGGTTCCGATGATGATGGTGCTTCCAATCAAGTGGCATTCTATGTTCCCTGGATTCAGGAAGGTGCTATCGTTCCATTCTCAACCACAGGTTGGCAAACTGTAACTATTCCGTTTAGCCAGTTCAACAAATACGCCACCATGATAGAAGATAAAGAAAGCCCGGTATTCCAAAATGTGGTAGAAGACCGCAATGCCGCCACTTACAGAAACTTCGGTATGGGATTTGTCAATACAGACTTTACTTACCAAGATGTAAGTATCACATCCACAGCTTTCTCAAGCCGTATCTATCTGGACAACTGGCGTGTAGTACCTTACAAGACTGTCACAATCTCCGATTATCCTGAAGATGAAGAAACTACGGAATAAACTCAGTAGAAACCCATTAAACATTAAGAATTATGAAACTAAATAGAATTATTCTTCCACTGATGGCTTGCGCACTGACATGGAGTAGTTGCGACGACCAGATAATGGAATGGAAAAACTCCGACGGAAGTATCACAGCCTCCGACATTCCCCTTGCATTAAAGGAAAAGATAGCAAATTATGACTATATAAAATCGTATGTGGCACAATATGCTCCTAACATGAATGTAGGACTTGGCTTAGGAGCCGACCTATACATCAACGATGCGGCATACAGAACCATAGCCGATGCTAACTTCCAGATGTTTACAACCGGAAACGCCATGAAACATTCGGCTGTAGTGAAAGCGAACGGTGAATTGAATTTCACAACAATCGACGCATTCCTGAACCTGGTTCCGGCCGACATCCAGATATATGGGCATAACTTCCTCTGGCATACTCAGCAAAAACAGACATACTTGAAATCACTGATCGCACCGGAAGTTGTCGTTGAGGTAGGTGATGATGATGTATGCGAGAATATTGTCAGCAACTACGGATTTGAAGGAGGCAATGCAAATGGATGGACAGGGTTATGGGGCAAATACAACTATGCCGTAGAGCAGCCGGGCCATGACAGTGACTACGCCATTCGCTTCACCATGACCAGCGAATCAAATGCGAACTATGACTGCCAGCTGTTCTGGCCTACCGGAATGCTCGAAACAGGAGTAACGTACGCTTACTCATTCTGGGTGAAATCGGATCAGAACATAGCCGTTCAGTTCATAGGCCAGAACTCTTCTTATGATGGCATCTACAAAGATACATTTACGGCACCTTCCGAGTGGATTCGCTGCACAGGCGAATTTACCTATGCAGAGAGCGACACTAAGGACATCGAACGTGTGGGCATCCAATTCGGCGGAACACCGGGAAGCACGGTATGGGTGGATGATTTCAAGTTCGGAAAGAAGATAGAGGAAAAGATGATCAATATCATAGACGACGGAAAGTTTGAAGACGGAACTCTCGGCTCATGGTTCGGTTGGGGAAATGGCTCTACCCGTACTATCTCAGAAAAGGGACAAGGTTACAACAGTGATTACTGCATGGTGATGGTCAATCCTTCCGATGGAGATTCCTGGAGTGCTCAGACCGCTCACTCATTCCCAGAGACATTAACCGTTGGAAAGACCTACATGTACTCTGCTATGGTAAAGGCAACCGTCATCAATCCCGACTTCACACTCCAGGTACAAGACGCCAATGGCGGTAACGGTGAAGGATACGTAAGTGCTGCAACAGCCGTTGATCAGTGGATACCTATTGAAGGCGAATTTGTTTGTAAGAATGAAGGTATAGCTCGCCTCTGCATCAACTACGGAAAAGTTGCCGGAACTTACTACATTGACAATTTCAAATTCGGTGAAAAGAAAGAAACTGCAACAGCCCAGACTTTACGTGCATCAACCCGCGCCGGTGGCATAAGTTACAAACTGAAGACTCCTGAAGAGAAAAAAGCCGCTTTACTGGGTGCAATGGAAGCATGGATTAAAGGTATGCTGCAACATCAGGGAATGGAACGCGTAAAAGAATGGGATGTCATCAACGAACCTATTGCGGACAACAATCAATGGCGTGGCATAGACGGTAACTTCATGAGTAATGGTGATGACGCGCCGGACACTGCACCGGTAGAAGACGAAGAAAACGGTCTGAACCTGAACTGGGCAAACGATCACTTCTATTGGGGATACTACATCGGTAAGGAATATGCCGTGAAAGCATTTGAATATGCACGCAAGTATGCAGCTGCCGACGTTAAGCTCTATGTTAATGATTACAATCTGGAGACAAACCCAAGTAAGCTTGCAGCTTTGATAGACTTCGTAAATTACATCGAAGACAATGGACAAACCGTTGACGGTATAGGAACCCAGATGCACGTGACTGCTTCCAGTATCACAAGAGAACAAATAGATGCCATGTTCAAGACAATGGCTGCCACCGGAAAACTGGTTCGCGTAACAGAATTGGATGTAGCATTAGGAACATCCAGCCCCTCTGCCGAACAACTGGCAACTCAGGCCAACGTTTATCAGATGATCTTTGAATCATACAAAGCAAACGTTCCTGAATCTCAGCAGTCAGGTATTACCATCTGGACGCTGAGCGATAATGCCGCAGAGCATGAATATTGGCTGTCAGGCGATGCACCGAACCTTTTCGACGCAAACTATGAACGCAAACATGCCTATAAAGGCGTATGCGATGGTATTGCCGGAAAAGATATCAGTGAAGATTTCAGCGGTGACGACTGGAAGAATGCGTATGAAACAGAAGGAAAAGAAACTCCGGCTGAATAAAGTGTGAAGACAGGAAATCCGGTAAGGCTCCAGCCTTACCGGATTCCATTCATCAAACCATTTACCAAACTATTCCCGAATACGGTAAAAACACCTATTTTACCCCCTGAAACAGGGAAATGTACGATAAACAAAAAATTATGTAACATCATTGAGGAATGATGTAACCGAAATGAAGTTTTCTGCAACACTGCGAAAAGCTTTCTAAATTATAGCTCACTATCTTTGTTGCAATGGAAAACATCTCAAATCAATACCAGAGACAAACGATGAAGAATTGGATTTTAATTTTAGTTTTGAGTGTAATGACAGTTGGGTATGTAAATGCTCAAAAGAGTACATTACAGAAACAAGGCACCGCTACTCAATTAGTAGTAGACGGCAAACCATTTCTTATTTTAGGCGGTGAATTAGGAAATTCATCGGCAGCATGCACAGAAGATATCGAACGTATCTTCCCGAAGCTGCAACGGATGGGACTGAATACAGTACTCGTTCCCGCATACTGGGATTTGATAGAACCGCAGGAAGGACAATTCGACTTCACCCTCACAGATAAAGTCATCCGTCAAGCCCGGCAGAACGATCTGAAAGTAATTTTTCTTTGGTTCGGTGCCTGGAAGAACTCCATGAGTTGCTACGCTCCCCTCTGGTTCAAAGAAAACTATAAGAAATACCCGCGTGCTTATACACAAAAAGGAAAACCACTCGAAATAGCCAGCGCATTCTCTGAAAATGTATTCCAAGCCGACAACCGCGCTTTTTCTCAATGGATGGAACACGTCGCAGCCATTGATAAAGAGGAAGGTACCGTCATCATGATACAGATAGAAAATGAGATAGGTATGCTGGAAGATGCGAGAGACTATTCTAAAGAGGCCAACGCACTGTTCAATGCACCGGTGCCCGCTGAATTAATGAGTTACTTGCAGAAAAATAAGAAAACGCTCCACCCCCAAATGCTTGAGAAATGGGAAAGCCAAGGTAGCAAGAAGCAAGGCACCTGGCAAGAAGTATTCGGAGCCGATATTTACACCGATGAATTATTTATGGCCTGGCACTACGCCCGCTATGTGGAAAGAATGGCACAAAGCGCCCGGTCCATCTACAATATTCCACTATACGTGAACGCTGCCATGAACAGCCGCAACCGGAAACCGGGAGAATATCCTTCTGCCGGTCCGCTGGCACACCTTATTGATATATGGCATTGCGGAGCGCCCAACATCGACCTTCTTGCTCCCGACCTGTACGACAATGGCTTTACAGACTGGGTAGCTAAATATAAATTACACAACAACCCGTTGTTTATCCCCGAAATCAAACTGACAGACAATAATGGAGTAAGAGCTTTCTATATCTTTGGTGAACATGATGCCATCGGTATCAGCCCGTTCTCCATCGAAGGAGGTTCCGACTCTCACAACTCTCCGTTGGTGAAAAGCTATCGTACGCTGAAAGAGTTCATGCCTCTGCTCGCTAAGTATCAGGGTAAAGGCGCAATGAAAGGATTACTCTTCGATCAGGAAAATAAAGAACGTATCATTTATCAGGATGATCTGAAGATAACCTGTCGCCATTTCTTTACTCTTCCCTGGGATGCGCGTGCCACCGATGGCAGTGTATGGCCCGAAGGTGGAGGTGTATTATTAAGACTGGCACCCAATGAGTATATCGTAGCAGGTAGCGGTATCGTTATCGAGTTTGAGAAAGCTACAGAAAATCAGGCCAAAGTCCGGGCGTTGGGCGAAGACGGATTTGCCCAGGCAGGAGGAAAGGGTGATGGAGTGATAAGTGATAAGGTGATGTGGAAAGGGGCACGATGCGGCATCGGTTCCGTAGATGAAGTGAAGGTAAACGAGGACGGTACGCTCTCTTACATCCGCCGTCTGAATGGTGATCAAGACCATCAGGGGCGCCATGTGCGTATCTCAGTGGGAGATTTCCAGATACTTCATGTGAAGTTATATGAGTATAAGTAGGTAGTAGCTAAGTAGTGAGTAAAAAGATAAATTAGATATGAATCAGGTTAGTTTTAATAAAGTTAGGTTGAGTCTGGCAGTGTTACTTTGCCTTTGCGCTACTTCCATGGTAAACGCAAAGGTAAAGTTACCTGCCTTGATTTCTGACGGAATGGTACTACAACGCGAACAACCCATTAAGGTATGGGGTACGGCAGATGCCGGAGAAAGCGTACAGGTAAAGTTCCTGAAGAACGCCACCCCTACAGGTGTAAAAGATGGGAAACTAAAAGCTACTTACACAGCCACAGCAGATGAAAACGGCCAATGGTCCCTCACCCTGCCTGCCATGAAACCCGGCGGGCCTTACATCCTTCAAGTAAATGACATCGAACTGAAAGATATTCTGGTGGGAGATGTATGGCTATGCTCCGGTCAATCCAATATGGAACTGCCCGTCAGCCGGGTTACGGATATGTTCCGTGATGAAATCTCCGCTTACGAGAACACGAATATACGGCAACTGAAAGTACCCAATATCTTCAACTTCCATGCACCGCAAACGGACTTGCCGGATTACGTTGCCTGGAAACCACTGACGCAGGAAAACGTCATGAACTTCTCCGCTCTGGGCTATTTCTTTGCCAAAGCCATGTATGAAAAGAACAACATACCCGTCGGACTGATAAACTCCAGTTGGGGCGGAACTCCCGTTGAGGCATGGATAAGCGAAGAAGGACTGAAAGAATTTCCGAAGTATATTAATGATAAACGGCAATATGAAAATGATGCCTATCTGAAAAGCATTAAACAGACAGAAGGTTTGAGCTTCTATCGCTGGAACACTTCCCTATACCGGGGAGATGCAGGACTGCACGAAGCAACACCTTGGTATGCCGCCAACTACAATGATAAAGACTGGAAGACCGTTGATCTATTCTCTACTGACTGGGGAACCAACGGTTTGAATCCGATAAACGGTTCGCACTGGTTTCGCAAGGAAGTGGAAGTACCGCAAGACTGGAACGGAAAAGAAGCGACCTTGCGTTTAGGTTGCATCGTAGATGCAGACTCCGTCTATGTGAACGGTACATTCGTAGGTACTGTTTCCTACCAGTATCCTCCACGCATCTATACCATTCCGGCAGGTGTGTTGAAAGCAGGAAAGAATACAGTAACCATACGCCTCATCAGCAATAACGGTTATCCGCACTTTGTAAAGGAGAAGCCTTATAAAATTGTTTGCGGAAATGAAGAAGTAAGCCTGCAAGGAGAATGGAAATACAGATTAGGTGCTTCCATGCCTCCGGCTCCAGGAATGATGTTCTTCTGTTACAAGCCGGTATGCCTGTACAATGCCATGATTGCTCCATTACAAAACTATGGCATCCGTGGTGTACTTTGGTATCAGGGAGAGTCCAATGTAGACCGCCGCAATGAATACGCCGCACTACTGACAGCTATGATTGCTGATTGGCGTAGCACATTCGGCAACCCGGAATTACCTTTCTACATTGTAGAACTAGCAGACTTCCTGTCCCGAGATGACGTCAGCGGTCGGCAGGCCTGGGCTGAGATGCGCAAAGAACAGGCCAAAGTAGCTGAAACCAACCGGAACACCCGACTCATCCGCAACAGTGACCTGGGCGAATGGAACGATATACATCCATTGGATAAGAAAACCCTGGGACAACGCGCAGCAGAAAGTGCGCTGGAGAATAATAAATGACGGACAACCGGAAACGGATAACAGCAAACGAACAACTGATTACTGACTATTAATAACTGAATAATACAGCACTATGAACGCACTAAGTCAAAAAGTGTCTATGGCCGAGAAGATTGGCTATAGTTTAGGAGATTGCTCTGCGAACCTCGTGTTCCAGATGATGATGATTTATCAAACCAAGTTTTATACCGATGTCTTCGGTCTGGAAGGCGCCATTGCAGGATCAGTGATGCTGATTGCCCGCATTGTGGACGCTTTTGTAGACCCTACCGTAGGTATATTGTCCGACCGGACACAAACCAAATGGGGCAAATACCGCCCATGGGTACTCTGGACCGCATTGCCGTTCATGGTGTTCTATGTGCTGGCATTCTACAATCCCGGCATCGAGGATAAAGGTTTGGTAGCAGTGTACGCTACAATCTCTTATACCTTGTTGATGACGCTTTACTCGTTCAACAATACACCGTACGCATCGTTGGGTGGTGTAATGTCAAGTGACATCAAGGAACGTACAAGCATTACGTCTATCCGTTTCGTTGCCGCTACCATTGCACAGTTTGTGGTACAGGGCTTGACGCTCCCGTTGGTAAGCAAGTTCGCAGGTGAAAGCGGTGATAAGGGGCACGGTTGGCTGTGCACAATTTCCTTATTCGCAGTCATCGGTTTCGTGTTCCTGGTTATTACTTTCTTCTCCAGCCGCGAACGTATCACACCGCCGGCAAATCAGAAAACTGATACCCGGAAAGACATCAAG
>ULTC01017151.1_pt1 | contig 17934 bp, 11 predicted proteins | sample 1957091 | NCBI WGS metagenome assembly ULTC01 (sample SAMEA4835720, study PRJEB28245) | human gut metagenome | biome: gut microbiome; material: fecal sample | place: Denmark | collected 2008 | reverse complement strand
GCCTGCCATAGATATTCTTTTCCATTAGAAAAAATACTGCATAACTCTGCTCCATGTGCAGAAACTTCAATGCTGAGTCGTCCATTAAAGAGTGTTTCCATATTGTTGTTTAAAAAGTTTCTTTGGATAATTTTCCACAAATGTAGCTAAAAAGAGAAATAATGCCCTTGAAATGCGCTTAAAAAACATTCTTGTATCATAATTGCCACTCTTTGTAACAAGATTGTTATCCTGTTGTTCTGATATTCGCTTCCTTTGCAACGTGCTTTTCCGAGCAAGAAATACTTAAATTAATACCATACAACAATGAAATCTAATTCTTCGTTATCCAAGCTGATCCCTGTGATGCTCTGCTTTTTCGCTATGGGATTTGTGGATCTGGTAGGCATCGCCTCCAACTATGTAAAAGCAGATTTGGGTTTGACTGACTCTCAAGCTAACATCTTCCCTTCGCTGGTTTTCTTCTGGTTCCTGATCTTCTCTGTGCCGACAGGTATGTTGATGAGCCGTATCGGACAAAAAAAGACGGTACTCCTTAGTTTGGTTGTGACCTTTGCTTCGTTGTTATTGCCTGTTTTTGGTGATAGCTATACGTTGATGCTGCTTTCTTTCTCTTTATTAGGTATCGGCAATGCATTGATGCAGACTTCACTGAATCCGCTGCTTTCCAACATCGTGAGAGGTGACCGGCTGGCAAGTAGCCTTACCTTCGGACAATTTGTAAAGGCGATTGCTTCGTTTCTTGCACCTTACATTGCTATGTGGGGAGCTACACAGGCCATTCCGTCGTTCGGTTTGGGTTGGCGTGTGCTGTTTCCTATTTATATGGTGATAGCTGTGATAGCCGTTTTATTGTTGGGACAGACACAGATTGCCGAGGAGAAAGAGGAAGGAAAACCTTCTACGTTCGGTGAGTGTTTGGCTTTATTGGGTAAACCATTTGTTTTGCTTTCTTTCATCGGTATCATGTGCCATGTAGGAATCGATGTAGGTACGAATACTACTGCTCCTAAGATTCTAATGGAGCGTTTGGGGATGGGATTGGATGACGCTGCGTTTGCTACCAGTCTCTACTTCATTTTCCGTACGGCAGGCTGCTTCACAGGTTCTTTTATTTTGAGGAGGATGAATGCTAAATCGTTCTTTGCTATCAGTAGTTTTATGATGTTACTGGCAATGATTGGACTTTTTGCTTTCCATTCAAAAACATCTATTTATATTTGCATTGCGCTGATAGGTTACGGAAACTCGAATATCTTTTCGATTGTCTTCTCACAGGTGTTGCTGTATATGCCCGGCAAGAAGAATGAAATTTCCGGTCTGATGATAATGGGACTTTTTGGTGGAACTGTTTTTCCGTTGGCAATGGGATTGGCAAGTGATGCCATAGGACAAAGCGGTGCAGTAGCCGTGATGACTGTCGGAGTACTTTATTTGCTGTACTATACTTTGAAGATAAAGAAATAACCTAATGTCTAATTGTAATTTATAATTTGTAATTAAATTTAGTGTCATGAATAAAATCATCGTAGGAATGGGTGAAGCACTCTGGGATGTGCTGCCCGAAGGAAAGAAGATAGGTGGTGCGCCTGCCAATTTCGCTTATCATGTATCACAGTTTGGTTTTGATAGCCGTGTAGTGAGTGCAGTGGGACGTGATGCTGACGGACAGGAAATATTGGATGTTTTTGCTCAAAAGAAACTGACTTGTGAGATCGAGCAAGTGGATTATCCTACCGGTACGGTACAGGTTACTCTTGATGCTGTGGGGGTTCCCTGTTATGAGATTAAAGAGGGGGTAGCTTGGGATAACATTCCTTTTACGGATGATTTGAAACGTCTGGCCCTTTCCACCCGTGCTGTTTGTTTCGGTTCGCTGGCTCAGCGCAGTCCCGTGAGTCGTGCTACTATTCAACGTTTTCTGGACACCATGCCTGATGGAGAAGATCAGATCAAGATTTTCGATATCAATCTTCGTCAGGGATTCTATACGAAAGAAATACTCTGCGAATCTATGCGCCGCTGCAACATACTTAAAATAAATGATGAGGAACTGGTTACTATCAGCCGTATCTTCGGTTATCCGGGTATTGATTTACAGGATAAATGCTGGATACTTTTGGCTAAATATAATCTGAAGATGCTGATTCTGACTTGTGGAACCAATGGCAGTTATGTATTTACTCCGGGTGTAGTATCTTATCAGGATACACCGAAAGTTCCTGTTGCCGATACTGTGGGGGCAGGTGATTCTTTTACTGCTGCTTTTACATCGGCTATACTTAGTGGGAAACCTGTTCCCGAAGCGCATAAACTGGCAGTGGAAGTCTCCGCCTATGTTTGTACACAGAGTGGGGCCATGCCGGAATTGCCGTCTGCTTTTAAGAGTCGGTTGGGAGCAGCTGATATCTCCGGTGTATGAGTTGAACCTATCCTGATAATTGCTTCAACTTGGCAGGCAATCCTATATTATAGGGGCATTGTGTAACATACAATGCCTTTTTGCTTCCAACTCCCTTTTGTGCCATATTCCTGCTTGTCTTCTGTAGTATAACAATAATCGTTCTTATTTTCGGCTTCGTATAGCGGGATGGCTCCTTCTACGGGCGAAGCGTATACATATCCTAATTCTTTTTCCAGTTGCCATTCGGTGTCGGCTGGCAATAGCTCTACAGATAGACGTTGCTTTTTTCCGTTACTATATAAATACAACGGTACGGTACTCGTGATTTGTTGTTTGTAGATGGAACAGATGGCTCCTTCATATTTTTTGTTGGAGTGCATTGCAATATCTAAGTAAGATGTGTCGTATGTGTGATTTTTGCCATTCCAGGCCTGAAGTAACGGAGTGGTAGAAACTAACGATAACTTTTGGTTGGATATATATTTTTCTATCGCATCTTTCACTTGCTCTTTTTTGGTGGCATCCGCTATTAGTTCATAAATAGGAAGGACTTTATTTTGAGTGATTTTCGTCAAAGTATAATTCTCTTCATTGAACGAGTTCCACCAGGCATTAAAGCCATCGGTTATCGGTTGTGAAGTCAATAAACTTGTATTTCCTCCATAGAATTCCAGTATAAGCTGACCTCCTATGCTTTGTGCCACTTCTTCTTCCCATCCGCCGGCACCGCTTCCGGTAAAGAGACCTTGCTGGCCTATTTTTTCCAAAGCGCTGAGTAAGGTGATTTTTGTGGTGCTGGTAGCTGATGTCGCTGTAGGTACTGCTGTCCGGTAAAGTCCTCTGAATCGTGCTCCTATACCGACATCCACTAAAAGGTGTGTGCCATATTTGTTTATGATATCTTCTGCTGCCAGACTGGTTACATCATTTTCAAATTCCTGCGTAAGGTATCTGTATTTATATTTCTCTAAGGTATAGAAAAACGAAAAGTACCAACGCTCCGCTGTAAATAGTTGTTCGCTGGAGGCAAAAGAATATTGTGAAGAATGGTTGTAATCAGACTCGAACTCTTTATGCTTGAGAATGGTACCGACCGATAGATCATTTCTGGAATTTATGTCTCCCAATATCAGGCTATTGGTAATATCAGTCAGGAATGTTGTTGCATTTTCTCCGGCGTAGTCTCTGGGTTCGGAAGAAGTGGCTTTCATACGATAGATATAATCTTCATCGCTGTTTTCCAATTTTTCCAAATCTATTATGGGAGCTTTTATGGCTTCGGGACTTAAATGGTCGGCAGTAACATCGTAGCCTGCGCCAAGAATTTGTTTCATATTTGCCGGATAGGCTTTGAAAATGACTTTCTTGTCAGGAATAGCTTTAAGTTCATAAAAATCAGAAGAAGTGGGATTTTCATCTTCCGGGTTGAAATCAGAATCCGAGGAACATGCATATAACGTGCATATCGAAATGATAAAATAGAATAGATTTTTCATAATATAATAGTTTTTCTAGTAGTCATCTTGTAGCTGTCGACAAAAGTAACAGAAGTATTTGAAAGGGCAATGGATACACATTCTTTTCTTAAGAAAAAGTGTCTTATTTTATAATGTAAGTGAATCTACATCACTGCACAAAGCTCCTCCACCTGCTTTTCAAAGCTATCCCTCATCTTTGCCTTATTCTTCACTACACTCCGATGATTATAAATTGTTTGTGGTGAGTAGAACAAGAGGGTAGCTATCCTGGAACTATCTTGAATCCCCATACGTATCAATGCAAATATCCGAAGTTCTGTATTCAGTATTTCTCCTCTTTTAGGTATGATTTCTTCACCCTCCCGCAATAGTGCATTAAATTCTTCTATAAATTTAGGGTATAAATTCAAAAATGCCGTATCGAAGTTTACGAAGAACTCTTTCGCATCTGTATCTGACAGTTTGGTGGCATTGACTAACTTCAATAGATCATCTGTCTGCTTTGCTTTCACTTTTCTCTTTACCAAATCCTGATATTTATTCAGCTTGTCTATATAGGCAGCACACAGGTCCATGAACAGGCTTACATATTCTTCACGCGTATGATTTGTATTTACTAATGCCTTATTCAGATGTTGCAGTTCCCGATTCATATCCGCCAGTATCTTCCTGCGTTTATGGAGTTGATGCATTTGCCGATAAATATAGATCAGGGAGACGACCAGTCCGATGGACAATATACTGATGCATATCAGCGACCATTGCAGTCGTCTGCTCTTGATAAGATTCTGTTCCTGATAAGACAGTACAATAGAAGGGAATTTTTTCGCTATTTCGAGCATGCGGAGCCGGTTGTTATAAAACTGAGCGTCTTCCATGGAGTAGTTCAGATAGCGGTTGGCACGGGATACTTCTCCATTTCGGTTTTTAAAGATATGCAGGGCCAGTTCCTGTAAGGCCAGATTTTCTTTAAGCGGGCATACCTGATCCGATATGGCAGCCTTGATCAGATAATGCTCATATTCGTTCCAGTCACCAAGTTTTGAATAGACCAATGCTAAACCATACGTAACCATAGCATACAATCGAACATTCACTGGAACGCCTTCCAGTGCCTTTTGATAATACTTTTCCGCTTCGGCGTACCGCTGGTGACGATATAGATTCTCTCCTTTCCAGTAATTGTATAGTGACGAGCCAGTGGGAAGTACACTGATCAGTGAATCCTGATAAAGCATTTCCTTTTCATAATAACGGGGAGCATAAACCTTATCGTTGGAATATTCCGCCCACATACTGTAAGCCCATTCATAGGCGGCATAATATTCTATCCGTGTCGCATCATTCAATGTACGTGAATCTATTTGTTCCAGATTCTGGATGGATTCGCTGAAATAACCCGATGTGGAAAGAAGCACCGAGCGGTGAATGATGCTCAGGTTGCGATAAGCGGGGTGAGATAGTGTCATAGCCACCTGTTCTTCCTTGTCTACATAGAGCATGGCTGAATCGAAACGGTAAGTATAGTACTCTTCGTAAATAGCATTGTATAATCGGAAACGTTCATTGTCGTCCATGGATGGATATAGCAAACGCTTTAAACTGTCAATTCGGGCTTCTTTTCGGAGTGAGTATTGGTTGCGCAGTTTTAAAGCTGATTCCAACTCATTGGATAAGTCAGTCTTATTCGCCGCACGAAAAGGGACAAGCACGAACAACAGGAATAATACCGATAACAAGTATTTTTTCATAGGGTATGTTCATTAAAAGTAGACAAATACAAAGATATTAAAACTTTCCGGTAAACGGGTATGTCTACTTGCTTTTATAAAACGGAATGATGTAAATAGCTTGTTATCAGTGCTGTATTGTAGATGATACTCTCACGCCAATCTACCTGACGGCTACTTGCGGAAACCGGGCATTATTATACCTGTTAACTTTGCCCTCGTTGAAAGATAAGGGGAATATTTCTTATCTGATGCCTTGAACCGAAAGTTTAATTTTAAATCCATTAATAGTATGAAAGCAAGTCTCTTTTCTTATGTCATATCGGCAGCCTTATCATTCGCTACTATTGCAACAGCGAGCAAACCGGTAGAGAATGACACTATCAGTAGTAAAAAAGCGGAGATCAGCGAACGCAATGTGATGCTGAATGCTTCGGATGCAAACAAGCCCCGTGAAATTCAGATCGGACTTCCCAGTGAAGATGTAAATGTGTATGAAAACGGATTACCCGCTGTCTATTCTTCGGCTGTGCATAAGCTGGCTACTCACTGGCGCAGCGATGCCAGCCTGGGCGAAGTAGGGCTGATGACACCGTCTGAATCTGCTATTGCTACCGGAAACATCGCTTATTCCGTAAATTCTTTCTCCAAATTGGGGCAAAAGGAGTTCAAAGGAGTCTTGAATTACCGCACCAACCATTTTGGGTGGCAAAATATAGACATGAATGTGTCCGGTGGCATCGGAAACCGCTGGCTCTATACAGCCAGCATCTATCAGAACTTCGATCCGGGTAGTTTCTCTCCTAAGTTTGAAAACTTTAGTGACCGTACCCAACTTTATCATGCAGGGCTGACGCGCCTTTTCAACAATAATCGCGGAAGGTTCTCCGTTATCTATAAGTTCTCAAAAAGCAGTGCATTGGGTTCGATGATTAACGCTGCTCCGTTTATCTATGTGGGAGATGGCAGTGTGAAAGAAATTCCTGGCTTCAAGTTAGGAACTTCTTCGTATGCTCCCGAAGGTGGACGTTTTCAGTACATGGATGTGATGGACGGAAAGATGAAGAGCGGTCGGTTTGGTGACTTTACAGGCAATAAGGCGCATGAAGTGGCTATGCTGTTTGATTATACCTTCCGTAACAATCTGAACTGGACGCTGAATGCCAAGTTTATGAATGCTCCCGAAGCTAACTATGTGGACTTTGGTGGTAGCAATATCAACAAAGCCACGGTGGCGGACGGCCTTTTTCTGGATGGTTCGGAGGATGCCTATACCGGATTGGTCGAAGGCAGGCGTACCTGGTTGCATCTTGGCAAAGTGAAGAATGCATTGCTTACTTCCGAACTGAAAAAGAAGATAGGCGACCATGACGTACGCCTGGGGCTGAATGAATGGTTTTATCATTTGGATTATCACTCTTCTTCTTTTCAATGGGTAGGCACGGTTACTGAATATCCGCAGATACTGAATCGTGTGGTAGCTGACGGGACTACTGCTAAATTCAGTGGTTTCAATGAGCTGAGTCCGGAATATACCAAAGGGACCGAAAACAAACTGGCTGCCTACTTTACGGATAACTGGCAGGTAAGTCCGAAATTCACTGTCTATTATGGTGCCCGTCTGGAATATTACCGTATGTCTGCCGATCAGATTCCTTATGGTCGCTATTCCGGCTTCCACATTGGTGATACTCACCAATATACGGACAATGAAGGGAATGTACTTTCTACTGAAAAGATACAGCCGCAGAAAGTAGTAAAAGATAAGCTGAACTATGCTGCAACGGCACAATTTACTTATAAACTGACCAAGAACTTCGGGCTGACTGCCGACGGAACCGTCGCCACCCGCTTCCCACGTATCAATGAATATGCCGGAACAGGACCTACCGAAGAGCAATATAAGCGTGTTACTATCCCTTTGCTGCGTGGCGGATTATTTTATCAGAATGACTGGATAAACCTGACTTCCATGATTACTTATATTTCCAAGTCGAATAATATAGACCAGCAGAATGTAACCAAACCGGGAACAACGCAGTCCAAGACGACCTTGCTGATTTACGATATCAAGACATTGGGTTGGACCACTTCCGCTGAAATCAATCCTTTCAAAGGTTTCCATCTGCATGCCCTGTTTACTTATCAGAAACCGATTTATAACAATTACTTTATCAAATCTCCGTTTGAAGGAGTGCCTGACTTGAATGCTAATGGCAACATAGTGAAAGAAATTCCGCAGATACTGGCTGAAATAGATCCCAGTTATAACATAACTCCCGATCTGCGCTTGTGGCTCAGTTTCCGTTATTTCGGGAAGACGTATGTCAATCTGACTAATGCCCTCTATTTCAACGGTCGTTGGGAAACCTTCGGTGGTGTGAACTGGAAAGTGAATAAGCACCTCTCACTGGGGGCAACGGTAGTGAACTTCTTGAACCAAAAGGGTGCAAGCGGAACTATCAGCGGCGCCGAACTACTGGGCAAGGAAGAAGCAGGTAAATTCAAAGATCATTATATGAGTGGTAATTACTTGCGTCCATTTACACTGGAATTCAGTGCAAGCCTTTCATTCTAAATTAATTTAATATATTTTTGTAACTAAATTCATTGTACACCATGAAAAATTTACTTGTAACTCTCTTTGCATGTGCTACATTGTCGTATGCCAATGCAGCGGAAAACAAAACGATCCGTATTTCTACGGATAACACCGACCTGGTGCTTCAGGTAGGCGACAACGGCCGTCTGTATCAAACTTACTTAGGTGAAAAACTGCTGCATGAGCAGGATTTGAATAACTTTCAGTGGAATATCCATGCCGGTGCCGATGGTAGTGTAAGTAAACGCGGTTGGGAAGTGTATGGTGGTTCGGGTAATGAAGATTACTTTGAACCGGCTATCGCTATCACTCACAATGATGGCAATCCGTCCACTATGTTGTATTATGTTTCTTCCTCCTCCAAGGCGGTTGAGGGTGGTACGGAAACTGTGGTTAATCTCCGTGACGATCAGTATCCGGTAGACGTCACTCTGCACTATGTGGCTTATCCGAAAGAAAATGTTATCAAGACTTGGAGTGAAATCAAGCATCAGGAAAAGAAACCTGTCCTGCTTTCTACATACGCCTCTGCCATGCTTTATTTCAATAATTCCGCTTATTACCTGACTGAGTTCAGTAGTGACTGGGCAAAGGAAGCGCAAATGAGCAGCCAGCAATTGCAATTTGGCAAGAAAGTAATTGATACGAAGTTGGGAAGTCGTGCTGCCATGCATACGCATCCTTTCTTTGAAGTAGGATTGGATCAGCCGGTCAGCGAACATCAGGGAAATGTATTGATGGGTACGTTGGGATGGACCGGTAATTTCCGCTTCATGTTTGAAGTGGACAATGTTGGGAATCTTCGTGTGATTCCCGGTATTAATCCTTACGCTTCGAATTATGAACTGAAACCGAATGAAGTGTTTACCACTCCCGAATTCATATTTACTTTAAGTAATGACGGTGCCGGGAAAGGAAGTCGTAACCTTCATGAGTGGGCACGCAACTACAGCTTGAAAGATGGTAAAGGGAGTCGTCTGACTCTCCTGAATAACTGGGAAAATACAGGTTTTAACTTTAATCAGGAGATACTGGCCGAGTTAATGAAGGAAGCCAAGCATCTGGGTGTAGATATGTTCTTGTTGGACGATGGTTGGTTTGCGAACAAATATCCCCGTAAGAATGATCATGCGGGTTTGGGAGACTGGGATGTGAATCACGATAAATTGCCCGGTGGTATTCCGGCGCTGGTGAAAGCTGCCAAGGATGCAGATGTGAAGTTCGGTATCTGGATTGAACCAGAAATGGTGAATCCCAAGAGCGAACTCTTCGAGAAACATCCGGACTGGGCGATCACACTGCCTAATCGTGAAACATATTATTACCGTAACCAATTGGTACTTGACCTTAGCAATCCGAAGGTGCAGGATTATGTGTATGGTGTTGTAGAGAATATAATGAAGGAGAATCCCGAAGTTGCTTTCTTCAAATGGGATTGCAACAGTCCTATCACCAATATCTATTCTCCGTATCTGAAGAACAAACAGGGACAGTTGTATATTGATCATGTCCGTGGCATCTATAATGTTCTGAAGCGTGTGAAAGCGAATTATCCTGATGTCCCGATGATGCTTTGTTCCGGTGGTGGTGCCCGTTGCGATTACGAAGCGCTTAAATATTTCACAGAGTTCTGGTGCAGCGACAATACGGATCCTGTAGAACGTATTTATATCCAGTGGGGTTTTTCCCAGTTCTTCCCTGCGAAAGCTATGGATGCCCATGTGACCAGTTGGAGTAAAGCGACTTCTGTAAAATTCCGTACGGATGTAGCTTCTATGTGTAAGCTTGGTTTTGATATAGGTCTGAAAGAACTCACGGCTGATGAATTGACTTACTGCCAGACGGCTGTTGCCAACTGGAAGCGTCTGCAAAGTGCCATTATGGATGGTGATCAATATCGTTTGGTGTCTCCGTATGAGGGCAATCACATGGCACTGAATTATGTAAGCAAGGATGCAAACAAAGCTGTATTATTTGCTTATGATATCCATCCGCGTTTCCAGGAGAAACTGATGACAGTCAAACTTCAGGGATTAAACCCGAACAAGCAATATAAAGTGGAAGAAATCAATTTGATGCCCTCTACTGAATCAAAATTAGAATCTAGCGGGAAAGTTTATTCCGGTGATTATCTGATGAAAGTTGGTTTGAATGTATTTGGTTTTACAGCGACTCAGAGCCATGTTATTGAGCTTACAGCTCAATAATAGCCTTATCTGGTTTGTCTGTCCTTCTTTCCGGCAATAGTAGTCTCCCTATTCTGTCCGAGTTAAAAATCGGTGGAATAGGGAGTTTTTTTAAGAAACAGATAACGATACCTATGATAATATTTTTATATTTGCGTTACTAATAACGGAAAAGATGAGAAGATATACTATCCAATTATTACTTGTTTCACTTTCCTGGTTTGGGTTGACCACTTCGTGCACCCATCGCGAAGCACGTTTCCGTATTGGAGTTTCCCAGTGCAGCGATGATGAATGGCGACATCAGATGAACAATGAAATGTTGCGCGAGGCACTTTTCTATGACGGAGTAGAAATTGATATTCGTACGGTAAAAGATGATAATGCAGAACAGATAAAAGATATCCGTAATTTTATCAAAGAAGGAGTAGACTTGCTTGTAGTTGCACCCAATGAAGCTGCACCTATCACTCCGGTAGTGGAGGAAGCCTTCGACAGGGGAATTCCCGTCATTGTTTTCGACCGCAAGATACTTTCTGATAAATATACCGCTTATATAGGTGCTGACAACTATGAGTTAGGAAAAGCAATAGGTAACTATGTTGCTAATATGCTTCATGGACAAGGCAACGTTGTGGAGATAGCCGGTTTGACAGGTTCTACACCGGCCATGGACCGTCATCAGGGATTTGTTGCCGCCATATCTCCTTATCCCGGCATTCAGCTTCTGGCACGTGAAGATGCCGGCTGGCTGCGCTCTGAGGCAGGAGAGAAGATGGATACTCTTTTGGCGCGCTTTCCTGAAATAGATGTGGTGTATGCACAGAACGACCGAATGGCGGCAGGAGCTTATGATGTTGCTGAGCGGCAGGGTAGGGCAGAAGAAATGCGCTTTATCGGTACGGATGCTTTGCCCGGTGAAGGGTATGGCGTAGAACAAGTGCTGAATGGTCAACTGGATGCCACGTTTATTTATCCTACCGGTGGTGACCGTGTGATACAGATGGCGATGGATATTCTGAATAAGCGGGACTTTCCTCGTGAAACCATATTGAGTACTTCTGTTGTAGATGCTACCAATGCGCAGATTATGCAGATGCAGACTTCGCATATTGCTACCCTTGATGAAAAAAATAGAAACGATGAATGGAAAGATGAGTCAGTTCCTTGATCGTTACGCTACGCAGCAAGTCATATTATATGGCAGCTTATTGGTACTTTTATTGGTAATCGGTTTACTGGTTGCCGTTTATCTTTCTTTGCGTACCAAAAATCGCCTGAATCGTGAACTGTCCCGGCAGAAGGAGAAGTTGGAAGAACAGAAGCAACAATTGACACAGCAGAAGGAACTGCTCATTCAGCAGAAAGAACAGTTGGAACAGCTTTCCCGCGAACTGGAAGAGGCCACCCATGCCAAACTAGTATTCTTCACGAATGTTTCTCACGACTTCCGTACTCCGTTGACGTTGATAGCAGATCCTATCAACCAGCTTCTTGCCGATAAGTCTCTTGGAGAGCATCCGCATCAACTACTGGAACTGATGAAGAAGAACGCTAACATCCTTCTTCGTCTTGTTAATCAAATTCTTGATTTCCGTAAGGTAGAGAACGGACGGATGGAACTTCATTTGGAACCATTCGATCTTTTAAGTAGTTTCCGCGGCTGGAATGATTCTTTCCGTATGGCGTTGCTGAAAAAGCATATCTCCTTCTCTTTTGAAGTTACACCTGACACAGATTTCCGCATGATGGCAGATAGTGAGAAGATGGAACGTATCTATTTCAATTTGCTATCCAATGCTGTGAAATATACACCCGAGAATGGTAAAATAGTGGTTAAGCTGGAGGCGGAAACGACTAATTACCGTTTCTCTGTATTTAACTCAGGTAGCCATATTTCCCCAAAAGAGGTGGATGCTATCTTTGAACGCTTCTACCAGATAGACGGACATCAGGCCGGTACAGGTATCGGATTAGCGCTTGTCCGTGCCTTCGTAGAGATGCATGGCGGACAGATCACTGCCCATAGCAATGAAAAAGGAGCGACTTTTACCGTTCTTTTTCCGGCGCAGAGTGTTTCTCTGTATCATCCTACGGTTGTTACTCTTCCTACTGAGGAAGCGGAAGTCTCTGCTACATTGATAGAAACAGATTTGCCCTTGGATGAGGAAGACACGAAAACTGCAGATCGCCCGACAGTGCTGGTTATTGACGATAATGCCGATATTCGCAATTACGTAAAAACACTACTTGCTGAAGAATATCATGTGCTGGATGCACCGGAAGCTGCTACAGGGATTCGTCTCGCAATGAAATATGTTCCCGATGTGATTGTTTCCGACGTCATGATGCCTGGTATGGACGGGATAGAGTGTTGCCGGAGGTTGAAAACCGAATTGCAGACTTGCCACATTCCCGTGATTCTTCTTACAGCATGTTCACTTGATGAACAACGCATTCAGGGGTATAATGGTGGTGCTGACTCTTATATATCCAAGCCTTTCAATTCTCAGTTGTTACTGTCCCGTATCCGGAATCTGATAGATTCCCGTCGGCAGCTTCGCCAGTTCTTCGGTGATAATCAGACATTGGCGAAAGAGAATATCTGTGATATTGATAAAGATTTTGTCTCTCGTTTTAAATCTCTGGTAGAGGAGAAAATGAGAGATCCGGAACTGAATGTGGAAGACTTAGGCAAAGATATGGGACTGAGCCGTGTGCAACTCTACCGTAAACTGAAATCACTTACTAATTATGCTCCCAATGAATTGCTGCGCCAGGCACGCCTTAAAAAAGCAATTTCCCTGTTGGCTTCTTCAGAAATGACGGTTGCGGAAATTGCTTATGAAGTCGGTTTCTCGTCTCCGTCTTATTTCACGAAGTGTTATAAGGAACAATTCGGTGAAAGTCCGACGGATTTCTTAAAACGGAAGAATTTATAGCGTTGCAGGGGGAAGAAACGATAATTATTGGCTATTTTTGCAGTCTGAAAAATGGAACTGAATATTTTATGAAATACGATCTTTGTTGTATCGGATATATTACTTTGGATAAAGTAGTTACTCCGCAGAAAACTGTGCACATGCCCGGAGGAACCTCTTTCTATTTTGCGCATGCCATCAAACACCTGAGTACGGAAGGATTCCAACTTATCACCGCCTTGGCTGATAGCGAGATGCCGGTGGTGGATGATTTGAGGACAGACGGTATTGAAGTGAAAGTACTCCCCAGCATCCATTCCATCTGCTTTGAGAATATTTATGGCGAGGATACCAATGAAAGAAAGCAGCGGGTTACTGCTAAGGCTGATCCTTTTACGATTGAAGGTTTGCAGGATGTAAATGCCCGGATTTTTCATTTGGGTAGTTTACTGGCGGATGATTTTTCACTGGATGTTATCAAATATCTTGCCGGGAAAGGATTACTTTCTCTTGATGTACAGGGTTATTTGCGTGAAGTGCAGAACGAAGAAGTATTGGCGGTGGACTGGGCTGAAAAAGAAGAAGCCTTGAAATATATCCATATCTTGAAAGCTAATGAACACGAAATGGAGGTACTTACGCAATGTTCAGATCCTTATGATGCTGCTGTTAAATTGGCGGACTGGGGAGTGAAGGAAGTCTTGCTGACTTTGGGAGACAAAGGCTCACTTATTTATGTTGATGAACGATTCTATGAAATTCCGGCATATCCGGTAGAGAATGTTGCCGATGCTACCGGTTGTGGGGATACGTATATGGCGGGCTATCTGTATATGCGTAAAAGAGGAGCATCTTATCAGGAAGCCGGTTGTTTTGCCGCTGCCATGTGTTCCGTCAAACTACAGAGCTACGGTCCGTTCGGTGGAACGGAGGAAGACGTACATAGCTTAATAAAAAAAGAAAATGCCGTAATTTAAGTACGGCATTTTCTTTTTTTATACAGATAGATCTGTTTATTTCAACATTGAAGGTAAATTGTCTCTTCCCCAGAAATAATAAAAGATCAGTCCGATCCAACTGGTGAGCAATACAAGAATAGCGACCAATAGTTTCTTGACGCCATCTACCTTCCATTGCATAATTTCCAATACGGCTTTGATAGCAAGTATCAGGCCTATAATCCAAATAATAAATCCAATCATAATGTTCGTTGCTTTTGTTTGAAAACAAATAAAGGCTGCATCCGGTTCACGGTGCAGCCTTCATTTTTCGGAGTTTATTATTTACTATTTCAATAATCGAAATTATTCGGCATCAGCACCCCAGTTTCCTTTAGACAGACGCTTGTAGCTGTTATAACGCCACTTGGCATTGTCTTCGGCAGCTTGGAACAGTTCAGCAGCTTCTGAAGGATATTGTTTCATTACAGAAGAGTAACGAACCTCGCTCTTCAGGAAGTCCTGGAATCCAGACCAATCCGGTTCTTTGCTATCCAGCTGGAACGGATTCTTGCCTTCAGCTTCCAAAGCCGGGTTGTAACGCCACAAGTGCCAGTAACCGCACTTAACAGCCTTTTCTTCCTCAGCTTGGCTCTTGCCCATACCCAGCTTCAGACCGTGGTTGATACACGGAGCGTAAGCGATGATGAGTGACGGTCCGGGATAAGCTTCAGCTTCACGGATTGCTTTCAGAGTCTGAGCCTGGTCAGCACCCATAGCGATCTGAGCTACGTAAACGTAACCGTAAGTAGTAGCCATCAAACCAAGGTCTTTCTTACGTACACGCTTACCGGCAGCGGCAAACTTAGCGATAGCACCCACCGGAGTAGCCTTAGAAGACTGACCACCTGTGTTAGAGTAAACCTCAGTATCCAAAACCAGGATGTTAACGTCCTTACCGCTGGCGATTACATGGTCGAGACCACCGTAACCGATATCGTAAGAAGCACCGTCACCACCGATGATCCACTGGCTGCGTTTTACTAAATATTGAGTCAAGCCTTTCAGTTCCTTGCTAACCGGGCAGCCGGCAGCGATGCCTTGCTCGATGATAGCCTCGATCTGAGGTGCAAGTTCTTTAGTCTTGTCTGCATCGTACATGTTTTCAATCCATGCTTTCAATACTTCCTTAGCCTCAGCAGGAGCATTGTCACCTTCCAGAATCTGGTTGAACAGTTTCACGATACGGTCACGCATCTTTTCATTAGCGAGTTCCATACCCAAACCGAATTCGCAGAAGTCTTCGAACAAAGAGTTTGCCCAAGCAGGACCTTGACCTTTTTCGTTCTTAGTATAAGGAGTAGAAGGTACTGAACCGGAGTAGATAGAAGAACATCCTGTTGCATTGGCTACCATTTCGCGGTCACCGAACAACTGAGTGATCAACTTCACGTACGGAGTTTCACCACAACCGGAGCAAGCGCCTGAGAATTCAAACAACGGAGTAGCGAACTGAGAGTTCTTTACGTTAGCTTTAACATCAACCAAATGTTGCTTGCTTGCTACCTTTTCAGCACAGTAATCCCAGTTAGGAACTTCCGGTTCAACTGGCTTTCCAGATGTTTCATAGTCAAAGCCTTGCCACCCTTCTTCGGATTACCCGGACAGATATCGGCACAGTTACCGCAACCCAGACAGTCGAGAACATCAACCTGGATACGGAATGTCATACCGTCGAATACTTTACCTACAGCTTTCAGCATCTCGAAGTTTGCACCCTTCTGCTCTTCAGCATCCAGAACGAACGGACGGATAGAAGCGTGAGGACAAACATAAGCACACTTGTTACACTGGATACAATTTTCAGCATTCCATTCGGGAACGAAAGCAGCTACACCACGTTTTTCGTATTTAGCTGTACCTTGATACCAAGTACCATCTTCGATGCCCTTAAATGCAGATACCGGCAGCAAGTCACCATCTTGTGCGTTGATCGGACGAACTACTTCGTTAATGAATGCAGGATCGTTGTTTTCAGTCTTAGCGTCGTCAGCCAGGTTAACCCAAGCAGGATCAACGGTCAATTGCTTGTATTCACCACCACGGTCAACAGCAGCATAGTTCTTGTTTACGATATCTTCACCCTTCTTGCCGTAAGACTTCTGGATAAATTTCTTCATCTGTTCTACAGCCAAGTCAACAGGGATTACACCTGTGATACGGAAGAATGCAGATTGCAGGATTGTATTGGTACGGTTACCCAAACCGATTTCCTGTGCAATCTGAGTTGCGTTGATATAGTATACAGAGATATTGTTCTTAGCGAAATACTTCTTCACACGGGTAGGCAGGTTCTTGGCCAGTTCTTCGCCTTCCCAGATTGTATTCAGCAGGAATGTACCGTTCTTGCGCAAACCGCGGGTTACATCATACATGTGCAGGTAAGCCTGAACGTGGCAAGCCACAAAGTTCGGAGTGTTTACCAAGTATGTAGAACGGATCGGAGTATCACCGAAACGTAAGTGAGAACAAGTGAAACCACCTGACTTCTTTGAGTCGTAAGAGAAGTAAGCCTGGCAGTGTTTGTCAGTATTGTCACCGATGATTTTCACAGAGTTCTTGTTAGCACCTACTGTACCGTCAGCACCCAGTCCGTAGAATTTAGCTTCGAACATACCTGCACCGCCCAATGCGATTTCTTCTTCCTGAGGAAGTGAAGTGAAGGTTACGTCGTCTACGATACCGATAGTGAAGTGGTTCTTCGGCATCGGCATAGCCAGATTCTTGAATACGGCAATGATCTGAGCAGGAGTAGTGTCCTTAGAACCCAAACCGTAACGACCGCCTACGATTACCGGAGCATCAGCTGCACCATAATAGCAGTCTTTAACATCGAGGTACAACGGTTCGCCGTTCGCGCCCGGTTCCTTCGTACGGTCAAGAACTGCAATAGTCTTAGCAGTCTTAGGCACAGCAGCCAGGAAGTGCTTAGCAGAGAATGGACGATACAGGTGTACGGCAACCATACCTACCTTTTCGCCATTAGCCATCAGGTGGTCGATAGCTTCACGGGCAGCTTCGGTTACAGAACCCATAGCGATGATTACGCGTTCTGCGTCTTCAGCACCATAGTAATCGAACAATCCATATTTACGTCCTGTGATTTTAGAAATTTCATTCATGTATTCTTCTACAATAGCAGGAACTGCTTCGTAGTAGTTGTTGCATGATTCACGGTGCTGGAAGAAGTGGTCGGGGTTTTCAGCCATACCACGGGCAACCGGATTCATCGGATTCAATGCGCGAGCACGGAATTCAGCCAAAGCTTTTTGGTCAATCAGCGGAGCGAGATCGTCGTTTTCCAACATCTCGATCTTCTGGATTTCGTGAGAAGTACGGAAGCCGTCGAAGAAATTAACGAACGGTACACGAGCTTTGATAGTTGACAAGTGAGCAACACCGGAGAGGTCCATAACTTCCTGTACAGAACCTTCTGCCAACATGGCGAAACCTGTCATACGGGTTGACATAACATCCTGGTGGTCACCGAAGATACACAGCGCGTGAGAAGCCAGTGTGCGGGCTGATACGTGGAATACGCAAGGCAGGAATTCACCGGCAATCTTGTACATATTCGGGATCATCAGCAACAGACCTTGAGATGCAGTGTACGTT
>ULTC01044150.1_pt1 | contig 18029 bp, 12 predicted proteins | sample 1957091 | NCBI WGS metagenome assembly ULTC01 (sample SAMEA4835720, study PRJEB28245) | human gut metagenome | biome: gut microbiome; material: fecal sample | place: Denmark | collected 2008 | reverse complement strand
GGGGGGGGGTATGTCAAGCATTTTAAGCCCATTTTTCGAAAATTTTCAAATTTTTCAAATTTTTCAAAATTTTGTGGCGCGCTACATTTTGTTTGGCAAACTTTCTTCTTTTTGCATTTTTGGAATGCTTATAGTCATAAAAAAGTGTAAATTTGTCGTATAACTTTTACGATAAATGTCAGCAATCATTGAAAATCTTTAAGATATAATTAGAACAATTATGGATATATTAGAAAAAATAAGGCTATTGAGAATAGAAAGGCATTGGAGCGAATATCAGCTGGCACAGGAATCTGGAATTCCGCAAACAACGATTTCTTCTTGGTATAAAAAACACGTTATGCCGTCGTTAAGTTCATTAAAAAATATATGTGATGCATTCAACATCACATTGGCACAATTTTTTACTGAAGATGAAGATGAAATTGATTTGACGGAAAATCAAAAAAATATGTTAAAAGAATTTAACAAATTGCCTAAAAACGCTCAACAAGATTTTATTAAACTATTAAGCAACTTTTAAAAAAATAGATTGCATTTCGCAATCTATTTTTATTATTTCATAATTTCTTTGCCACCCATATATGGTCTTAAAACTTCTGGAATTACAACCGAGCCATCTTCTTGCAAGTTATTTTCCAAAACTGCTATTAATGCTCTTGTGCTTGCTAAAACTGTATTATTTAAAGTGTGAGCATAATAATTGCCTTTTTCGCCCTTAATTTTTATACCTAATCTTCTTGCTTGAGCGTCTCCTAAAGTTGAGCAAGAACCAACTTCAAAATATTTCTTTTGTCTTGGGCTCCACGCTTCAACGTCGCAACTTTTTACTTTTAAATCTGCCAAATCGCCACTGCAGCATTCCAAAAGTCTAACCGGAACATTCATATTTCTAAATATTTCAACGGTATAGTTCCACATTTTGTTGAACCAATCCATACTTTCTTCTGGCTTGCAGATAACAATCATCTCTTGTTTTTCAAATTGGTGAACTCTATAAATTCCCCTTTCTTCTATTCCGTGTGCGCCAACTTCTTTTCTGAAACAAGGTGAATAACTTGTCATAGTAATTGGTAACGCTTCTTCCTTTATGATTTGGTCTTTAAATTTACCAATCATACTATGTTCGCTTGTGCCGATAAGGTACAAATCTTCGCCTTCAATTTTATACATCATATTTTCCATTTCGGCAAAGCTCATAACACCTGTTACAACATCGCTTCTAATCATAAATGGTGGAATGCAATATACAAAGCCTTTGCTAATCATATAATCGCGAGCATAGGAAATCATTGCACTAACAAGCCTAGCAGGGTCGCCCATCAAATAATAGAAACCATTTCCGCTTGTTCTTCCAGCACTTTCTTTGTCTAGTCCATTAAATCTATTTAAAATATCTGAATGATAAGGAATTTCAAATGAAGGGACAACTGGTTCCCCAAACTTTTTAACTTCAACATTTTCGCTGTCGTCTTTTCCGATAGGAACAGACTCATCTATGATGTTTGGAATAACCATCATACGAGTTCTGATTTCTTCAACAACATTTTTTTCTTCATTTTCGATGCTTACAAGTTTTTCATTGATTTCAACAACTCTCTTTTTCAACTTTTCCGCTTCTTCAATTTCTTTATTTCTCATAAGCAAACCAATCTTTTGAGAAGTTGTGTTTCTTTCCGCTCTTAAATTATCTCCTTCTTGTTTTAAGTTGCGATTTTTTTCATACAAACTTACAACTTCATCAACAAGAGGAAGTTTGGCATCTTGAAATTTTTTTTTGATATTTTCTTTTACAAGTTCTTGATTGTCAATTAAAAATTTAATATCTAACATACATCTCTCCTAAATTAAGCAAAACAAGTATACAACAAGAAAAATATTTAATCAAGAATAATAAAAAACTTTTTTAAAAATTTTTTATTGTGCTAAATTAATATTATGAGAATAAAGGACGAACAATTTTTTATATGCCCTGCTGATGAACTTGCAAAAAAGTTGATTGGCAAAATTTTATGCAGGGAAATAGACGGCGATATTATTAAAGATGAGATAATTGAAACGGAAGCATATTTTGGCATTGAAGACAGTGCAAGCCACGCAAGGTTTGGAAAAACAGAGCGCAACAAATTGATGTGGGAAAAAGGTGGAACAATCTATGTTTATCTTTGCTATGGAATCCACGAAATGTTCAACATTGTCAGCGGAAACGAAAATGAAGTGGGTGCAGTTTTAATCAGAGCAACAAGCAGTGCAAAAGGTCCGGGATTATTAACAAAAAAATTTGAAATAAATAGAAAATTAAATGGAGAAAAAATATTCAATAATAACAAAATTTGGCTAGAAGAAAATACTGAAAAAATTAAAATAAAAAAAGAAAAAAGAATTGGAATAAATTTTGCAAACAGCAAGGATAAAAATGCATTATTGCGATTTATTAAAATTAATTAATAATTAATTTTTGATTTTTTCTATTTATTTTTATTTTTTTGAATAATTTTTCTTTATCTTTTTGAATTTCCGATTTTATTTTTATATTATTTTTATTTTCAGGGCGACTCATTATGTAATATCTTAATTCATCAAGCGCGTGGTCGTCTTTTTTTGTTGGAACATCGCCGCTTCCCCAACTATATCCTTTTATCTCCCTAATTAAATTTTCGCAGGTTTTAAATATAAACAGTTTGCTTTGACCATTTGCATTTTTTAAATATGATTTAACCCTGTTAATTCCAGTAAATAAATCTTTATTTACTTTTGGATTAACAGCAATGCCATTTTCATAAAACAATTCAGAAACAGACTTTTCGCTTGCCAAAGTTTTTTGATTTGCTGCTGAGTCAATCAACGCTTCAATTTTTCCGTTTAACCCATAATGCCAATTTAATCTTTGACATATACTTTTGATTTTATTAGCGTGATAAATTATATCTTTTTTTGCTTCATAATGTTCGGCTATAACATAAATATTATTATCAAAATCCACAGCATACCAATGCGCGGAAAGTGGATTATTTAATCCTGGGTCAATAGAAATTTTATCTTGCCATTCAAAAGGAACTTCAAAAGGTTCAATAACGTGAATGTTTGGATCAAATTCGTTATACACAAGCCCGCCGTGAGTTAAAAATTTGCCATAGCATCTCGCTTCCAACTCTTCGCTACTCAAAGTAGACATCAAATTGTCAATTTCGTTTTTATCTAAATATGGATTATCCTTCCACTCCATTTGGCAATACCAAACTTCATCATTGCCACTCTCGTTTAAATATATTTCATCATACACCCAAGTTAAACCTTTAAGCGGAGTCATGGTCCCAAAAAGTTCTCCTTTTTTGTCTAAAACACGCATTTTGCATTCTGAATAAATTTCATAAGGCGGCTCTTCGTCAAACCAAACAAAATCTAAACTTGTCCCTTGAAACTTCTCTCGACCTTGGTCGCAACTTTTAAAACCAATCTTGCTTGTTCCACCAAATTCATTTTCAATTAGGATATAATCGATAATTCCATTTTCTGCAAAATCCTTGCTTCCAGAATCCATAACAATATCAACTATCCAATCTGGGTCTAAATAATGCAGAATTTTATTCTGCGCAACATCTCTTTGAACCTGTTTAGATAAAGAAACCACCCAACCGCTAACATTAGGCTTATTTTTTTTGAAAGGGTGATTTCCCCTGGCAAGCCATACACATTCAACGGCTCCACATTCTGTCTTGCCACTTCTATTTCCGCCAAACACCCATCTATTTCGCTTGCAACATTTATGAAATTCAAGTTGCTTTTTATGAATTTTCTTGCCCTTATTATATCTTTTCAAATTGGAATGTCTGTTTCTATATTCAAACTCAACTTCAATTTCATTCAATTTAGATAAAATTTGCTGTTTTGTCATACTTTCTCCATATTCAATTTAATTTGACATTTTTCTTATTCGCTTTATATAAAAATTTGCCTATAATTTTCTTATGAAAAAGAAAATATTGTTTATATGTTTAATCATTTTTCTATGTTTTGTAATTTTGCCTCTTAAATTAGACTCAAAAGTTCAAGCAGATAACTACACGGCAGGCAGCCCACAATATGCTAGAGTCAAAGGTTCAAATGTAAAACTTTATAAAACTCCTACTGAAGTAGAAGATTATAGCAATGTCCATTTTACAGTCCCAGAAAGCTATTTCGTTGAACTTTTAGATTATGAAAATGAAAAATTCTTTAGTGCTAGATACTTAGATACTTATGGCTATGTAAAAATCAGTGAAGTTCAATGCGTTGCTGGCATTCCACAAAATCCGTTTGTAAGCAAAGCAAGCTTTAGAGTCTTTGCTCCAAATGGCTTGGAACTCCGCTCTTCACCTTCCCAATCCGATGGACTAAATGTAATAACAAATATCAATTATCTTGAAACAAACTTACAATATTATGGAAAAATAGATGGCGAAGAAGCGATTAGTTATAAAGGCAATGAATGGTATTATTGCAAATACACAAAAAACGGACAAGAACAAAAAGGATATGTATACTCTGTTTTTTGCGATTTGCTCACAACAATATCAACAAACACAGAAGTTTTAGAATATGTTTCTGAGCCAACATTTGAAACAAAAGAAACAGGCGGCCAAGTTGAAACGGACACTTCGATTTCTTCTCTTCCATCGGTTACTCAAATTTTAATTATAGTTGCTGTTTGCGTGCCTTGCATATTGATAATATATTTGCTGTTTAGGCCAACAAAAATTACTGCACGCGCTTATCAAAATGCTGCTGAAAATGCATCAAAAAAGAAAAAGAAAAGCAGAAAACAAGATTACTATGAATATGAAGAATAATTATCTTGCAATCCTATAAATTTTATCCAAATATAATGGGCTTAAATTAAGCACATTATTTTTTGTTATTTTGCAATTATAAAGTTTTTCAGTTTCATAATAAACTTCCGTTATCCAACCTTCATTTTTTAAATTTTCTTCAAAATATTTAGCGTCATATCCGTTAACAATCAGCCAAGATTCAAAACTCTCGTGAGCATTATTTAATTTTCTAAAATATGTTCTTTCACTGAGTTCCATTATTTTAGCGATGTCCACGCTTGACATTCGATTAAAATATTTAAGTGCTAAAATTTTCGCAAAAGACTTGTCAATGCCTCTTAAAGCATTTAAGCAAATGATATTAAGATTGATGAGTTGCTTTTTTCTTTCAGACATTTCAATAATCCAATCAGCAACCGAAGCGCAATCGTTCTTATAAAAATTTTTGCTATTAACATAAGAAGAAGCAAGAGCCCTTTTCTCTATGCACGCATCAATCGATTTGCAAATCCTTTCTAAATATTTTTGAATTGTAAGCAGTGTTCTAGCCCAAATTTTTAATGTCATATTTCCTCCAAAATGTAAATTACAAACTTATTATAAGGTTTATAAAAAACCACTTTCAAATAACACTGCCATAATTTTAACTATTTTTGTAAAATAATCAAAGCGTTTTTTACAAAATACTACACAAATCCAAAAAAATCGACATTTATTTTTTACAAAATGTCGATTTTAAATATTAATTATTTAATTTTTTAATCAATCAAAAATATCATCTAAATCGTTTATGTCAAATGGTGGCACCTCTTCATCTTCTGGTGGAGGCACTTCTTCATCATAATAATCTGACTGTTCTTCATTCTCAAAAGTGTTTGCAATAACTGTTTGTGGGTCTTTTGAAATTGATTTTTTAGGTTTATATGATAAGTTAGCAAAACTTGTTGTTTCTCCAATCCATCTGACTTTTATTGTGTCTAATGGGCCATTTCTATGTTTTGCAATTATTATTTCGCAAACACCAGGTTCATCTTCTGAAGGAACATCATTATATAAATCTGGACGATAAACAAACATAACAATATCAGCATCTTGTTCAATCGCTCCACTTTCACGCAAGTCTGACAAAATAGGTCTATGATTTTGACGAGAGTCAACAGCACGCGATAATTGCGACAATAGCAAGATTGGAACATTGAGTTCACGAGCAGCAATTTTCAACATTCTTGTCATTTCGCTTATTTCCAACTGCCTATTTTCGACCTTTTTGTTTCCTGTAGACATAAGTTGCAAATAGTCTATCATAATTAAATCAAGGCCTTTTTCGCGCTTAATCCTTCTACATTTAGAAAGAATATCGATAGGTGTTGTCATACTTGAATCATCAATAAAGATGTTTGCTTCGGAAAGTTTTTTGCTTGCGCTGAGCATTGCCTTCCATTCATCAACAGACAATTTTCCCTTCAATGCCTTTTCCATACTTACGCCCGCTATTGAACAAACAGCCCTTTGTGCAAGTTGAGTTTTAGGCATTTCAAGTGAGAAAATAGCAACATTCTTTTTGCCTGATAAAGCAACGTTATTTGCAATGTTCATAGCAAGTGAAGTTTTGCCCGCGCCAGGACGAGCAGCAATCAAAATTAAATCTGAATTTTGAAGCCCGTTTGTAATTCTATCCAAATCATCAAAACCAGTTGACAATCCTCTTAAACAAGTTGGGTCTTTTGCTATTGCATCAAACTTGTCAATAACTTGTTTCAACGCATTGTCGATATGTTCAAGATTGGAAACATCTTCTTGTTCGGAGATATCAAATATTTGTTTTTCTGCAAATTTTAAAAGTTCTTCTTTATCTGTTGCATTGTAGCCTTTTTCTGTGATTTCTCTACCACATTCAATTATTTTTCTAAATAAAGAATCTCTTTTAACAATGTCAACATAATGCTTATAGTTTGCTGCCGATGGCAAAACATTTGTCAAGGCGGTTAAATATTCAATGCCACCAACCTCTTCAAGTTGCCCTGATTTTTCCAAAGCATCAGTTAAAGTGACAAAATCTATAGGTTTATTTGCTCTATATAATTCTTGCATCACAGCATAAATCTGTGCGTGAGCGTGTGCATAAAAATCACTTTCTTTTAAAGTGTTAACAACTTCAATAGGCACTTCGTTATTTATCATCATAGCGCCCAAAACAGATTGCTCTGCTTCAATGCTATGTGGCATTATTTTAAAACTACTTTCTTCTTTCTTTTCCATACTTCCTCACAAATTGCTAATCAGCAAAAGGGTCCCTTTTCTTAGGTTTGTTTAAATTGCGTTTAGCGATGCCTTTTTTAATCAGCCAAATTATTAGCAAAATTCCAAGATACACCGCGCCCCAACATAAGACAGTTAAAAATATTTGCAATCCAATGTTAAGCCCAACAACATAAAACAAAACGGCAAAACCTGCACCAAAGGGAATTGACAACAATAATGTTATCATTCTCCATTTAATATCTTTTTTGAGTTTATGTTTTTGATTTCTGTCTATTAACATAGCGTGATTATAACATATAAAATGAATTTGTCAAAATTTTTATTTTGTTAAAAATTGACTATTTCTTTTTGAAATATAAGACAATCAAGTAAATTGCTATGAAAATGAAGCAAATTGTCAATGCAAGAATATACCAAATCATAGGATTTGCAGAAATCGTATAAAATTCTATCAAACGGTCTGAATTTTCTTCTGTTATTCTCCAACTATGAATGGTTCCTTCACTTGTTTTAGCCACTTGGTCAGCGTCTGAGTGAAGCCTTGAACTTGTTGTTAGATAAGAATAAATCATCTCAAATTGAGGGAATTTACTAATCACTTCTTCGCTAAAATTTGCGGTTAAATAATTGTTTATCTCATTGTTAAAGTATTCAAATGCGGTTTGTCCGCCAAATATAGTTCTTGTTCGTCCAAAACTGTTCAACACTTTTTCAGAATATTTTGTTGTAAATAAATTCTTTTCACTTGATTTTATAACTTCAACATCTTCGCCATAATTTGCATAAACATTATAAGCTTTTTCATTTTCAAAATGATATTTAACAGCAAAAACATTTTGCGTCCAGCCTGTATAGATGGTTAACTGATTAAACATATTCGCTCGTTCGGTATCCGATAACACGCCTTTGCTATACCATTTTGCAATATTAAATCTAAATTCGGATTTGCTTTTTGCAATTAATTCAGACACTTTTGTTTCAACAGCGGATTTCATCTTGGTATAGTCCTCTTCAGTGATATCGCCACTTTCAAGCAAGTCTTCAACTTTCAATTCAATAGCATAGAAAACATCGATAGAGCCGTCAGTATTTTCTTTTACTAACATTTCAGCTGTTGAACAGCCACAAAACATAACCATACTCATAAATAATGTTATAACTAGCAAAAATTTTTTCATACTCTTATAATTTACCACAAATTTATTATATGACAAATAATTTCAATCTATTTTAAAAATTTGAAATTAATTTTCCCATCCAGCAATTTCAAATAAAGACATAAAAAATCTCCCAATTAAGGGAGATTTTATTAGTTATTTTCATCATTGTCAGCATTGTTAATCGTTTCATTTAATGCTTGTTGTTGTTGCTTTAACAAGTCATTTTGTTGCTTTAATTGTTCTTCAACTTTTTTCAACGCTTCATCAATATTGTTCTTTTTAGGCCTTCCGCGTTTGCCTGCTGGCTTAGGAGTTTCTTCTCCTGTAGCTTCCTTTCTTGGTCTGCCGCGCTTGCCCGCTGGTTTATTTTCTTCTTCAACCGGCTCTTTTCTTGGGCGACCACGTTTTCCTGCTGGCTTAGACTCTGCTTCTTCAGTTGTTTCTTTTCTTGGACGACCGCGTTTGCCTGTAGGTTTTGGTTCTTCATTTTCAACAACCTTTTTAGGTCTTCCGCGTTTACCTGCTGGCTTGTTTTCTTCTTCAACAGTTTCTTTTCTTGGACGACCGCGTTTTTTTGCAGGTTCTTCTTCAGCCTCTTCAGTTTCTGCTGGCAATTCTTCTGCTTCTTGTGGCAATTCTTCTTGAATTTCAGCAGGTTCTTCTTTAGCCTCTTCTTTTATTTCTTCAGCCTGAGCTTCTTTGCCTTCTGGTGCGTGATATACTCCATTTACATCTATGATGCCACCAAATTCATCGTGATAGTTGCCTTCAGGGTCATAGTATGTGCCATTTTTGTATCTGTAATATCCTTCGTCATCATAATAGCCGCCATACTCATCATACTCAGGTTCTTTATTGATTTTTTCGCCGAGTGCAAGTTGCGCTTTTTCAGCCGTTTCCTTTAAAACTTGAGAATAAAATTTCTCTTTAGATTTAATTTCTTGTTCTCTCTTGGAAAGTTCATCTTTATATTCTGCGTCTTTAATTCCTAATTTGTTTTTCAATTCGGAATTTTCTTTTTCAAGTTTTTCAACTTCAGACAACGAGTTTTCAAGTTCGGATATGACCATTTCTCTTGAATTTACAAGTTCGTCACGCTCGTCTTTAACTCTCTTATCAACATCAGCGCGAACATCTTTAAACACTTTGTTAGCAAAGGTCTTATATTCTGCAAGCATTGCGCTTTCAACATATTTTCTGCCTTCTTCAAGTTCTTCTTTTCTCTTATTAACTTCTTCTGTAAGAGAATTGATTTCTTGATTGTATCTCAATGTTGCATCATCTTGGTCTCTATCTAATTGTTCAAGTTTCTTAACTTCATCAGTTTGTTGTTTTCTAATGTAATTGCTTTCAATCCTATTTGTGGTTGCTTCCATCTGTTCACGAAGCCTATCAATATTCTCTCTAGCAGTTTGAGTGTTCTTTTGATAATCTTTTGTTTTATTATCATAAGTCCTTTTAATGCTTTCCATTTCGCCTTCAAGTTGCTCAATTTCAGTCATTAAACGATGTTTCAAGTTGATGAAAGTTTCTGTTTCTTTCATAGCTCTTTCAAGAACCAATGTGCCTTTATCTCCTGCTGCTTCAAAATTATATTGTTCATGTTCGACAGCATTCAATCTAGCACGCTTCATTTCTTCTTGTTCTTGAAGTTGACGTTTTTCGATATATTCATTCAATACTGGAATGCCCTTCTTGATTTCTGCTCTTGTGAATAAAACTTCATAGTCAACATATTCAGGAAGTGTTGCAACTGCTTTATCAATAAATCTATCAAAAATATGGAAAGTTTGATATAAGTCTGAAAGGTTTGTTGATTTTTTAATTTGCAAAGCCAATACAAAAATGCTGTTTATAACTAAAATTAAAACTGGAGTTGTAAGGGCTGCAACATAAAAACCTGCGCCAGTTGAACCACTAAGAGCAAGTGCACCACAACTAAGGATTAAACTTATCATTGAAAGAATATAGCCTAATATTTTAACAACTTTAATGTTTGTTCCAAAAGCGCTTGATTTAATAGGTCTATCAATACAATTTTCTATTGACATATAATAACTTGGGCTGTGCTCTCTATACAACATATATTGTTGCCAATGATATCTCAATGTTTTTGGCACTTTTTTCATTCTATTATTAAATTCAATAAGATTTGTTTCGTCTATGTATTGATTGTTATACAAATATCCATTGATTTTATCTATTGCTCTGATTAATTTGAGTTCATAAACATTGTGAATAATAACTGAAAAAACGATGATTAAAAGCACTTCAAGCGCTATAAATCCGTACAACATATATTCCAATGTCAATGTTTCTCCAACATTTTGAAAAAATTCTACGATTGAATTAAAAATGTTTACCCCCAGACGCATAAAAACCTCCTAAAATAATATATGTTGAAATTAGTATAACACAACAAATTAATTTTAACTAATATTTTTAATTTATTTTTTAATATTTTTTATTAATTTTTTTGTTATTTATTTTTCTTTTTAATTATATCTTTTTATACCCTGATTATATGGCCATTTCTCAAGTTTAAAAGATATATTTCATCAACTTCTCTATTCAAAAACTTTTGCAAAGCAAATGAATATATTTTTAATTGATTTTTGTATTTTTCTTTTAATTTTCCATCATTATTTATTAACGAATATTTATAATCAATTAAAACTATTTTTTCGCCCACAGCAAAGAAGTCAATAATGCCTTGAATTAGGACTTTGTTTTCATTGCCATAGCTTAAAATTTCTTTTGGTGAAGCGCAAATCATAAACTTCTTTTCTTTATAAATTTTGCTGCTTTCAGCAACAAGATTATTTATATTTTTAATAGCCTGATAGCACAATTTTGACGACAACTCAACAAAATCTTGTTCTAAACTTATTCCATTTTCCAAATAGGAATTATAGACATCTTGGCAAATGGATTTTACCTCATCAAAACTGGCATTTAGGCTTGACCTTTCCATAATTTCGTGAAAAGCATTTCCAATTTCAACTCCGCTTTGAACGCCCTTTAAATGTTCATTTATTTGCATTGTGTTCGGCAAAAAACTTACGCTTTCATAATTTTCATCTTTCATTATTTCGCTAACTGAAGTCTTTTGCGAAAGCGTGCTAAGTTCACTTTTGAAATCAATATTTTCTATCTTTTCAATTTTTTCAATAATCTCATTGTTTTTTTCTTGCGATAAAGATAATTCTTCTAATTCGTTTTTAAATTCATTTGATTGACAAAATTCAATTTTGTAGTCTTCGCAAGAATAGTTTGCGCCATTATTTATATTTTTGATTGCCGAGTCATTTAACGAGCCTAAAATATATTGCATATAATTATCCTCAACATATTTTATATTGTTCTCGTCAATTTTTTCTACACAATCAAATTCACCTTGCGCTGTTAAAAATAAATGATTTTTGGCACGCGTCATTCCAACATATAAAAGCCTTAAACTTTCGGCAAAGTCTAAATCTTTTTCTTGAATTTTGATTGCCTTTTCAAATAATGATATGCTTTCTTCTTCATTTAATTTAAGCGATATGCCTAAATTTTTATTGACTTTAATATCTGACGCATTAGGCATATTTTTAAATATAGATTTTCCAAGCCCAGCAAGAAAAACAATGTTGTATTCAAGACCTTTGCTGGCGTGAATTGTTGTAATATTGATTTTTTCTTGTCCGCCACTCAAATTTTGTTCAACTTTAAGAGTTTCATTTTCGTTTATTAAATCTAACAATGAAATCAAATTGTCATTATATTTACTTGCGGCAACAAAATTAAGAAAACTTTGCATCATTTGTTTTTCTTCTTCAACATTATCTATTTCGTCCACAAATTGAGAAAATTTTGAATTTTTAATTAGCCATTTAAGAGCTTTGTATATGCCATCGATATCAACTTTCAATTTTAACTTTGAAATGATTTCATCAAATATTGCAATTTTGTTTTTGATTTCTTCTTCGCCATCTGGCAAGTTTAAATATTCTTTACAAGCATCTTCAAAAGTTAGAGTTTGGCAAGATGTTTTTATCTTTGCCATATCTGCATAACTAAGTGCGCAAAATCTATTTAAAAATGTTGCATAGTCTATTTCTGAATAATAATTGGTCAAAATTGTCATAGCGCAAATTAAAGCCAATACTAGTTTTGATTTTTTTAGGTCCTTTTCCGCGTTTAACATATATGGCACGCCATTATCTTCAAATATGTTTGCTAAACTATTTGACAAATTGCCTCTTGACCTAACTAAAATTGTTATATCGCTATATTTTATCTTCCTAAAATCTTTTAGTTTGTCGTCAAAAATCTCTTGTTCCAAAAGTTCACATATTTTGTTAAAAATCATCACAGCTTCTTCATTGTAACTGATTTTTTTTGTTCGCGCATTGAAAACTTTATAAAGTGAAAGTTCTTCTTCTTTTTGTTCAACATTTTTATTGCAAAGCAAAATGTCAACTGGCGAAAATTTTGTTGGAATGTCTGCATAAGGACAAAACATTGAAGTTTGTTTATAATCAATTCCCGATGTTTTAACAGTCATAATATTAGAAAAAACACAATTACAAAACTCCAAGATTTTTTTATTTGAACGATAATTGTTTTTTAAAACATAATCTTTAAAGTTATCTTCTTCGTGAAATCTATTCACTGTGTCTGTAAAAATTGAAACATCTGATTGCCTAAACGCATAGATGCTTTGTTTTGGGTCGCCAACAATAAAGACATAACTGTCTTCGCATAATTGTTTTAATATCTCATTTTGCAAATTGTTGACATCTTGAAACTCATCAACAAAAATATATTTATATTGCTCCTTAACTGCATTTTTAACTTGTGGCATTTTTAATAATTTTAATGCCATTTTTTCAATATCTGAAAAATCATAAATTGAACCTTTGTTTTTTAGTTCTTTTAAATTTAAAGCATATTTTTTATAAAATTCGATAAAAATTTGATATTTTTCTTTAATATTTTCTATTTTTTCATCGTTTTTAGCATATAATTCTAAATTTTCATCTTTGACGCTCTTTAAAAATTTGCCAAATCTTTTCTTGACTGATTTTAATTGATTAGCTAAATTTTCATCATCTTTTTTTGTGCAAACAAATCTTGGAAATGAATAATTTAAAAGTTTTTCTTGCTCAATAGATATATCGCTTTTTAAAATCGCTTCCAAATCACTTAAGCAAAGATTGCAGTGCGACAAAATTCTTTCCTCGTCCAAATTTTTAGCAGAAAGCAAAATCTTGTTAAATTCTTCAATTACATTTTTTAAATATTCATCATAATAATCTTTTAAAATTTTTCTAGGAATATCAAGATTTTCAAGCATAGAAAGAGCAATATTGTCTAGCCAATTTTTCTCATCGTTTTCCGCCCCCAAAAAGTCTTGCAAGCGCAAAATTCTTTGAAATAACGCCCTTTCACTTCTCTTTTTATTAAACGAAGAAAATAATTTCAAATATTTTTCTTCATCTTCCTTAAATTCGCTTAGTGTTTGATTGAAGGCGTTTTCTTTTAAAATTTTAAGTTCGCTTTCCTCTGCAATGGAAAAACTTGGATTGATGTTCAACAAGAAATAATTTGCTTTGATTAACTTTTCATAAAATGAGTGAAAAGTTGAAATATCTGCTACTGATAATTTTGCCAACTGATTTTGCAAAAATTCCCTTTCTTCGCTATCGGCACATTTGTTAATCAAATAATCATTAAGTCTGCTTTTCATTTCTGCCGCCGCCGCATTTGTATAAGTCAAAACAAGCAAATTGGAAATGTCAATCTTATTTTCATAAATAACATTGAAAATCTTCTTAATCATAGTTGAAGTCTTTCCACTTCCTGCTGAAGCAGATAAAATAAGACCCCTGTCTTTTGCTTCTAAAACTATATCTTGTTCGTTTTTCTCCATCAACTATTCTCCACAATTTCTACAAGATTATTTTCTTTAACAGCTGTAACGCTCTCTCTAAATTCTCCAAACTCAATATTAAATTTGCAAAGTTCATAATAAGGGCAAACTTCACAAAATCTCGTTTCTATTGGCAATGCGTTAATTTTGCCTGATAAACTCTCTTCAATGCCACTTTCGACTAATTTTTTTGCATATAAAGCAATCTTTTGCAAATTGCCCTTTTGCAAAACTCCCGCTCTTGCATAAACTTTAAATTCAACATTTGTTGAAGTTTTTGAAAGCGTTAGATCTATTAAATCACTCTTCAATTTTTCTGTTGATAAAGTTTTGTCTAACTTTTTAATTATGCAAGTATCATTTTCAAAAAATCCATTTAACTTGTTATCCTTGTTAGATATGGAATCAAAAACTGGGAAATAAAATGCGCCATCGACCTTCCTTTTTTCCAAAGATAAAATGTATATCGGCAGTTGAATTTGCCTGCCTTCATAAAGTTTTGACAAGCTTACTTTTGCCTCCCCTGTCTTATAATCTATCAATCTATAACTATCTTCGCTTTTGTCAATTCTATCTATTCGTCCAACAATGGAATATTCATCACCTAAAATTTTGTCCGTTTTGATTGTGAATTTCTTTTCAAATTCAACTGGCATATATCCACAATTTTCTATTTGTTTAATGAGCGTTGATGCAAAATTGTTGGCTTGTTTATTTAAGTAATTAAAATATGCTATGTGTTCTGGAATATTAGAAAGCAATTTCAATCTTTCATTAGAATTTTTTGCATAATAGAAGCATTCATCAACAAGCGTTTTAAAATCAACTTTTTTGTTTTGGCTTAAAAGAAATTTTTCCGCAAAAGCGTGAAAAAGATTCCCCACATCTGCAGGCAAAACTTGTGTCACTTCGTTAGGCTGAAGTTTAAGCCCATAATTTGCAAAATGAGCAAAAGGGCAATTAAAAAATTGCTGAATTTTACTTACTGAAGTTGATTTATTTGAATACAAAACATCTTTAATATTTTCGATATATTCTTTTGTGATTATTTCATTTTTCTTAACGTTATTTAAAAATTTTAAAATTTCTTCACGCTTGCAATTAAGGAATGATTTAAACACTAAACTTTGCGATAGCAAATCAAAATCTTCCACATTTTTTTCATAAAAGTCATCACTTATTGGAAGTTCTTTTTCAGATATTGTCCACATATTTTTAAAACTTTTAATGAATGCAGAATTGACATTGCCATTTGAAATATATGAAATATAAACTTTTCCCTTGGACAAACAAGCATCGTTAAATAACTTGAATTTGCTTCGCCTGTTTAACATTTCCACACTTGGCTCAATTTTGATGCTTTCAAGTTTTTCTATATCGCTATCCAAAATTAAACCGCTGTCTTTTAAGGATATAGGAAGATTTTCAGAACCTAAAAATATGCTTATTTTTCTTTCTTCAAAAAAACTTACATCGCTTTGACCAACAAAAACGGAATTAATAGACAATGGCAAATTTGATATGATTATGCTTTCAAACATTTCATTCGCAATCTTTTGCATATAATCTTTGCTTAAATCACATTCAAGATTTAATTTTGAAAGTTGCTCCAAAGCTTGGCTATATTTTAATTGATATTGTTGATAAATTTTTTCATTTAATAAGTCATCATTTTGTTTAAAATTATTTATCAATTCTTCAACTTTATTTTCTATTTCAAAAATTGATGAAATTTCATTCAAAAATTCAATAAATTGTGAAAAATTGTTGATTTTTTGATATTTTTCTTTAAGCGAACACAATTTTACTTTAAATAAATTTTGATTATCCAAACATTTATTAAAATCAACACCCCGTTCGAAAATTTCTTTATAAACACTTTTTATCTCTTCATTGGCAAGAGGACAAAAATTATCATTAATCAAAGAAAGGAAATTGTTTAAGTTTTCTTCTTTTAAATATTCCAATATCTTATTAACAAATTTAATTGGAGCAAGTTGCGACAAAGTTTTTGTTTCATCGATATAATAAGAAATATCTTCATTTGAAAATATCTCTTGAATTTGCTTTGAATAGGATTCTAAACTTGGAACAATTATGTTGAAATCTCTAAATTGATAGCCGTTTTGAGCAATTTCAAATTTAATGATGTTTGCGACCTTTTCAATTTCAGTGGTTAAATTTGCGTTGCTTAAAATTGCCACTCCAAAAGGAATGTCTTTTTTAATTTGTTTAAATGCAAACAAATTATTTGCAATATGATTTTGAAAATCATTGTTTGAATTTTGGCAATAATGGATGTTTGGCTTTAACTTTAAATCTTCACAAATTCGTTCAACTTTTTGAATTACATCTTTTTCGTAAATGTAACTATTTTCATTTGAATTTGAAAAACACGCACCAATAGTTACTGATTTTGCACTTTTTATTAACAATTTTAAAATTGTTTTAACCTGTGCAGTAAAACTATCAAATTCAGCAAAATAAAAATTGGAATTTTTGATTAACTCACAATTTTTAATTTCCTTTTCAAAAAGAACTAACAAATCTGCAGCATCAACTTTTTCTCTATTTTCTTCTTCATAAAGTTTATATATTTTTGCAATGTCTATCAATTTTTCAAAATTCAATTTTGATGTTTTATTCAAAAAGTTCTCACAATCAACTTCAGAAGATTTTAATTGTGATATTGTCAAAAAAATTTCTTTTGCAAAGTCAAGAGTAATGTTGGCGTCTTTTAAACTCTCAAATTCATTTTTATGCTCTAAAAGTATTTTATAAACAACAAGCGATCCCTCCAAATTGCTTTGCGATTTAAAATTATTTCCCGCTAGTTTTAAAACTAAGTTTGCAAGTTTTGAGATTGAAACAACATCAATATTAAATGTTGAAGTTATTCCTAGTTCACTAAACAGCAATTTTTCTGCTTGTAAAGAAAATCTGTCTGGCACAACAATAAAATTCCTCAAATCTAAATTTTGCGAAATTTGAACACTCTTAATCACTTCTTTTGTAGCCTGTCTTAATGTTGGCGCTAACAACAAATTTAATTGCATATTTTAATTTTATCATAAAATTAAAAAACATCAAATATTATTTGCTTTTTAAAATTCAAATATATAAAATAAAAATATGGACAAAGCGGAAATTAATAAGTAAAAACAGCAAAAATTGAAAAAAGTTTTGCAACAGCATCGCAAGAAAAAACACCCAAAACCTTAATCTTATTTGAGTATTTATTTTAATTTTACTATCATTTTACTTAATCATTTCGACGCATTTAAAATAGTTATTTATTAAAGTAACTTTTTATTTCTTTAATAAACACTTGATTGTTAATAGAAAACTTTTCTTGGTTCAAACTAATAACTACTATTTGTCTTGGTTCAAATTTTAAGTTAGAACTTATTTCTTTTATTTCATTATTTAATATTTCACTTTGTACAAAGTCTTTTATAGTAAAAGCAATGCCCATATTATTCTTAACAAAGTCCATTATTAACCCAAAACTTCCAATTTCATACTTAGGCTTTATTTCTATATTATTATTAATACAACATTTTTCAATGAAATCTCGATTATTTGATGGCCTTTTTTGAAGTATTAAGGGATATTTTGATAAATCTTCTTTATAAATAAAATCTTTTTTGAAATCTTTATTAGCAATAATACAATCAAAAATTTGTTTTATTGGAATTAAATTAAAACTTTGGTGGTTTTCAATTGGAGTGCTTAATATGGCGAAATCTATATCGCCATGTTTTAAGTGTTTTAACAATTTTTGGCTATTTGCATCGGTTATACTTAATGATATATTTGGATATTTAATTGTAAACTTTTTTAAAAATGGCATTAATACTTTTCTTATAATTGTTGAAC
>ULTC01024869.1_pt1 | contig 18035 bp, 15 predicted proteins | sample 1957091 | NCBI WGS metagenome assembly ULTC01 (sample SAMEA4835720, study PRJEB28245) | human gut metagenome | biome: gut microbiome; material: fecal sample | place: Denmark | collected 2008 | reverse complement strand
AGAGGGGAAAGAGTAGTGCTTTGATCGTTTATGAATGAGAAGGAAGGTGGTGAGATATGAATATTGCAACGGGAGGGCAGGCGGGAATTAAAAAAAGCCACAGTCGCACGGGGAAAAGTTTTGCGGCAAGAAGAAACGATAAGAAAAACGATAAGAAAATAGAAAGATGACGGTATCAGCCGTCGGGAAAGGAAATCTATATGAAGATGAGAGAAGTTAAATTAAATCTGTTCGATGTACAGACAACAGGACAGGCAAGTCTGTCCGCCGAGATGAAAACGTTCTATGAGAACACTCTGATAGATATGGCAGAGCCTAAGCTGGTGCATGACCGCTTTGCAGACAAATATCCGATACCCAAGAATAACGGCAAGACAATAGAACTGAGAAAGTACAGCTCGCTTGCAAAGGCGACAACGCCGCTTGTCGAGGGCGTTACACCTGCGGGAAATATGCTGTCGGTAACAGCTAAGACGGCAACAGTGAATCAGTACGGCGACTATATCAAGCTGTCTGATATGCTGGAGCTTACCGCAATCGACAACAATGTAGTGCAGTCAACAAAGCTGCTCGGCAGTCAGTCGGGAAGAACGCTTGACACGATAACAAGAGAGATAGTTAACGCAGGGACGAATGTTATATATGCCTGCGGCAAGGACGGGAGCGAGGTGCTGTCAAGAGATGAACTGAGCAAGGACTGCGTTTTATCGGTGGATACGGTATTCCGTGCCGCCGCACAGCTTGAGAGCATGAATGCAGACGGAATAGACGGGGAGAGCTATGTTGCGATAATACACCCTTATGCCGCATATGACCTTATGAGAAGTGCGGAGTGGGTCGATGTGCATAAGTATGCCGATCCCGAAAGCATATTCAAGGGGGAGATAGGCTCGCTCGGCAATGTGAGATTTGTAAAAAGCACGGAGGCGAAGATATTTGCCGATGAAAGCTGTCCGCAGTTCTATCAGCTGACCTCCGACGCAAATTTCCTTGAGGGAAAGGACTATTATACGAAGTCGGACGACAGTTATCAGAAGGCAAGCGTTTCGGCGGGCGGACAGGTCACAGCCTCGACATATTACGAAAAGAAGGCGCTTGCGGTGTTCTCTACTCTGGTTATAGGAGCGCATGCCTATGCGGTGACGGACGTTGCCGGCGGCGGTCTTCAGCACATAGTAAAGCAGCTCGGCTACGGCGACGATCCTCTGAACCAGAGAGCGAGCGTGGGCTGGAAGGCGGTACGCACAGCCGAGATACTTACGGACGAGTATATGGTGAGAATAGAGAGCTGTTCTCCTGTTTATTCGGAAAAGACGAGCGCAAATTAAAGCCGGTAAAGGAAAACCGGAATAAGCGGCACAGGGTCACTGCAGGGTATGGTGACAGCAACGGCAGTGCGGGAGGGTAAGGGGAATAATATTGCAAAGGAGAAATATATGAAAGAAAATTTAACTGAGCTTGTGGCGGTAAGGCTGTTCAAGGACAATGACAAGTACAGCTCGGATGTGTTTGTATCGGTGAACTGCAACAATTATCTTATACGCAGAGGTGAAACGGTGATGGTGCCGTTGTTCATAAAAAAGGAACTGGACAGAGCTGAGCTTCAGAGAAAGAGAGCGGAGTACTACCGTGATGAAGGATGGAAGCAGTCGCTGATAGTGCAGGAGGGTAAGTGATGACGGTAAAGGAAGTCATTGAAACGGTTGACGCACTGCGACCGAACGAGATTGCTGCAGAGGACAAGAGAAAGTGGCTTTATGAGCTTGAAAGCAGAATATATGAGGATCTGTATGTTACGCACGAACATGAGGGGATTGGGTTTACCGATACGGAAAAGATCACGAGCGACGGTACAACGGAGCTTTTCATAAAGGCTCCGCACGATGAGATATACATTCTTTATCTTTGCTCGCTGATAGATTTTTACCATGCGGAGTATGAGAGATATGCCAATGACAACGCTCTGTTTGAGGCTCTGTATGAAAGCTGCTGCCGTTTCTGGAACAGCAGGCATATTTCGTGCGTGAGAACCGAGATCACGGGATAGGAGGAAGAACTTGGCGGTAAGAGAAATAACGGGTGGTACGGAAAGTGCCGTAAAGTTCGGCGGTATCGATCGCTCGAACGGTACGCCGCTTGGATACTGGCAGGAGCTGTACGGTATGGATTTTACCGCTTTTCCTGCGCTTAAAACGGTAAAGCCGTTTTCGTACAAGGCGTTGGCTGACGGTATAACGGGGTATATCATAAAAAACGGAGAGATAGTATACACAAAGGCGGACGGTATATATATTTCGGGAGTGAAAACGGCGGTGAATCTCAGTGCAGGGGAAAAACAGCTTGTGTCACTTGGAGCATACATACTGATAATGCCGGACGAGGTGCTTGTAAATACCGCTGATACGCCTGCAAGCGTGCAGTATACGGCGAAGCCCTCGCTTTCAGGCACGCTGTTCGAATATAACCAGAACCAGACACGGCCTACGGTTTCTATATACAAGCTGTTGTATCTTGATGTGCCTGAAGAAAGCGTAGCGCTGTCAAGCTACAGCGTTGGCGATATGGTCAGGATAGATTATGAATACGGCGGAAAGAAACAGTACCTGTCTGTAGTGATAAGCTCGGTGGGAAAGGAAAGCTACAGTATGGACGGGTGTGTGTCGATTAACTTCGACACGAGTGCATACAGCGATACCTACTATTTTTATACGGAAAAGCGGAAGATGGACAAATTCAGGGTGTCTAATATAAAGAATGCGGTCTTAAGCTGTCCGATACCGAAGATGGATTTTATAACAGAGCATAACAACAGGCTGTGGGGGTGTTCGTCGGCAAATCGTGAAATATACTGTTCAAAGCTCGGAAGTGCTACGGAGTGGGGAAGCTATGATGGCATCTCAACTGACGCATGGGCGGCAACGGTAGGGTCTGACGGGGATTTCACCGGAGTATGCGTGTACGGGGGAGGCGTACTGTTCTTTAAAGAAAATGTCGTTCATATTGTCTATGGCACAAGAGCGTCAAACTTCACGCTAAGCACTGTAAAGCTGAGAGGCGTTCAGAAGGGCAGTGACGGCTCGCTGTGCATATCGGACGGACTGCTTTATTATAAGGCGCCTGAGGGGATATTCAGCTTTAACGGCTCTGCATCGGTGAGGATCGACGCAAAGCTGGGTGATGATATTACCGATACGGCGGTGATGACGGCAAACGGAAGATATGTTGTTATGTGTGCGGCTGACAAAACTGTGTATTATTATGACAAGCGTTACTCGGCGTGGTACACAAGACAGCTTGCGGATGTAATCTCGGCGCACGAGATAAACGGCAGGCTGTATGCCGTTACCAGTGACAGCAATAAAAAGATGAGGCTTGTAACGCTTGTCGGAAACGACAGCGGTTATACGGACAGTGACAGGAGCGAATTCTCTGCGGTCAGCGGCGAGCTTGGCAGGGGAAGCATATTCAGAATATATAAAAAGCTGAGAATGTCGCTGTATCACAAAAAGCAGGACAATGAAACGCTTGAGCTGTCGGCATATATAAGCGCTGACGGCGGAGAATGGAGGAAGGTATATGAGCTTTGCAGTGAAAAGGGGAATGGCGAAGAAATAGCTGTCGCTCCTGTAATACCGCTCAGAAGCAGAAAGATAAAAATAAAGATATGCGGCGAAGTAAGCGGTGACGCTTATGCGACGCTGTACGGCATATATCTTGACAGTGAAAAGGGAAGTGAGATAAGTGGATAATCTGAATATGAGCTTTGCTCCCGATAAAACGGCAGAGGACAAAGGGCGGATAAATGCGGTAGAGGATTATCTGTCGCTCCTTACCGAAAGGATAAAATTCTGTTTTAACGGCATTGATGAGAATATTGCACAGAAGTCGGACGGCAAAGAGGAAAAACAGCTTATTTACAGTACGATTGCAGACGAAGTGGGACAGTTCACCACTACCGGCATCGGCTGTGAGATATTCAACGACTATGAAAATAATATCGCAAGCTCGCTTTACGCACACGCCGAAGGAAACGGCACGAAGGCAACAGCACCAAGCACACACGCCGAAGGAAACAGCACCACAGCAAGCACCCCATACGCACACGCAGAAGGCTATAGCACTGAAGCAAGCGGAGAAGGCTCACACGCTGAAGGCGAGAAAACCACAGCAAGCGGTTATTGCAGCCACGCAGAAGGAAACGGTACTGTCGCAAGCGGCGGATACAGCCACGCAGAAAACAGCAATACAACGGCAAGCGGTTGGTACAGCCACGCAGGCGGTATTAACAGCGAAGCGAAAGCGGAAGCATCCTTCGCTCACGGCGAGTATGCAGTATCCGATTATCGAGGCGGGGCGGCTTTCGGCATCAGCAACAAAACCAAAAACGCACTTTTTGTTGTCGGAAACGGCTCACCGGGAGGAAGTTACGAAAGCGATGCACTGGTGCTTGACGAAGGCGGGAATCTGTGGGTGGCAGGTAGTATAAAGTGCGGCGGTGGCAGCGGAGGTTATACCTTGTCGCCTGCGACAGCCGACACGCTCGGCGGTGTGATGATAGGCGATAACGTATCAGTTACGGCTGACGGGGTTATTTCAGTGAATCTGTCGGAATATCTGAAATCAGACGAAATATCGGACTGGGCAAAGCAATCAGACAAGCCGACATACACAGCAAACGAGATAGGGCTTGGCAATGTGGATAACACAGCAGATGCCGACAAGCCGATATCTACAGCGACACAGACAGCACTTGACGGTAAGTCAGATACAGGACACACGCACACGGTATCCGACATCACAGATATGCCTGCATACTTGACACAAGAAACCGATCCGACAGTGCCTGCGTGGGCAAAGTCAAAAAATAAGCCTACATACACAGCCGATGAAGTCGGGGCGGCGAAAAAGAATCACACACATAACGTGTCGGATATCACAGATATGCCAGAATGGGCGAAAGCCGAGAATAAGCCTGTATATACGGCAAGCGAGGTCGGTGCGGCGACAGCGGCAGATATTACTGCGGCGGTGAATGCTGTCGAGATCGGCGGAAGAAATCTGCTGTATGACAGCACCGGAAATCTTAAAAAAGGCTGGAGCGGTAACACTATAATAACGATTGATGGCGGAATATCAGGAAATAGCCTTGCAATATCCAGAACCGGCTATTCCGGCAATGCACGATATTTTGGCACGAGCAAGAGGCACTTTCTGACGGATTTTAACGTCGGCACAAGCTACACTCTGTCGGCGTGGATAAAGGTCAGAAGCGATGTCGAGCTTGACGCAAGCGGCTATGTAATGGCAAGATTCCGTTCCGCTGATAATACGAAGCTGCATATTTTACCGCTTACCGTCAACAGCAAAACCAAAAAGGACGAGTGGCTCTACTGCGAAAAGACTTGGACGATAGACGACAGCGACATAGCAAAGCTCGAATGCGTGGCGCTTGCGCTTGATAAAAACGGCATGATCGAGGCGTGCAACATCAAGCTCGAAAAAGGCACTAAGGCTACAGACTGGTCGCCTGCGGTCGAAGAGGATACGGAGCGTATCGCAAGCCTTGAAGCAAGAGTTGCGGCGCTTGAGGCTATGGCGGTATCGGGAGGTGAGGTATAATGTTGGATTTTGGCAGATGGATAGTCGAGGTTGCTGTGAACGGCGTTAAAAGCGGCAGTTTTGACAGGGCTTGGGCGGCAATGCAGCTTGGCAATCATTACAGCCGTGACAGAATCACGGCGGAGGATATTGCGAGGTTTGATGAGAAGATGAATGAGTATGAGACAAAGATGAACGAGGCCGATTGCACTGAAATTTATGAGGAGGTTATATGAGCGAAAAACAGAAAAACAAGGACAAGGACAGCGCTCCGGTATATAAGAGCGGATACGGCGACGCACTGAAAAACAATCTTGCAAAGGTTATGGAAAAGAAGAACTTCACCTATGACGCAGATAAGGACAAGCTGTTCTCGCAGTATAAGAACAGCTATGAAAAGTCGGGCAGAACGGCTATGCGTGACACGATGGGAAATGCGGCATCGCTTACGGGAGGATACGGCAACAGCTATGCGGTCACGGCAGGTCAGCAGGCGTACAACAGCTATATGTCAAAGCTCAGCGATAAGATACCCGAACTTGAACAAAGGGCGTATGAACGCTACAAGGATGATGAGGAAAGTGCTTATAAACGTCTTAACACGCTTATAGGGCTTGAGAAGTCGGACTACGGAAGATACCGTGACAGTGTTGACGATTATAACACAAACAGAAATTTTGAATATAATAAAAGTAAGGACGCTCTGGCACAGCGTAATTTACAGGCGCAGTTTGAACGGGATAATTACGAGAACGACAGGGATTATAACCGCAGGGTATATGAAAACAACAGGGATTATAACCGTAGGGTGAGCGAAAATGACAGGGATTATGCTCAGAAGGTGTATGACAGCGACCGCAATTATCAGATAAAACTGAACAACTCGCTGAAAGACGCTGTGGAGAATGAGGAAACCGGCAGTACGAAATTTTCGCCGAGTGACGCTTATGATTTTATCAGCAAGTACGGGGATAAAATCTATACGGATGAAGAGTATATCGAGGCGCTATATCAGCTTTACGGTGATAAGGAGGGCTTCTTTGACTGGGTGGAGCAGATGGAGATACCCGGTGACACAAAGGGCACAACGTATCTTGAGCTGTTGTATGAGATACATCCGGAGCTTAAGCCGACAACGTTTAAGAAAATGGGTATGCCTGATGACGAGCTTATAAGAAGAACCGCAACAGGCGGCGGAGCTACGCCTCCTCATTCCCAGAGCTTCTGGTGGTTGAATCAAGGGATGACAAAAAAGTAAAAAAGTCAAAGCGAAGGAGGGGAAATATGAGCAGGATACAGATAATTATAGACAGCATAGCAGGTGCTGTCGGAGCGGTGCTGGGATTTATGTACGGTGAGGTAAACGGTTTGTTCCGTGCGCTTATCGCTTTTATGATCCTGGACTATGTGAGCGGTGTGCTTGCGGCGATAGCGGAGAAGAAGCTGTCAAGTGCGGTAGGCTTCAAGGGGATAGCGAAAAAGCTGCTGATACTTGTGTTCCTGTCGGTAGGTCATATTGCAGACACATATGTGCTTGGCGGTGTGCCTGTCGCTATGACGGCGGTAATGCTTTTCTATATCGCTAACGAGGGAATCAGCATTGTTGAAAACGCATCGGCACTGGGACTGCCGGTGCCGCAGAAAATAAAGAATGTACTAAGGCAGATAAAAAGCAAAAGCGGGGAGGATGACAGTGAGAACAAAGGGCATTGATATAAGCAGGGCGCAGGAGCAGTTCGATTTTACGGCTGCTGTGTCGGCAGGCGTAAAGTTTGTAATTATCCGTGCCGGCATACGCACGGACGAGGACACTTATTTCAGACGCAATATCGAGCAGTGCAGAAAACTCGGTATAGATTTCGGCTGTTACTGGTATGTTACGGCGACAGACACGGCGGAGCTTGACAGGCAGATAAATGCGTGCGTCAAGACAATAGGTGACGAAAAACCGTCATATCCCGTGTTCTGCGACATGGAGGAACAGCGTCAGATAGACAACCTCACAAGCAAGGAAAGAACGGAGATGGCGCTTGAGTTCTGCGACAGGCTGAATAAGGCAGGGCTTCCGTCGGGAGTGTATGCAAATCCTGCGTGGCTTGAAAGCTACTATCAGAAGGAACGTATTGTTGGAAAGCGTGATATATGGCTTGCACACTGGACCGAAAGCCCGGATTATGCAAGCCGGTATGACTATGGGCAGAAAATGTGGCAGTGGGGCATTGACAGTATCGCAGGAAAGGACGTTGACGGGGATATTTGCTTTGTAGATTATCCTGCGATAACGGCAAAATGGTATAAGGAAAACTGCGGTGATGTGCCGGAAAAGCCCGATAAGCCGGAAAAGCCTGAGAATCTGTTCAAAAAAGGCGACAGTGTAAGGGTGAAGCGTGGCGCAAGGTTTACGAACGGGGTTGAGCCGTATTCTTATGTGTATGATACAATCTATACCGTTCAGCAGGTGTCGGCAAGCGGCAAGGAAACGCTTATAGGCATCGGCTCGGTGCCTACCGGATGGCTTTATACAAAGAATCTGTACAAGGCGGAAAGCACGGAAAACAATGACACAATGCAGAAATTTGCTGTAGGCGATAAAGTCAAGGTGAATTACGGCGCAAAAACGTATAACGGTGGTTCGCTTGCGTTGTTCGTGTACACGAATGTGTACGAGGTTATGCAGGCAGGCTCGGGTGACAGAGAGGATTATATCGTCATCGGTCAGGGCGGGCAGGTCACTGCGGCGGTAAGAGCGGAGGATCTTACGAAAATATAGCATAAAAATAACGCACAGGCGAACAGCCTGTGCGTTTGTGCTTTTAACTATTATGCTTATCTGTAGGTTGTGAATTCCTGTACCCAGTAATACTTATAAGCATCGTTATATGTGCCGAATGCTACGGCGAGATTTTCAAAATCGGGATTGAGTATATTTTCACGGTGACCCTTGGTAGAAGCCATCCAACTGTCGACTACTCTCTGTGCGGTGGGCTGACCTGAGCCGAGATTTTCTCCGACGGAGCAGAACTTATACCATAACTCATCATCACTGTAGCCGTATATGGTCTTGAAGTTTGAACCGTCCGGCCGCAGATGGCTGAACTGCTGTTCAATTTCACTGCAACGTGCCTTTGCCGCCTTGTATGCGTTTGTATCCCATTTATAAGGCTTAAGCCCGTAGGAAACACGGATTTCATTCACGATACGGAAAACCTCTGCCTCCTCTGCGGTGCAGTTTACGGGGCTGTCGGTTATAGCCGATGTGGGTGTTGTGTTGTCCTGCACGGCGGGCTTTGCCGCTTTGGGAACGGTAGTTGTGACAGGCTTGCTTTCGGAAAGATAGTCGCTGTGGACATATGTGCCGTCATCGAGCTTATAGTAGCCCGTGTCTGTCAGTGCGGTGACAGACACCGCATCTCCGTAATATTTATAGGAAATGACCTCAGAGCCTTGTAAGCCCTCTTTCCTTGCGGAACAGCTTGAAATGTTTATGTACCTTGTGCCGCTGCACTTCTTTTCTGTCCATGCGGGCTTTGGTGCGGCGGTTGTCGCAGGAGTTGTTGCCTTGGTTGTTGCGGAAGCTGTAGCCTTGGTTGTGGCCGCTGTGGTCTGGGTGGTCTTTGCTGTTGTGGTTGCCGATGTAGTTACCGATGTTGCTGCCGATGTTGCAGCGGTGGTTTCCTGTGTCTCGTTATGCTTGATGGCTTTGGTGGGAACCTTTTGTTCCTCGACAGGTGCAGTAGTGGAATATGATGATGCTAAACCGTTGTTGTAGCTGATACCCTCGTCATCGGCTTTGACTCCGAACCATGAGTAACGGCTCGAAAGAACGCAAAGAGCGACTACGGCGACAAAACCGCATGACGCACAGCCGATTTTCAGAAAATTGCCGTGTGACTTCTTTTTCCTGTCGTATGTCTGAATCCCGCTTTCCGGGTTTTCGGTTTTGTTTTCTTCGTTCATGTTCATGGGTATCACCTGCCTTTTGCCTGAACTTAACGGTAAGCATAATTTCACATCTATATTTTAGCACAAATGCGTTGAGCGTGTCAACAGATACTGAAATTGCCAGAAAATATTTGTAAGGATTGCACAAATTAACGTGTGGCGTTTATGTAAAATCACAATAAAATAAGTCTGTTAAAAATGCACTGTTATAAAAGCAAAAGTAGATGTATTTTTGTATAAAAGGGCGAAATGGTTACAAAACGGTAACAAAATAGTTACAAATTGTTGCGGGTTTGTAATCTTTTATGTTATAATGGCGGTGACGGAAAAGATTTGCTGTCTTTCATGACGGAAGGAAAAGCAACCTTAAAGGTGTGGAGCGGGCGTTATGCCCGTTCCTGCTTTTAACGGAAAAAGCGTTGATTTATCACCTGTCGTTCACAACGGCGGGTTATTATATAAATATATTGATTGTTTGGGGCGCATGCCCGTTTGATTTGGTTTATACGGAAAAGGATTGATAATGGGAAAACTGATGATACCCGATTATCGTGACGATATTGAGGAAACTATACTTCCTGACAGCGACAGTGAAAAGGAAGCGCAGGAGGCTGATGTAAAGCCTGCGGTTGCCGATACGTCGGAGAATCGGAATGAAGAAAACAACGAAGAAAAAGACAAAGGCAAAAACGGTATATCTGCTGTTGCCGACAGAATCTTTGATTTTCTGGTTATGGCAGGGCAGTATTTCTGCCATATTATAGCCGATGTATTTTCAAAGCCTGCTGTATATGTGGCTTATGCCGCCGTGTTTATATGGAAGCATACGGCGCTTTTCAGGGACGCAGTAAAGAGGACGTTCTGCGAAATAGGCAGCTTCTTCTTTGCACCTTTGTTAAAGTCAAAGCGTGTGCTTCAGCGTACAAACAGACAGATAAGGACCGCAAAGGAGCAGGGCGACAGCAAGAAGGCGGCAAAGCTGTACGGAAGTATAGCGAAGGACGCAGTATTCGGCAAGCAGGGTCTTGCGGTAACGCTGTTCAACTATGCCGCACCGATCATCGCAATAGTATTTCTTATGAGCGTTGTCGGATATGCGACGGGTACAGACTATGCGATAAAGCTGACGGTTGACGGAAAGTTTGTAGGATATGTCGAAAGCGAGCAGGTGTTCAATGACGCAGAGCGTATAATGCAGGAGCGTATCACATATATCGGCAACGAGAAGAAGATAAGCATGGAGCCGGAATATTCGCTCGAAATGCTCGGCGACCAGGAATATCTGACGAAATATCAGCTTGCAAACAAGCTGCTTGAGCTGAGCGATACTCCTATCGAGTATGCATACGGAATGTACATAGGCGGAAAGTTCTATGGCGCACTTGTTGACAATACAGCGGTTGAGGCTGAGCTTGAGAAGATACTTGACGGCTACCGCACAAATGCAAAGGACGAGGACGTTGCCTTTGAGAAGGATATAGAGTATGTCCCCGGTCTTTATCTGTCGGACAGTATTGTGTCGAGTGATGAAATCATCAAGCTGATAAATTCCAAAAAGGAAGAAGCGTCCTATTACACTGTGGTAGACGGCGACAGCCATTCGGGAATATGCTCAAAGCTCGGAATAAGCATGGAGGAGCTTGAGGCATTGAATCCCGGCATTATGGATGAGGACTATGTGCTGAGAGCCGGCGAAAAGCTGCTTAAAACGCAGGAGGTGCCTTTCCTGTCGGTAAGTATTTCAAGAACGGAAACATACAACGTTGAAGTTCCGTATGAAACGAAATATGAGGACGATGATACACGCTATGAGGGTGTTGAAACGGTTTACCAGGAGGGCGAGACCGGTACGAACAAAATCACGGCAAAGGTGTATTATGTAAACGGCGAAGAAGTCAAGCGTACCATAAAGAAAACCGAAAGAGTGAAAGAGCCTGTAACGGAGATTATCCTTCAGGGTACACTGCCTCCGCAGTCATCACATTATTCAAACGCTTCTGCTGATACGGGCAAGAAGTATATATGGCCTGTTGACGGCGGCACATTCTGGGAGTGGGGCTGGTGGGACGGCGGTTATGCCGGACACAGAGGCGTTGATATAGGCGCACCCTACGGTACGGATGTATACGCCGGAGCAAGCGGTACTGTAATATTTGCAGGCTGGGACAACGGCGGACTCGGTAATGCTGTGATGATACTTCATCCCGACGGATACACAACGGTATATGCCCACAACAGTGAGATATTCGTCAGTGCAGGTCAGGAGGTAAATCAGGGCGAGTGCATAGCCGCAGTAGGCGAAACCGGACTTGCGTACGGCTGTCACTGCCACTTCGAAGTAAGATACGGTTCGGAAAGGCTGAACCCGAGATATTATCTCAGCGGTCTGCCGGATCCCGGATATTATTAATATGAAATTTAACGGATAACAGGAAACAACCGCTGTGCTGAGGCATGGCGGTTGTTTGGCTATCGGAATGCACCTTGACAATTTATTGAAAGTGTGATAGAATACAAATAAAGAGGGAACGACAGACGACCGCTCCCGTGTTGGCTAAGAAATAACCGTCGTAGTTGGAAGCTGTGGGCGGTTATTTCTTTTTATTTGAAGAACTGATAGTAAATATCATAACTGTGAACGCAGTAAGGAAAATACCTATCTGTGTTAAATCGCTCAAGGTTATGTACATCAGCTACACCCCCTTTCAGATGTTTTCGCATCTTGGGAGATGTATTGACCGCCTGTCGTCCGAGGAACCCTCTTCGCTATTATATCATATATTTCATCTGAAATCAACCGCTGTGCTGAGGCATGGCGGTTGTGTTTTATTGCGAAACGGTCATAAATTTTCTTCTCATTTCATAGATTTACTGTAGAGTACCCGAAAGGAAAGGACGTGCAGTATGAACGAAATTATGACAAGGGAAGAATTTTTAAAGGAACGAAATGCGGTGTGCGAGTCTGACGCTGTGGCGGGCGGGGATGATGTTTGCAAGGGACAGGATGCGGATACGGCGGTTATGACGGAGGAAAACGGGAAGCTGAGTGCCGACGGTATAACCGTATCGGAAGTAGTGGTTAAAGGCAGGCGCAACAGGCAGTATGCAGGGCTGATACTCTTTATAACGGCGGTTGCCGGGGCTGTTGTCGGGGCGGTGTTTTACGGGAAGGCGACGGTGACCGTGCCTGATGAGATGCTGGAGGGCTTTCTCGAAGGAAGGATACACGGCGGATTTTTCGGGAATGCCGCCGCTTCGTTCATATCGGCGCTTATATGGTGCATTGTACCGTTTTTAGCAGGGCTTTGCGCTGTGGGACAGCCTGTGGGAGCGCTTATACCGGCATTCAAGGGTATAGGTGTGGGAATGACGTTTGCAGCGCTTGTGAATATATACGGGGCAAACGGGATACCGGCTTTTGCGGTGTTTGTTCTTCCGTCCGCATTTATAGGAACGGTAATCTGCTGTTATCAGTGCCGTCTGTCCGTGTTATGCTCAAACAGTGTGCTGGCTGTGCTTAAAGGCAGGCGTGACGAGGCTCCGCACTATTATAAGATATATCTTGAGCGGTTTGCGGTATGCTGTATCGGGTGCTTTCTGCTGGGGATAGCGGACGCTGTTATAACTTTTTTGTTCCGCCCGATATTCGTTATCTGAAACACTTGAAATTTTCGTTTCACGGGTGTATAATGTTAACAGTAAAAATTGCCTTTGGCATGAAAGAAGGATAACATTATGGAAAAAATGGAAGTATTACTGGAAACCTCCGCACGTCACATCCACGTTACGCAGGAGGCTCTCGAAACACTGTTCGGCAAGGGTCATGAGCTTACAAAGAAGAAGGATCTTTCTCAGCCCGGTCAGTTCGCTTGCGAGGAAAGAGTTACTATAACAGGCCCCAAGAGATCGCTTGCAAACGTATCTATTTTAGGCCCTGTTCGTCCTGCTACACAGGTTGAGCTTTCGGCTACGGATGCACGTTCTATCGGATGTCCTATATTCGTAAGAGAATCGGGCGATATTGCAGGCACACCCGGCTGTAAGATAACAGGTCCTGAGGGTGAGATCGAAATCAGCGAGGGCGTTATCGTTGCAAAGCGCCACATCCACCTTGTTCCCGAAACCGCTGAAAAGTGGGGCGTTAAGAACAAGGACGTTGTAAGCGTTAAGGTAAACTCGGACGGCAGAAGCGCAGTGCTCGGTGACGTTGTTATCAGAGTAAGCGAGAAGTTCGCGGACGCTATGCACATTGATACCGATGAGTCAAACGCTGTTATGGCTACTCCCGGTATGATGGTTGAGGTTATCAAGTAATACGGCGTTACATATTGACGGTTTTATCTCCGTGGCTTTGGGCTGCGGAGATTTTTTTGTGAATTAATGATAGCGTAAAAAAAGGGAAAAATGTTTTCTATAGAAGGTTCTGCTGTAACGGAAGGAATTTACACAATAGCTGAACTGATAAAAATCAGAACAAAGAATCAGTAAAGGAAGCAGCCTCTGCACGCTGTGAGAAACGCAAAAAGTAAATATTACGGAAAAAGTCAGGTGTAACGCTTGGCTTTTTCTTTTGTTTGTGGTAAAATATAAGCGGTAAGTCTAAACTAACTTATATTGAGGTGACGCAATTGGAGATATTTCTGATACTGATGATACCGCTTATGGGAACAACGCTCGGCTCGCTTATGGTGTTCCTTATGCGTGATAAGGTGAGGGCCCAGACGGAGAAGCTGCTGCTTGGTTTTGCATCGGGAGTAATGATAGCGGCTTCGGTATGGTCGCTTCTGATACCGTCAATGGAACTGTCAGAGCAGAGTTACGGGAAAATGAACTGGGTGCCTGCTGTGGTCGGCTTTGCAGCGGGGATACTGTTCCTGCTTGGGATAGACAGCTTTGTGCCGCACCTGCATCTTGACAGCGATAAGCCTGAGGGCGTGCGCTCGGGGCTTTCGAAAACTACTATGATGCTGCTTGCGGTGACCATCCATAACGTGCCGGAGGGAATGGCTGTCGGTGCGGCTGTAGCCGGGTCAACCGGTACGGGCGGTGACAGCGTTACTCTTGCAAGCACATTTGCGCTGGCGCTGGGTATTGCAATACAGAACTTCCCCGAAGGAGCGGTGGTTTCAATGCCGCTTAAAAGCGAGGGAATGAAAAAGGGAAAAGCGTTTGCGATGGGAGTGCTGTCGGGCGTTGTCGAGCCGATAGGTGCGGCGGTGATGATACTGCTCGCTTCATTCATCGCTCCGCTTTTGCCGTATATGCTGTCGTTTGCGGCAGGGGCTATGATGTATGTTGTGATAGAAGAACTTATACCCGAGGCACAGGGCGGAGAGCATAGCAACATAGGAACGATAGGTGCGGCGGCAGGGTTTGTTGTTATGATGGTGCTTGATTGTACGTTGGGGTGAGAAAATGTTTTTTGTTTAATGTGCTTCGATTATATCATTCAGCTTAGACCACGATAGCAAGCTACCGATAGTTCTTTTTGTCGGACAACACTTCTCGGGTTCGCTATTCGAGTGAATGCACCTGTCAATATGAAAGAGGGAGACAACCAAAGGGATCAGGAAAACAACTTCTAAGCAACTACAATCCCCACCGTCACGGCTCGGAAATATTAGTAATTTATAAAAGCTGGATTTCTAACTAATATACTGATAAATGCAGAACTTGTTGTGCCAGCCGTGCCACCTCCCCTTTTTCGAGGGGAGGCAAGTGTGATAGTACTTTGGCAATAAATGGTTGCACTTCTAAATAATGTATAAGCAGGGACGCTTAACGCTACACGTCCGCATATTAGTACATATATCTTAGGTTAGTGGCGTTTTTTGAAGAGTCAATGTTAGAGCAGTTGCACCGATACACTCACGAAAATATTAATGCCTTGTCGGTACGGAAAGTGTTTCAGGCGGTGTTGGTGATATATTTCACTGTGTGGCTTCATTAATAATCAGTTTGTCGATAGCCTGAATGCCCGTCCGTTGAGGGCGGGCATCGGTTATAAACCTCTTATTTTCTTCCTATAATCTTCAGGTAAATTCCCGAGGTCATTTTATAGGCGAAAATGTAGAACAGGGCAAATACGGCAAAGCATATCACGTTTGCGATAAGAAGAAGTGTGCTGTCGGCAAAGCCGAACAGTTTAACAGCTTTAAGTATTATCGGAAAGGCGAATGTAAGGTGTATGCCTGCAAAGATAAGAGGAGCGAAGAACACGGTCAGCACCTGCGAGTTTATGCTTTTCTTTATTTCCTTTTCCGTCATTCCGACACTTCTCATTGTTGCAAAGCGTTCTCTGTCCTCGTAGCCCTCCGAAACCTGCTTATAGTAGATTATAAGCACGGTGGCAAAGATAAAGACAAGTCCTAAGAATATTCCGAGAAAGAGAAGTCCGCCGTAGGTTGCTATCATCACATCAAGGTTTTCGGTTCTGCTTTCGGCAAAGGGGAAGATATTCTCCATATTCCGTGAGCTTTTTGCCAGAATGTCCGTGAGGCTGTCGCACAGGGCTTGCTTATCAGCGTTGCTTCCGCCAATGTCAAAGCCGAAATAATGCTTTAACCACGATGCGTTTTCGCCGTAAGCCTGACGGTTCAGCAGGAATATATCGTAAAGGGTGTTATTATCGGGGAGAATAACGAAAAATACGCTGTAAACCGTTTCGCCGTAGGAAATATTTTTCGGCATAGGAACTGTCCTTGACTTATATTTCTTGCCGTCTAATATTATTTCGCCGTCGGTGCTGTCGGAGCTTGCCGTCAGTATTTCGCCCTCGGAGAGCGTTTCGTTCCTGCCGCTCGTTTTGTTATAGTCTTCAAGCGTGATGAAGAAAAAGTCCTTTATTTCAGATTGGCTGACATCTGCGGAATCTGTCGCAGGGGCTAAGTGGACGGTATTATCTGAAAAATAACCGCCGACTTCAAGATAATCATACGAAAGAGTGTTTAAGGGGCTATAATCATTGCTTTTCGCCGTGTCAAGCGCTGTGTTGCACAGGTCGGAAATATTGCGTATCGTCTTATCTTCAAAGCTGTCGTAAGTGAGCGTTACCGAGATGTCACGGCTGCGGATAAACGTGCTTGTCTGTATCCCCGAAAAAAGACTTATCGTGGACGAAAGCATTACAAGCACCATAGTCGAAAGAATGCAGACAGAAGCAAGTCCTGCGCCGTTTCTTTTCATACGGTATGTCATTCCGGAAACGGATACAAAGTGATTCGCTTTGTAGTAATATCTTTTGTTTTTCATAAGAAGCCGGCAAAGTGCGACAGAGCCGCTGACAAACAGCATATAAGTGCCGATTATTACAAGAAGCACCGCAAGGAAGAAATTTCCGACAATTTCAATGCCCGCCTGTGTCGTGACGGCAATATAATAAGCGATAGCAAGCAGTATCAAGCCGAATAGGGCAAATACGAAATTTGCCCGTGGCGGTTTTTCGCCCTGCTTTTCGCTGTGAAGCAGATTGATTGCGCTTAGTCTGCCTATGCGGACAAAGGCGCTCAGCAGAAGAATTATCGTTATGGCTGTGAATACTGCGGCGGTGATAGCTATTGCGCCTGCATCGACAGACAGATTTCCGACAGGTTCAATGCCGAGAAGTCTGAACATACACAGCTCAGCGAGGCGTGACAGGAGTATTCCTGCGGCAAGTCCGCAAAGAAGCGATATAATAAGCGTGAAAAGGCTTTCGCAAAGGAGTATGCGTGCAATGTTGCGTTTGTTCATTCCGAGAATATTGTATAAGCCGAACTCTTTGCCCCGGTTTTTGATAAGCACAAAGTAGCTGTAGAAAAGAAAAATCAAGGAGAAAATGCCGATTACGATTATTCCGAGCCAAAGACACCACTGTGCGTAAACACCTCTGTTTGTGTTTGCAATGTTTTCGCTCCTTGCAAGGTATGCCGTGATGTACATCATCATCACCATTGCAACTAAGGTAAGGATATACGGCAGATAAAGCCGTTTGTTTTTCTTCATGCCGTTCACGGCAAGCTTCGGGTAGAACAGTGTTTTCATCTGCGGTCACCGCCTGCCACAAGCACCGTCAGCGTATCGTTTATCTTTGCATAGAATTCTTCCGTTGCGGAAATCCCTTTATATATCTGGTGGTAAACCTCGCCGTCCTTTATGAAGAGCACCCGTGAGGCACTGCTTGCCGCCTTTACCGAATGTGTTACCATAAGGATAGTCTGACCGTCACGGTTTATTTCACCGAACAGATTGAGAAGCTCCTCCGACGCTTTTGAATCGAGTGCGCCTGTAGGCTCGTCCGCAAGCAGAATATCGGGGTTCGTTATAAGCGCACGGGCGACAGCGGTACGTTGCTTCTGACCGCCCGATATTTCATAAGGGTATCTGTCGAGCAGGTCGCTTATACCGAGTTTTGCGGCAAGAGGGAGAAGCCTTGAGTTCATCTCATCGTAGCTTTTGCCCATAAGCACGAGCGGCAGAAAAATATTGTCACGCACGGAGAATGTATCGAGCAGGTT
>ULTC01022782.1_pt1 | contig 18124 bp, 20 predicted proteins | sample 1957091 | NCBI WGS metagenome assembly ULTC01 (sample SAMEA4835720, study PRJEB28245) | human gut metagenome | biome: gut microbiome; material: fecal sample | place: Denmark | collected 2008 | reverse complement strand
GGGGGTATGTCAAGCATTTTGAGGCCATTTTTCGATTTTTTTCAAATTTTTCAAAAAATTTTGTGGCGTCGCCACCCCTTAACCCCCTCAATCTGCCATTTTTATGCCAAAAATGCTACAAGGTAGCCGATTCTTCCCCCGCACCCCCTTCCAAATGCTTTTTAATTGGATTTTTGTGCCCGCGGCACTTTCTTAAACCTAAACAACCGATTTATACAAAAAAAAGCAACAATGTTGCAAAAAAATAACAACCTATCGGGTTTGATAGGTTGTTAAAATTTAATTATTTATATTTTTTTATTTAATATTGAAGAATGCGGACATTCCATAATATTTAGCAGCACCCTTTAATTCTTCTTCAATTCTTAATAATTGATTATATTTTGCCACTCTGTCCGTTCTTGAAGGCGCTCCTGTTTTGATTTGTCCAGCATTTAAAGCAACTGATAAATCTGCGATTGTTGTATCTTCAGTTTCTCCGCTTCTGTGAGAAATAACTGCTGTGTATCCCGCTCTATTTGCCATTTGAATTGCTTCAAGTGTTTCTGTTAAAGTGCCAATTTGATTAAGTTTTATTAAAATTGAATTGGCAACTCCAAGTTTTATACCCTTTGAAAGCCTTGTTGTGTTAGTAACAAATAAATCGTCACCAACAAGTTGAATTTTTTTGCCAAGCCTATCAGTCAATAATTTCCAACCTTCCCAATCTTCTTCTGCAAGAGCATCTTCAAGCGTGATGATTGGATATTTGTTTGACATTTCTTCCCAATAATTAACCATCTCTTCGCGAGTGAATACTTTTCCAGTTTTCCAGAAATAATAGCAACCAGATTTTCCAATTTTTTCTGCTTCATCATACATTTCAGTTGCAGCAGCATCAACGCCTAAACAAAAATCTTTTCCAGGCTTATATCCTGCTTTTTCTATCGCTTCAACCAAAAATTGGAACGCTTGTTCATCGCTTTCAAAATTTGGAGCAAAGCCCCCCTCATCTCCAACTGCAGTGCTATAACCGCTTGCTTTTAAAATTGATTTTAAGTTATGGAAAACTTCAGCGCACATTTTGAGCGCTTCTTTAAAGCTTTTTGCCCCAACAGGCATAATCATAAACTCCTGAATGTTTACGCTGTTATCCGCGTGCTTTCCACCATTTATTACGTTCATCATAGGAACTGGAAGAACGCAAGCATTGCAGCCGCCAACATATCTATACAAAGGCATTCCCAAACATTTTGCCGCAGCTTTAGCGCAAGCAAGAGAAACACCCAATATTGCATTTGCGCCCAATTTGCCTTTATTGGTTGTTCCATCAAGTGCAATCATAGTTTTATCAATTTCAACTTGCTCAAAAACATTCATTCCGCAAATTTTTTCAGCAATTTTATTATTCACATTATCAACTGCTTTTTCCACTGATTTTCCAAGATAATTTGACTTATCGCCATCTCTAAGTTCGATAGCTTCAAAAGCACCAGTAGATGCACCAGATGGAACATCTGCTCTGCCCATTATTCCATTTTCAAGATAAACTTCAACTTCAACAGTTGGATTTCCACGGCTATCTAAAATTTGTCTAGCGTGAACATCTGTAATTTTTACGTTTTTCATAACTTTCCCCTTTCTTTTATATTTTACACTAATTTTTGAATTTACAAAATAAAAATCGCTTGTAACAAATTAAATATGTATTTCTTATGATGTATTGAGTCTTCTAATCAAAAGATAATGTAAGGAGTGATTTTGGAAATAGTATTTGGCATTTTAATTCCTTTTGTTGGCACAACTTTAGGTTCATTTATGGTGTTTTTTATGAAAAATTCCATAAATAATAATATAACAAAATTGTTGATAGGATTTTCTGCGGGGGTTATGGTTGCGGCCTCAATTTGGTCGTTGCTCCTTCCCGCTATTGAACAATCTGAAAGTTTAGCCAAATTGTCTTGGCTTCCTGCAACAATAGGTTTAATATTAGGCTTTACATTTTTGATTGTGATTGACATTATAGTCAACAAAATGACTAAAAAGAATAATCTTGAAGGTTTTCCCCAGAAATCTAAAAAAACAAAAATGCTAATATTTGCCATAACAATTCATAATATTCCAGAAGGAATGGCAGTTGGCGTTGCACTTGCAAGCGCATATTTTGGAAATATCGCTATGACAATGGCAAGCGCTTTGATGCTTGCAATAGGAATTGCTATTCAAAATTTTCCAGAAGGAGCAATCGTGTCAATGCCGCTAAAATGTGAAGGAATGGGCAAGTTTAAAGCCTTTGTTTATGGAACACTATCTGGAATTGTTGAGCCTATTTTTGCGACCATAACATTTTTTATAACTGGTTTTATTGTTCCAATATTGCCTTATGTACTATCTTTTGCCGCTGGGACAATGCTAAATGTTGTTATAAAAGAACTTATCCCAGAAGCTCAAGCAGATGAAAAATTTTACCTTTCCACAATAGGCTTTGCCTTAGGCTTTATAGTTATGATGATGCTAGATGTAATGCTTGGATAAAAGAAAAAGCAGTTTGTAAAAACTGCTTTTTTATTCTATTGTTTCATTTTTTGATTCTCTTGGCTGAACGGTGTTTACATCTTCAACACAACTTTTGTTCTTTTTGTTAAAGCGTTCCCCTCTAATGATAAGATAAATTGCAATAACTCCCAAAACAAGCAAGAACAGTCCAATAATTGAGCCAATAACTGTTAAAAGAATTCCCCACCAAGCCATAGATAAAACTGAAAGTGCCATATCTTTATCTCCTCAATTTATTTTAGCACTATTTATGAAAAATAGTCAAATAAATTTGCATATTAAATTTTATGTCAAATTTTTAAAGAATATGTCATTTTCTAATGCTATTTTATGTTGAGGATTTAACGACAAAACTAGGTTATTAAAATATTTTGATTTTTCAAAATTTCCAATTTTATAATAACATACGCAGAGTTGCAAGGCGGGATAAATATCATAATAATGCTCACTAATAAATGCTCCGCTTGCATAATTTTTTTCACATTTTAGTGCGCTTTCATACCAAAATATGGCTTGTTGCACTTTATTCTTTTGCAAAAAATAATCTCCTAAATAGCATAAAAAGTTTGCTCGCACGCCATAGTCAAAACTTTTATACAAAATATTCAAAATCTTATCGTCGTTTTTCAATGCTAAATGACAAAAATATAACATTTCAACAGCGCCTAAATTGTTTTCAAGCCAGCCTTGTTTGCCATCTAAAAATTTTGTAAAAGCATTTATAGCGCTTTTATAATAGCCGTTATAATACAATTCTCTTGCATAATAATATTGCTCTCTTGGGGTTAAAACTTTTCCAGACTTAATCAGTTTCCTATATATCTTTAAATTTCGTTTTGGGTCGGCAACTTTGTTTGAGTTTAAATGTTTTATGGCTATGTCCAAATTCTCTACCCTGCCGTGTGGAGAAATAACTTCGTGTATAGCACCTTCCCAAACAAATGTGCCGTCATTTTTTAAAATTCTTTCGCGATTGTAAGTAAATGTGCTATTGCCTTTATCGTCAAACGCAGTTTCATACTTGAGCATATAAGCATCAACATTGTTTAATTTCAATTTTTGCTTCAATTTTAGCAACTTTTTTAAATTGTCAGCTGAAACATAATCATCAGCATCAAGCCACATCACATATTTGCCTTTCGCTTTTGAAAAGGCAAAATTTCTTGCTTTTGAAAAGTCGTCACACCAAACAAAATCATAAATTTTGTCAGTAAATTGCGCCGCAACAAGTTTTGTGGCGTCAGTAGAGCCAGTGTCAACTATGATGATTTCATCAACAAATTTTTTGACACTTTCCAAACATCTAGGCAATAATTCTTGCTCATTTTTAACAATCATTGCTAAACTAACAATAATTTCCATCTATATTATCTATGATTTAAATAAAATAATTGTTTAATCCAATTTTCGACAAAATTTGTGGTATTTTGATTGATTATCGCATATATATACAACAAAAGTATGCAAAAAGGAAGTTAAATGGAAACATCTTTTCTTGATTTAAGATGCAAGGAAGTTATCAATGTTGTTGACGGAACAAGGCTTGGTCATATTGTTGATATTGTCTTTGAACTGCCAAGTGGGCAAATTAAAGGCATTATTGTGCCGGGCACAAAGACCATATTTGGATTTTTAAAGGGCGGAAATGACCTGTTTATTCCTTTTTCGCAAATATGTAAAATAGGCGCTGACACCATACTTGTTGAACTTTTTGGAGTAAATTCCCCTGTTTCGACATACAGCACGGCTAGCGCCCAAAATTCAAAAACTATAACACTTAAAAAATCTGAAAATTAATTGTATTTTCCGCCAAAAAGTTTGTTTGAAACCTTTAAAAACCAATTAATTGGGAAAATCTTGACTAAGAAATTGAAAACTTTATATTTATTTCCGATGATATAACTTGCTTTGAGTTTTCTTTTATTTGCAATTTTATAAACTTTCTTTGCGCAATATTCAACGCTCATTCTTTTAGAATTGTTTTTTTCAACTATCGCTTGAGCATTTTCAACCTTCTTTCCATAACGCTCGTTTGTTTCAAAATTCTTAACCCTATTTTGAATAAATGGAGTTTTTACATCTCCAGGATTAATACAACAAACATCAATTTTGGAATGAGAAAGTTCCATTTTCAAGCCATAAGCCAACATATTAACAGCGGATTTGCTTGCACAATAATTTATTCTAAAAGGCATTGCAAATAGCCCGCAACAAGAGCCAATCACAACGATTTTTGAGCCTTTAACCATATATGGCAAGCACGCTTTTGCGGCATTTAATACGCCAAAATAATTGACATCAAAAAGCCTTTTTGTTTCTTCACTGTCAGCAAGTTCTGCCGCGCCAGAAATGCCAAATCCTGCTGAGCAAATCAAAATGTCAATCTTGCCAAACTGCTCTGCCACGCTTTTCATACTTTCTTTTAACGCTTGTTCATCTCTAACATCGCAATAATATTCATCTTCATTTAGTGGGTCGGGGTGCGTTCCAAGCGCAAAGACTTTATCTCCGCTCTCTTTAAAGAGTTTTGCCGTCTGTTTTCCAATTCCGCTTGTCCCACCAGTTATAACTACAATTTTATTCATTTTAACACCTATCTTTGATTTAAAATTTCGCGTGCTTTTGCCGCCCTAGTTTTTAACTCGTCTATAACTTCTTGTTTGTTTATTGGCGCAATATAATCTCTTTGAAAAATACTTTTTCCTCGAATGATTTTTATTCTGTCAACTGAAAGGCATAAAGAACTTACTATGCTTTTGCAAGGCTTTATATCTTCTATGTAGCGATAAAAAATTTTCTTTCTAAAAATGCCACTAACCACTAGCAAATAATCTTCTGTAAATACATAATAAGTTTTTAAAACTGAATACATATAAACAAGCAAAATAACGCTAAACATTGAAAGCAAAAAAATGTATTGCCATAGAAACTCTCTTGGGAAAAACACTGCGATGCAAGCGATTGCAACAACAAGCGTTAAAATCACTATAAAAACTAAAAAATCTCGTTTTGCTTCATATCTTTTTCCTTCCATAATAAGCCCTCACTTTGAGATATTATACAATGTTTTTAAAATAATAGCAAAACAAAAAATAATAATTTTGAGCGGGTTAAAAAATGTTGACAAGTTCCGCCAAAAGAAGTTATAATCTTTCAAGTAAATTGTTAAAGGAAGAAATATGAAAGAACTGCAAGAAATGTGGAAACAGGTTTTATTGAAAGTTGAAATGATGGTCAGCGCCGTTTCCTTTGACCTTTGGATTGCTCCACTAGAAGTTTTAGATTATAATAAGTTTGAAAAGTTGATTTTATCAACTAATTCTGCCTATGCAAAAAAACAACTTATGAAAAATCACTGCGAGCAATTAAAATCTGCTATTGAAGAAGTTTTTGGCGAAGACACACCTTTTGAAATTTTAGACCCAGATGAGAAAAAAGAATTTTTAAAGAAAAATAAGCCTGAAATCAATCAAGCAGTTGTAGAAAAAGAAATTGAAGAAGATAAAAACGCTTTCAATCCAAAATACACTTTTGACAACTTTGTTGTTGGCAAAAGCAATCAATTTGTTTACGCGGCTGCTCGCTCCGTTGCAGAAAACCCAGGCAAACGTTTTAACCCACTCTTTATCTATGGCGGAGTAGGTCTTGGCAAAACTCACGTTCTTCACGCAATCGGAAATTATATCAGAAAAGAATTGCCAGATTTAAAAATCAAATATGTAACTTGTGAAAAGTTTACAAATGATTATATAGACAGCCTTCACGGCTCAAATAAAGACCAAGGCATCAATAAATTTAGAGAAAAATATAGAAATGTTGATGTTTTAATGGTTGATGATATCCAATTTATCACAAATAAAAATGAAACTCAGGAAGAATTTTTCCATACATTTAACGATTTGTATCAAAACAACAAGCAAATTATCATCGCATCAGATAGACCACCAAAAGAAATTGCAACTTTGTCAGATAGATTGCGCTCACGCTTTGCCAGCGGTCTAATCCAAGATGTTCAATCCCCTGATTTTGAAACAAGAGTTGCCATTTTAAGGAAAAAGGCGCAACTAGAAAGATATATCATCGACGACGAAGTAATTAACTTTATTGCTGAAAAGATAGACACAAACATTCGTGAAATGGAAGGTCTGCTTGCAAAAGTTTATTTCTTTGCCACCCTTCTTGGCAAAAAATCCGCTTCACTTGAAGAAGCAAAAGAAGCCTTTAAAGAGGATTTAGATGAAAAACGCGAAGATTTAAGCCCAGACACAATTATTGATGCAACTTGCAAATATTTTGGCATTTCAAAAGCTGATATTGTTGGCAAGAAAAAGAGCAAAGAAATTGTTGAACCAAGAATGATTGCCATTTATTTGATTAGCGAGATGCTTGATATGCCACTTGTCGCTATTGGAAAACTATTTGGCGGACGCGACCACACAACAATAATCCACGCGCGCGATAAAATCACAGAACAATATCGCGATGGCGGCAGAATTAAAACGCTTGTCAACGCAATTAAAGAACAAATCAATGCAAACTAAAAAAGTGAGTTTTAAAAACTCACTTTTTTGTTGTTATTTAAAATTTCTTTTATGCTGTTTGTTCAGTTTTTACTTTGTAAACTATTTCAGGCTTTGCGTTATTTAAGATTACATCTTTTGTAATAATAATTTTATCTATATCCAAATTGCTTGGCGAAGTAAACATAACATCTTGCATTGCCTCTTCCAAAATTGCCCTAAGCCCGCGTGCACCAGTTTTGAGTTCGCTAGCCTTATGAGCAACAGCAGAAATAGCTTCTGGCTCAAACACAAGGTCGATATTGTCCATTTTGAACAACTTTTTGTATTGCTTTACAAGCGCATTTTTAGGTTCTGTTAATATTTTAACAAACGCATCTTCTTTTAAGTCAGAAAGAGCAACAAAAACTGGCATTCTTCCAATAAATTCTGGAATTAGTCCAAACTTGATTAAATCTTGTGGCTGAGTTTGTTTGATTATGTTCAATTCTTCTTTATCAACTTTTGTTTTAACATCTGCACTAAATCCAAGAGTGCTGTCATTTAGCCTTGTTTCAATGATTTTGTCAAGTCCAATAAACGCCCCGCCGCAAATAAACAAAATGTTTGTTGTGTCAATTTGAAGCATCTCTTGATGTGGATGCTTTCTTCCTCCTTGTGGTGGAACAGATGCTATAGTTGATTCAACAATCTTTAAAAGTGCTTGTTGAACACCTTCACCTGAAACATCGCGAGTGATTGAAACATTTTGACTTTTTTTAGCAAGTTTATCTATTTCATCAACATAAATAATTCCGCGTTGTGCTAAAGCTATGTCATAATTTGCATTTTGAATGAGTTTTAACAAGATGTTTTCAACATCATCTCCAACATATCCTGCTTCGGTGAGAGTTGTGGCATCGCAAGATGCAAAAGGAACATTCAAAATTTTGGCTAGCGTTTTTGCCAAAAGAGTTTTTCCACTTCCCGTTGGACCAACCATCAAAATATTTGACTTTTCAAGTTCAATATCGTCATTTTTATCTTTTTTAGACTTGTTTGTTAAGATGTTATAGTTAACTCTTTTATAATGATTATAAACTGCAACAGCAAGAGCGCGTTTTGCATCATCTTGCCCTACTATATAATCGTCAAGTCTTTTTTTAATCTCTTCAGGTGCTAAAAGTTCAATTTTACTATCTAACTTTGCAACTTTTTCTTCTTGAATTATATCTTTGCAAATATCAATACATTCATTGCAAATAAAACTATTGCCATCAGGATTAGCAATAAGTTTCTTAACTGCCTCTTGTGGCTTTCCACAAAAAGAACAACAAAGGGTTTTTCTTTCCTTTTCCATAACACCTCAACATTATTATTAGTTAAAAAATATGTTTTTAATCAACCCTTATTATTCAGGCTTTTTCTCAACACCGCGTTTTACATATACTTTATCTATAAGACCATATTCCAATGCTTCATCGGCACTCATATAATGGTCCCTATCTGTATCTTTTTCCACTTGTTCTATAGGTTTTCCAGTATTTTCAGAAATTATCCTATTAATTTTGGCTTTAATTTTTTGAATTTGTTTAGCTTGAATTTCAATATCGCTTGCTTGACCTTGAGCACCGCCAAGTGGCTGATGAATCATAATTTCAGAATTAGGAAGAGCAAATCTTTTTCCCTTTGCTCCGCTTGCAAGCAAAAATGCACCCATTGATGCAGCAAGTCCAACACAAGTTGTTGCAACATCACATTTAATGTAGTTCATTGTGTCATAAATAGCAAGTCCAGCAGAAACACTTCCGCCTGGGCTATTGATATACAAGAATATGTCCTTATCTGGATTTTTTCCTTCAAGATAGATAAGTTGTGCAACAACACTATTTGCGACTTGGTCATTAATCTCCCCTGAAAGGAAGATAATTCTATCTTCTAAAAGCCTTGAATAAATATCGTAAGAGCGTTCACCATTTGCTGTTTGGTCAACAACCATAGGAATTAACATATTTTTTCTCCTTCAATTATTTATATCCAATTTGTTAAGCAATAGTATTGTTTGCTTTTAAGAAATCTAGCAATTTTTTCATTAAAATGTCGTTTTCAAAATATGCAACTGTGTTGTTGTCGATAGATTTTTTATATTCTTCTAAATCTTTTTTATACAAATCTGCCATTTCTTGAAGTTTAGCGTTAAGCTCTTCATCAGTTACATAGAGATTTTCTTTTTTAATCAATTCTTCCAATACTAATCTTGTTTTGCAAGATTGTTTTGCTTGTTCTCTTTTATCTTTTCTAAGTTTTTCAACATCTGTTCCAAGATAGCCGAGATATTCATCAAGTTTTAAGCCTTGATAACTAAGCCTTGTTTCCAAATCTTTAATGAACATATCTAATTGGCGTTCTACTAAGATTTCTGGAACTTCAACTTCGCTTGCATCAACGATTTTTCCAATCAAGTCGTTTTCAAGTTTTCTTTCTGCTTCTTGTTCTTTTTTGATGTTCATTCTCTTTTCAATGTCTTTTTTATATTCTTCAAGTGTTTCAAATTCACTTACATTTGAAGCAAAAGCATCATTGATTTCTGGAAGTTCTTTTCTTTCAATCTTTTCAAGTGTTACTTTGAAAACTGCTGGCTTGCCCTTCAATTCTTCTGCTTGATAATTTTCAGGGAAAGTTACATTGACATCTTTATTATCGCCAACTTTCATTCCAACGATTTGTTCTTCAAAAGTATCTATAAAACTTTTTGAGCCAAGTTCTAATCTATAATTTGTGGCACTTCCGCCTTCAAAGATTTCGCCATCAACCATTCCAACAAAGTCTATTGTTGCAAAATCTCCCATCTTTGCTTCGCTATCAGATGCATCAACAAATCTAGCGCTTCTATCAGCAACCATCTTCAATTCATCTTCAACTTCTTTTTTAGTTGTTTTTTTGCAATCTTTCTTAACAGTTAAACCTGTATAAGCGCCGAGTTTAACTTCTGGAACGCCAGCAACGCTTGCTGTTACAACCAAACCTTCTTTACCAAATTTGTCAATTTTAACATCAGGTTGAACGATTGGTTCAAAGTCTTTATTTTCATCTAAAAATTTGCCATATTCTTCTGAAAATGCTCTATCAAAAGCGCCATCAAAGAACACCATTTCACCATAATTTTTTTCAATAACTTTTCTTGGTGCTTTGCCTTTTCTGAAGCCTTGAACAGAAAATCTATTTTTATCTGCTTGATAAGTTGCTTCAACAGCTTTTTCCCACTCTTCAGCGGAAATTGTGATTTCTACTTCATAATTATTTTTTTCTTTTTTTGTAATTTTGTAACTCATTTTTTTCTCCTTAAAATTTAAATCTTGGGCATTATATCACACAAAACAAAAGATTACAATTAAATTTGATAATTTATTTTTAATCAAACTTACAACCGCAATAATTTTGGCGATAAAAATTGTTTTGTTTTGAAAGTTCTAACGAACGCAAATATCCATTTTCCTTTTTAAAATCCGATGGCAAAAAGTCTATTTGATATTCCAAAGAAAGTTTTTGCATTATTTCGTTTATCCAGTCCACATTTTTATGCGGGCTAACAGATAAAGTTGTGCAAAAAATATCAAAATTGTTTGCCTTGGCGATTTGTGCAGTTTTTGACAATCTCAATTTATAGCACCCATAACATCGCGGCGAATGTTCTCCCAAATTTTCTTTCCCTTTAACGGCGTTTATAAAATCTTGATGGGAATATTCAACATTTATCATTGGAATTTTCATTGAATTTAAAAAACGAATTTGTTCCTGTTTGCGCTTTTCATATTCCTCTTCAGGCATAATGTTTGGGTTATAATAAAGCACAGTTATATCAAAATATGGCATCAATCTTTCAATAACTGCGCTTGAACAAGGCGCGCAACAACTATGGAGCAAGAGTTTTTTCCTTTCTCCATTAAATGATGATATTTTTTCTTTCATTTTGTCGTTATAATTCATTTTGTTCCTTTTTGAGACTTAATAAGTTTTATTTATTATGAATAACAAAAGCTACCTATTTTTACATACATATTTTTCATATTGGCTTTTTAAATAAGCTTTGTTTAAAATTTCTTTTTCACTTTTTTTACATAAATCGTTAAAAATTGAATTAAAAAAATTTTTTATATTTTCATTCATTGGTACTTTACTTCCATATTTTTCCCAATGATTTAAAACTAATTTTGGATTATAGTTTTGTTTGAAATAACATTTAGTAGCGGCAATTTTGTCGCATACACATTCAACAGCATATTTAAAAGGCATAACTACTACATCTCCGTTATATCTATCATACCAGTATTCAATATGATGCTTATTTCTTCCTTGGTGATGCAACCAAGCCTTAGACAAACCTATTTGTTTTTTACAGTTGGCAATAGGCGAATTGTCTCCTGTATAAAATTTAACTCCTTCTAAAAATTCAGTAAACGAGTATTTTGATAAGTCATGAAATAAACCATTTATAGGAAAACCACATTTACAACAGTACTTAAATACTAAATATCTGTGCTTATTAACCATATGGAGATGTTTAAAAAAATTTAGAATCACAGAATTTTCTCCTTATCTATTTTACAAATTACAACTATTTGACTACTACCACCAAGCAACTCAGGTTTTGTACAAGATGATTTAACATAGTTTAAGTAATCTTGAAACACTTCATCACTCATTGAATTAACATAATTGTCAAATAGCATAGTCAGCCCATTTACACTAAACATTTCAACTATTTGTAAACTTTTTATTTCGTGAATCATATTTATTATATCTTCTATTCGCCAAAATGAAAAATTTTCCTTCGGCAAATTTTTTGGATTATAATTATTATCCATAAAAAAAGACCTTTTTTCAAAACAGTTTTTTTTCATTAGCCAATTATAAATCAACGCGTCACTTGGTTTAAAACTAAAAAAAATGTATCCATCATTTTTTGTAATTCTAGAGCATTCTAGCAAAGTTGTTTTTATCTCATCAATTTTAAATAAGTGGTATAAAGGCCCTAAGCATAAAGTTAAATTAAAATCTGATTCTGAAAGAAATGATAAATCTTGAGCATCGCCTTGAAATACTTTTATTTTCATATCTTTAGTTATCTTTGATTCTAGTTTTTTTACATTTTCGCTAACCAAATCAACACTACAAATATCAAAGCCTAAATTAGCTAAGCCTATTGAATAAGCTCCAGTTCCAGCACCAATATCAGCAATTTTATCTCCTAATTTTAGATACTTACGAATAAAATAACTTACTATGTAATATTCTACATAGTGAGATTTATCTTTTATTAAACGTGAATTTTCGTCATATTTGTTGTATTTTTCTTCTAAAATGTCTTTGTAATTCATAATAATATATTTTTTTTAATCAATGATATAACATCCATATTTATAAATTGGTTTTTACCTAAGCGTATTTCTTCTAAAACTCTATTTCCCACTTTATAAGCGAAATTATAATCTTTTTGGGATATCTTTTTTTGTTGCAAAGCCTCCAAAAGTTCATCTTCATCTATAAAAGCAACTCTTTTTTCTTTAGGATAATTTATAATATCTAAATACAAATCAACATAATATGGAATCTTATATTTCTCTCCATTTCTTAAAGAAATATCAACATAAAAATCAAGCAACTCATAGTCTTTTGTAACATAAAACCTTATATTGTAAAAATCTTTCTTAGGAGTAAATTCAACTACATAAGATCCATTTTCAATATAATTGATCTTTTCGTTATCTTTATTCACTAATACAAAAGGTGACGAAACTTTGTTATATTTTTTTATCGTAATATAATAATCATCATTATCATTAATCACTAGAGCTGTATAATTCTCAGCTTCTTTCATATATGTATTAGTTGTAAACTTAGTCCTCTTTTCTATTGTTTTTAATCTCATATTCACTCCATATTTATTTTTAAAAAATTTTCATAATATTTATCAAATATAACACAATCTTGCCTTGATAATTTTTTCTTAATCTTATTTTTTTCATTCAATAAACATTTTTGAATTTTTAAAATATTGTTAATCAAGTTTGGTTCTAGGTAATTATAACATTCAGTAAAAATCATGTCAAACTTTGAAATAATAAATTTTACTTTTTCACTAATATCTATTGTTGATTTTACGATAATCGCATTTTGCTTTATGGAATATTTTTTTATTAACAAATTGTTGTTATGATATAACCGCTTTAATTCTTTAGGGTAATAATAAAAAACTTTTCTTTCATACTTGCAAATCATTGTTTCAAGATAAAAAACTACATCGTTTGTTTTTGCTATATACTCTTCAATAGCATTATTTAAATATTTTTCCTCGAATAAAAATGTATTAAGGAATATCTTATCATTCACTAATAATGAATTGATGATACAATCTCTATATAGATACATTAAAAGCCTAAGTTTTTCATATTTTATTTTATTATTTTGTAAAAGTTTTCTTATATCTGAAAAATCTTCTAGAATAACAATATCTAGTTTCTTACTTCTTGCATGCTTATAGACCTCATTTAATGCCAAATTGGCACCACAATGTTGCAATCCACAAAAACAAATTTTAATATTACGCATAAACCTGATCTCCCAACTTTAAAAGCATTTCATAACATTTAATTATTTTAGAAAAAGTTATAACATTACCTGAATTGCAATCATATACTTTGAAAGTAAGTTTATTACTCATTATGAATTGAATGGCATCATAATATTTTTTTACGTAGTTTTTAAAATTTATAAATTTTTCTCTATCATTTGATAATAACTGGGCAGCTTTAAATTTAGAAATGTTGAAATTTTTATTGAATCCCCCTATACCTAGTATTGATTTAACAGGAATAAAATCTTTAATATGACATTCTCCTTCAAAAAATTCATTTTTGTTTGTCACATTAACATTTGAATCAATTATCAGCATAATAGTTGTAATGCCAAAAACATAATACGACAAACTTTTATATTTTGATACGCTTATATTAGTAATACCATTTATGCTATTTGAATATAAAAAATCTTGCTTAGATGTAAATGAATCATTGTTATTTTCCTGCAATAGTTTTCTAGATAATAGACCATTTTGAAGTATATTTTTTAAGCATTCCAGATCTTCAACTCCATGAAAAAATTTTTCTTTAAGAACCATTTTTATTTTTACCCTCTTTGAACATTAATTCGCACGCTAAACATTGTCCCTTTTCTCTAGCAATCTTTTCTAAATCATTTATTTTTTTTGTATTTCCTTCACTGTAAATTTTAATTACTTTATCAATATTCCCAATCAAAATATTTTTTTGTAAATCTGTTAACTTCTCATATAATTTTTCAAAATTTTCTTCTATTAAATTTCCAAAGCTTTCAGATATTTTCCAAGTACAGAAATAACAGTTCCCTTTAACATCTACAAAAACGTAAGGATTTTTTAAAGTTTCAACATTATTCATACACATACTTTTACGATGATATCTTTCTTCTAACATTTTTGCTCTACCAAATGGGACTGCCGAATCTTGCTCCAAAAATTTTATTTTAATATCAAGTCCTTTAGCCGTGTCTTTTATTGATTTAACTTTGCATAAATCAATGCCTCCCATTTGATGAAAAACATCCAAAGAGAATCTAATAGAATCAACTTTGTATTCCATAAGTCTTTTAAGTGTTTTAATTGTTTTATCTTTATTTTCATAAAAACTCTTTCCATTGGATTCTATTTCTATTTCAGTGTCTGCAAATCTTTTCCTAATTTCTTTTAGAGCAAAAAATAGAAGATCTTCTTTTAAAAAAACTTCACCGCCAGTTAAAACAACTTTTTCCGTATTATTAGGCATATTATTAATAATTGATTTTATGTCTTCATTTTTCATGGTACTACGCATGCCTAAACTATTTGCATTCATATAACAATGACTACAATATGCATTACAAATTTCGGTTAAGATTATATTAAATCTTGCCATTTAATTTCTCCTAGTAAGTTAACATAAATTCAATATTTTCAATATCTTCAGACATTATTAACTGCGATTTAATCATTTCCATCATTAAATTGTCGTATATTGAACAACATGAAGAACATCTCTCTGGAACTTTTTTTCTTAAAGAACATGCATGCTCATTCAACATAATATCTTCCAATTCATTTTCTGTCCCAGTAAGTCTAGCATAGTGAGAATTTTCAATATCTTTAATTTTTTCCCAATGTGTACATATTACCAAATTTGACCCATATAATATCGGAGAAACAAGTGAACTAAAACATTGGCTAGGTTTATCGATCTCATCAATTTTTCTATCATAATATTCATAATCTAATGCCCCTGGTATTTGAACATGTTGCAATCCAAGAGTGTTATAATTTTCTTTTAAATATGTTAATTCTTTAACTGTCTCTTCGCTTATTTTAAAATCTTTTGTATTCATTCCTTCTGGCACCAAAATTTTAACTATTTGGAAACTATCTGCCCCAAGGTCACCGATCTGTTTTGCTGCTTTTAAATAATTTCCTCCATTTTCAGGTCTCATACATGTTCTGCAACCAATTAATAAATCTCCTTCTCTTTTGTATTCTTTTCTTTTTTGAGTCAATTTTTTAATTAGCTCCATTGCTTTATCATAAGTAAATTTATTCTTAGAACTACACTTTTGATTTGAATATTTGTCATAAGCTTCATTTGTTATGCCTGGCAAGCTGATGCGAATATAATACGCATATTTAACCAATGCATCAATAGTTTCTTCATTAAGTCTACTGCCTGAAGAAATATATACACATTTCATATTACAATTTTCTTTAGCATGTTTTATAATTCTGGCTCTATAAGGATACATATCCGGATTTCCTTCGCCAGACATCTCAAATCGAACAGAATCACATCCTCTTTGTTTAGAATATCTTGCGATTTCAGATAAGACATTTTCATATGTTTTTATGTCAAATGATGTATATCCGAGTTCTTTTTGTGCCCATTTCCTTGTATCAACTGCTAAGCAATCTTTACAATGGAAATCACAAAAATTATAATCATGCGAGTCAACAGACATAATAGGCAATGTGTCTATTTTTTTTAATAAAAGATTTTTTATCGCATTAGCATAATCAATAACAGATAATGGATAAAAATGTTGAGCGTGTATTAATTTCAATTCACACATAATTCTGCCTGATGGTTTATGAACCATTATTAAACTTTTTGCAGTTAGCAATTTATCTTTTAAAGATAAATTATTTGTAGAACATTTCAAAATTTTGCTATCCTCTTTTTCAACTGATAGTTTGTTAAATTTATATATATCTCCGTTTTTATCTAGAGCGATTCCCATAATAATTCCTCCTATATTTTTATCATACTATTTATTCCATATTTTTTAATTCTTTTTATAGTAGTTTTTAAAAGCCTAATAAAATATTTGTATGTATGATCATCTATAAATCCATCTTTGTACATTTGATCAAAACTTTCTTTTTTATATATTTTTATGTTATTTCCGACACATATAATACTTAATTTCATGTCTATATATTTGTATATTTCACCACTAATCCAATTTTGCTTTGAAAAATTAATAATAGACTCTACAACGTATCCGTTTTTATTTATAAATTGCCTAATAATGAATTTATCATCAATCCCAAAATATTCTATAATTTTATAACCATCTGCAATTAATGTAACTGGTTTACCAAATTCTTTTAAAGTAAATTCTTTTGCAACATTATTAATATACTTTTCCAACATGTATGTTTTATTATTATTAGAAATATTGATTGAGTATGACAATGCTTCATTAACATATGTATAATTAAGCACTCGAACAATTGGAAAGTCATCAATTTCAAGATAAAATCTGATTTTTTTTGAATGACATTTATTCATAAATTGTTCAACTCTGAATAAAAAATCATTTTCGAAGATACTAGCACAATCATCACAAGTCTTTCCACACTTATCAAGTACAAATTTCTGGCTGTTCTTATCTATGTTAGATAACTTCCCTAAACAATAATTTTCGAGGATTTTTGATACTTTGCATGGATACAACTTATCAGCAATTATATACGGGCTCAGTCTGCAAACGAAACATTTTTTTGAATTATTATTATTCAAACAAAAACGATCATAATATAAAGTATTAAGATTTTTTACACTTTTAAACCTATTTAAATATTTGTTTTCTAAATATCTGATTCTTTTTTGTTTATTAAATTTAATATTTTGTTTAAAGTTTATTGGTAATAGTTCTTTTGAAAGAAAAAACAAATCAATATTTTTACTCAATATAAATTTAATAAACTTTTCATATATTTTAACAGACTTTTTATTTATGTTGCTTTTAACCATTACAAATGATTTATTATTCTTATAGTTAGATACTATCACAATAAAGTCACACAACTCTTTATACATTTTTTTATTACAAAAATTGCCTTCGAAGAATATTTTGATATAATCAGCATACGGAAGCAAATAAATTAAATTTTTTGCATAGTATTTGATATTCAATGTTAACTTAACATTTAATTCTTTGATGGCAATAATTTTAGAAATATCGTTTTTAGAAAGTTCTTTATTTATATTAACAACAACTGATAAACAGTTATTACATTTTATGTATTCAACATAATCAATCGTATTATCAAAGTCAAGAATATTTAGAACAATGCTTTTATTTGAGTCAATGTTCTTAACATAATCTAATATATTTAAAGGGAATAAATACAAAGGCTGTGTATCATCTACTCTAAATATAACTTTGTTGCTATCGTCAACTGCAACGAGCTTAGGTTTTAAAAAAACCATATCTTTTGCAGATATACAATAATCCAATCTTTTTTCAAAATTACTATTAAATACTTGATAATCTTCGTTAATATAAATTTTCATAAAATATTATCCTATTTATAATTCTTATTTTGTTCAAGTATTTGTTTGTATTTTTTCTCTGGGAAATTTAAAGGATAATTTTCCCCATCAAGACAAATTTCAAAATTGCCTTGAACATTTACAAGCCCAAAATTAAATTTCTTACATATTTTCTGTATAACATCATAATAAAAATCT
>ULTC01056518.1_pt1 | contig 18327 bp, 22 predicted proteins | sample 1957091 | NCBI WGS metagenome assembly ULTC01 (sample SAMEA4835720, study PRJEB28245) | human gut metagenome | biome: gut microbiome; material: fecal sample | place: Denmark | collected 2008 | reverse complement strand
ACTAAATAAGTTAATCACACAACTGCACTTGTGAGATTATAAATTCCCTCTTTTGATAAATTAATACATACCTATCTACTTTCTTTCAGTAATACCGATTCGGGCAGGTGCAGATGCCCGAATTAATTAATCAATAACAAGCTCTGCACAGCTTGCTATATAAACTTTTTTACTCCTCTTGAAATAAATTCTGACATTGAAAGCGGAGCAGGTGCAGATACTCTGCTTTAGGAATGCTAAATTATGATAAACGAACAAATATCTTTGTTTGACATTGAAGAAACAAAACCTATCAAGGCGAAAATTGAAAATGTCAAACTTGAAAGAATGAAAAAACAATCAAATAAAGCGGTTGAAACAGGTGAAAAACAGATAACTACCGAAGCAATCAACGAACTGTTTGGTATTAAAGAAAGTTTTGAATTGCCCGAGGTTTTATTGAGAAAACTGTTAAATAAGCAAGAGAAAGACGAACTTTGCCGTGCTTTTATGCAGTTTAAGTTTGATATGTCAAACGACTGCTTGCGTGATTACTTCCAGGCAAATAACGCAAACCGCAACAATCTGAAACAGGATTACACTCCCGATTGTTTATGCAGATTGATTTCGGAGCTTGTTTCCAAAACTGACGAAGTGATAGATATATGCAGCGGAACAGGAGCATTGACCGTAGGAATGGGCAGAGATATTCAGTACCAATGTGAAGAAGTTTCTGCTATGAGTATTCCGGTATTGCTCTTTAATTTGGCTTTACGAAATTTAAACGCAACTGTTTTGCAGAAAGATGTTTTGCTCAACAAAGTTGAAAAAGTGTACAAGGTAAGCAAAAGCGAAGATTTCAGCGATATTGTAATTTTAGACAATTACAACGAAACAAAAGCGGATGTTGTTGTTTCAAATCCGCCATACTCGCTCAAATGGAAACCAAAGAGCGACAACCGCTTTGAGGGTTATGACTTACCTCCGGCAAAAGCGAGTGACTTTGCTTTTGTACTTGACGGCTTGTCAAGGCTTACTGAATCGGGACAAGCGTTCTATATTCTTCCGCACGGTGTACTTTTCAGGGGTGCGGCAGAGGGCAAAATCAGAAAACAACTCATTGAGAATAATCTGATTGATGCGATTATATCATTGCCCGATAAGATGTTTTTGAATACCTCAATACCTGTTTGCGTCATAGTTTTTAACAAACTTAAAACATCGGATGACATCTTGTTTATTTCGGCTGAAAAACTGTTTGCAAAAAACGGCAAGCAGAATGTTATGACAGATGAACATATCAAGCGGATTGCGGAGACTTATTGGAGCAGAAAATCAGTTGATAAATTTGCAAGCCTTGTAAGTTTATCAAAAATCAAGGAAAACGAATATAACCTCAATATACCACGCTATGTAGATACATACGAACCTGAAGAACTGCCACCACTTAGCGAAATAACAAAAGATTTAATAAAGTGCAATCTTAACATCAATAAGGCTACAAATGACCTTTTGCAAATGTTACAAGAGCTTTGTGGTGATGATGAGTACAACAAGATTAAATCTGATTTTGTGGAGTTCTTCAGCAAACAGGATATTGTCGGTAAAACAATGATTGATTTTCTTAGATTGCAAAACCTTGAAAAGAAAACGAATTATATTGTATCCCACGCAAAAAAAGAACGCAGACCTATTCTTGAACTTGCCGACTTCGAAAGAGTAAAAAAAGGCAAGATTTACGAGGTAGGAACCGTTTACATTCAGTTATCGGCAACTGATGGTAAGGTTAAGTTTTTAACCGAGAGTAAAGAGTTGGAAACAAAGTACGGTGTTTTTCTTCCTAAAACCCAAAATATCGGTTCAAGATATTTGTTCTATATGCTTGATTTTGAAATGTCGTCTTTTTTGCGGAAATATCAAAACGGTATGAACATAAATCCTGACATCTTTAAGTATTTGCAAGTTACTTACTATCCCGAATACAAATACCAAAAAGAACTTGTAATGATTCTTGATGATATCCAATTTATGTATGACCAAGAATTGAACGAAAAAGAAAAATGGGAATATTTTAAAAAGTTTCATTTAAACGGTATGTTCCCGACTTAAAAAGGAGCGTGAAAATGGCATTCCCCGAAAAATTAAAAGCGTTAAGGCTTAAACATAAATTAACGCAAGAAGAATTAGGTGAAAAACTCTGTTTGAGCAGAACAAGTATATCTTACTATGAGCAGGGAAAATTTGAACCTGATATTAATACCATAATAGCTGTATCAGATTTATTTAATGTTACGACAGACGAACTGTTGAAATGAGGTTTAACAATGAAAATAAAAAAAGCATTCGACATATGTAAAAAGAATAAAGTTATTTCAATCTTCGGTAATGAAAAAGGTGAGCAATGGCTGTCAGATGGCTATGCGGTCTATCCTATTTTCGGCTTGCCGGAACTCAATGAAGATTACATATGCAAACTCTATGACATCAACGATGCGCAGAGAGATAAGATTAGATTTACAATCAGTCAAACCAAGCCGTTGATTGATGTTGATGATTGTTCGGCGGATGAAACACCGGCTGAAATGTGGGATATAAGCATTATATACGACGGTAAAGTAATGCTCCCGATTAGCACCGCAGAGGGCTTAATGTTTATTGATAGAGTATATCTTAATCCTTTTGTGGATATGCCAAACGAAACAATGGCACTTGCACTGCGTAAGGACATCGAAGGTACTCCGTACTTCGCTGTTAAATTTGGAATGATTGCATACGGCTTTATATGTGCTTATGAAATTGTTGATGAAGATTTTGTGAGACAATTGAAATCATTATACATTGAAAGCGATATGATTTTGAAAAACAAGAAAGGATGACCTGCCGATGAAGCAGTATGAAGCTGACCAACAGCGGAAGTTATTTCAGTGGACAACCTTCATCCGGGCAAAGTATCCTGAAATTGATTTGATGTTCCACATTCCGAATGGTGGGAGCAGGAATAAGCTCGAAGCGGCCAACCTTAAAAAGCAAGGGGTAAAGGCAGGTGTACCGGATTTGTTTTTACCGATCAGCCGTGGAGGTTATCATGGTCTGTTCATCGAATTAAAATACGGCAAAAATAAGCCGACTGAAAAACAAACCGAATGGCTTAAAAGCCTTAATAAACAAGGCTACGCTGTCGCTGTATGTTATGGTTGCGACGAGGCAAGCAAAAAAATATTAAAGTATTTGAAATTAGGTGAAATAAATGAGTGAAGAAAAAAAGAAACGAGGTCGCAAGAAGAAACTCGACCGAATAGACAGGATGTGCCTTTACTGTTCTGATTACAACGCAAAGCACGGCACAAGTTACAGCTACGGCCAGTTTGTTGCGCAGATAGCCGCAGGAAAAATTAAAAGACTTGGGTTATACGACTACAAAGGAGGTCTTGCTGAATGAGTGAAAACGAAAAATCGGTTGCAGCGGAAATGCAAGACAATCCGACACCGGCAGAAACATTGTCAGAACTCGACCAACTTGTGATAGGTTTTATCGACGGTGACCTTGATGTGGCTACGCTCAATAGCTTGGATATGTTTAATCGTTGGTTAGTGCTGTCGATGTCGGCTATATACAGTTGCACAAAGATAGGCTTACTATCCGCTAAGTCTTGCGTCAAGGCTAAGTATAAATTATTGCAAGAGTATCGCAGATTTAGAACTGACACTTTTTTTGCAAACAAGGAACACATCGAATGGATAAAAAGGACGAAAGAAACGTCTTGCAAATTAACGGAGTTGTCAAAGGCGATTGCCGAACACGATACTAATGTATTGCAAATTGCTTTGCAGATAATTGACCTGCTCACAAAGCATGACGTTTATAATAAACTTTTTATTTTATCGGACGCATCGGATACATACAAGGAAAAGTGTCTTAAAACACTAACCGAAAACGATACAGCGTTTTTGGACGAGTTCGGCGACATACCATTTGTGGATTTGCTCTTTAAATTTTACAAGTCAACGGAAGAAACGAGAGCATCAGAAATTTTCAAAGAGCTGGATGCTGATAACATTAGAAAGGTAGCTTGTCACGTGCCGGTTAAGTCGGATGATTGTCGAGGAATCGCAAAAAGCTACAAAGAATACTTCGGTATTTAAAGTAAGGCAATATTCTTGCCGTGTGCAAAATCTTAAAGAAAATTCAAATCAAGTAAATCCTATATTCAAAAAAGTAATCAAAGCGACGACTTCCGCTTTTGATTAAGCTGTTAAAAAGAATGCACCAAAAATTAAACACACAATTGCAGCGGCAAGGTTGCACAGAGCAGTAGTTCGGTGGTCAGACGGACTACTGCATATTTATATCATCTGACTTTTTTAATACGAAAATAGAATAATAATAGTCACAAAAAAGGAGTTGAGATACTCCTTTAATAGCCTGCTCAAGGAATTAGTTAAGTGACCGTTTTAGTTTTTACATATATAATGGGAAGTTTAATATGTTTACATACAAAGCTGAAATTAAATCAGGACCTTTGCTCGAGGTCAAATATTATAAATCAATTCGTAAACGCAACAAGAAAAATCTTGCTCGACAAATCAATCAATCCCGAACAAACGAAAAGCAAGCCAAAGCAAACCGCATCAGAGGAGAACAACACACACAACGACTTATCCTCTGCAATTTTACAGAAGGTGACTGGTTCGCTCGGTTTTCTGCTCCGTTTGGCGAGTTTACCGAAGATGAATTTGAGAGGGTTGTGTCGAATTTTTTTAAACGAGTGAAACGCAGGACAGATAAGAAACAAATCAAGTTTAAATACATCGGCTACTGCGAATGTGGCAAGCTCGGGAAAAATTGGCATTTGCATATAGTGATTGAGGATTGCGTGCGTGAAATATTAACGGAATGTTGGCCGTGGAAAAACGGCATAAATTTTACACCACTCTACCAAGACGGCAATTATGCTGACCTTGCAAGATACATTCGCAAAGATGTCAACGGAAAAAAGCGGCTGAAAACATCTCGCAACCTTGCCAAACCTGATGTTAAAGTTATTGAAGGAAAAAAGCGAGAGTACAGAAAGCTTGAACGAGGGGAAGCCTTGCCTTGCCCTGAAGGATATTATTTTTATCGTGACGAAATGTGGATAAATGACTACACAGGAGCAAGTTTTTATTTCACTTACTTGGCCGACACTCACAAACATAAAAAAATCGGAGGTGCAAGAATTTGAGAGATTCGACAAGAGACTATACAATTGCACAGTTTAGACTTTATGCTTCTCTTGGTTATCCGAGCAAGGCACAAGTCGTTGCAGATGAGACAATGCACCGAGCACTACAACTTGACCTGCTTGCTGTGATAGACACGCTCAATGCTTTAACAAGCAGCGGCAAAGACTACATCCGTCAAGCTGTCAACGCTGTTTACTTTGTTGCACCAACAAAACCGTTGCACAAAGGTGAAATAAATTTGAGAGTGACCAAGTTTGCTGTCAATAACTATACAGACGAACGCACGGTGTTTCGCTGGCTCAAAGAGGCACGATTGCTTTGTGCAAACCTTCGTGGGCTTAACATTTGTACATATTGCACAAAGAAAGATGTCAGTAGAAGCGATTAAACCTGTTATAAAATTAAATTGTAATGATTAAACGAAAAGTAACAACGGACTGGATTGTCCGTCAAATCCGTGAGGGTAAGGCATATAGGTTTTATTTAACAGCCGATTGGCGAAAAGTTCGAGATACAAAAAAAGCAAAAGAACATTACGAATGCGAACGCTGTCGTGCTGTGGGCAAGTACAGCCCTTGCGAGGCGGTACATCACAAACTGTATCTTAAAGCAAGACCTGACCTTGCTCTTGACATCAACAACCTCGAATGCCTATGCAAAGATTGCCATTACAAAGAACATCACAAGTACGAATCAAAAAAATTAAAAGATGAGTTTGCTGAGCGGTGGTGAGTCGAAAAAAAGACATACCCCCGGGTAAAAAATTGAAAAATTCCGAGGCTTACGGATAACGGTATAAAGGCACGACAGTTTGGTCTCGCGCACGCACACGAGAAATTTTTGAGAGAGGAGTAGCATAAATGGCACAGATTAAAATTGCAGAAATCAAAGACAGCTTAATTGAGCAACTGACTTTGAAGGGGGCAAACATTGAAGTCTATAGAGATTTAATTGACAGCTATATTTTTTGCACGAAACTTGAGCGTAAAATGCAGGCGGACATCCGCAAAAATGGCTTGACATACAAAGCTATCAGTGCCACAGGTAAAGAGTACATGAAGGACAACCCCTCAGTAAAAAATGCCGTAATGTACAACAAACAGCGTTTAGCGATCCTCTCGCAAATGGGGCTGTCAATTGACAAAGTCGAGAGTGATTCGGATGACGAACTGTAAAGTCATAGACGATTACATCGACCTTGTTAAAAGCGGAAAGTATCGTGTTTGTCGTGAGCAAATTCAGCTGATAAAGTTTGTTGAAAATGTCTTTGAAAACGAAGAAATTTATGTTGACGAAGAACAGCTTGAAAAGTATTTATCTTTGCAGAAATATTTTCCTTATGAACTTTTTGAATGGGAAAAATTTTGTTTTGCATTGCATAATTGTACATATTCAGCTCCCTGCGTCTTACGCTTTCCCGACCTTGTACTTATTGTCGGAAGGGGCTCAGGTAAGAACGGCTATTTAGCTTTTGAGGATTTCGCACTTTTAACACCAGTGAATGGTATTAAAAACTACGACATCGACATTTGCGCGACTTCGGAAGAACAAGCAAAAACAAGCTTTAACGACATTTACGAAATTTTGGAAAACAATTCAGCCAAAATGCAGCGGCATTTTAAGTGGAATAAAACCGAAATTGTAAATATAAAAACAAATTCAACAATCAGATACAGAACATCGAACAGCAAAACGAAAGACGGCGGTAGACCGGGCAAGGTCGATTTTGATGAAAAACACGCATATGAAAATTACAAGCTTATTGACGTGTTTGTCACCGGTTTAGGGAAAAAGCCACTCCCGAGAACTACGACAACCACAACAATGGGATATGTGAGAGACGGTCCGCTTGACCAAGAGTTTGCGAGAGGCCTTGAGGTTTTGAACGGTGATGCGCCCGATAACGGCACGCTTTATTTTATTTGCCGATTAAATGACGAAAAGGAAGTTCATGACGAACAAAATTGGTACAAAGCAAATCCAAGCTTGCAATATTTCCCAAGCTTACTCCGAGAACTTCGGAAGGAATACGAAAAATGGAAAATTGATCCGAATAATAACCCTTCATTCATGACGAAGAGAATGAATTTACCGCAAGGAACAGAAGCAAATCCTGTAACCTCGTGGGAAAATATCAAAGCTACAAACAGGCCTCTCCCCGACCTTGAAGGTAAGCCGTGTGTTTTTGGCATTGACTACACAAAAACTACTGACTTTTTGGGTATCGGTTTAATGTTTTTGATTGACGGCTCAATCGTATGGAAACCATTTTCGTGGTACTGTTCGCAATCTGCGGATTTGGGCAGGATTAAATTTCCATATATTCAGCAACCCGACTTAAAAAGAGTGGACGGGGCGGAAATACCTCCCGAAATCGTTGCTGACTGGTTGAGAGAGCAGAAAAAACATTACAACATTGTCGGCGGAGCTTTGGATAATTACCGATACACGCTTTTAAAAGAGCCGTTAATGCAGTTAGGTTTTGAATGTGACCGTAAAGGCAGAAATAATCTTAAACTCGTCAGACCGTCAGACAAAATGCTTGTTGCTCCTCTGATTGCCTCTGATTTTGCAAATCACCGTATTGTTTGGGGCGATTCGGCGTTAATGCGTTGGTACACAAACAACACTTCTGCCATTGAGGATAAAAACGGCAATATTATCTACGGCAAAATTGAACCAAAATCACGAAAAACAGACGGATTTATGGCATTTGTTGCCGCATATACGCAACTTGATTTGCTGAAACAAAATCAGCCGATGTCGGTTGATGAACTTAAGAATTGCTTTAGCGCAATTGTATTTTAAAGGCAGGTGAAAAAATGAAAGTAATAAACTGGGTGAAAAATCTTTTAAAAAAAGATGCCGTTGCAGCGGAATTTAATGAGGACAGCTCGGCGGTTGATGAACAGAGGTTTCACCTGACTGAACTTGCCTTGTTTACTGCAATTGATTTTATTGCTCGAAGTTTGGCGAAGTGCGAATTTGTGACGGTAAACAATAACCGTGAAAGTCGCAAAGCTGAATATTATCTCTGGAACTATTCGCCAAATAGGCATCAAACCAAAATTGAGTTTTTTACGCAGGCTGTCGCAAAATTGATTTTTGACAATGAACTGTTAATTATCGAAACAGCCGACAATCAGCTTTTAATTGCGGACAGTTTTTCAAGGACAGAACACGCATTGATTGATGATTCTTTCAGCGGTGTTACTTGCCGAAATTTTACATATCAGCGCACTTTTTTAGAGAGCGAGGTAATTTACCTCAGATATAACAACTTTGCTCTTAACGGCTTATTGGCTGATATGTGCAATACTTACGAGCAGTTAATGTTATCAGCTCAGGAAAGATATAACAAAGCTGTCGGACATAAAGGCATTTTGGAGCTTGAAAATTACAGCTTTGGCGATGAAAATTTTGCCGAAACCTACAATAAAGTGCTGTCAAAGCAGTTTAAATCATTTTACTCAAACAAAAACGCTGTTATGCCGATTTTTAAGGGTATGAAATATTCAGAGCCCTCAACCGATGCCGGAAAGACTACGAACAGCGAGATTAACGACATTCAAAAGTTGAAAACTGAGGCGTACACGATTGTCGGCAACGCTTTGCATATACCTCCGGCAATTTTAAGCGGTGAAGCATCGCAATTGTCTGATGCAATGGATTGCGCTATTGGTAATGCAATTGATCCGATTGCAAATATGTTTGAGCAAGAGATTACAAAAAAGAGATTCGGTAGCACCGAATTTAGCAAAGGTAATTATCTCTTAATTGACACAACAACAGTCAGACATATTGACGCAATCAGTCAGGCGAATAATCTTGATAAGTCAATTGCCAGCGGTGTGCTGACACCTGCGCAGGCTCAAAAATATTGCAACATGCTCCCTTGCTCAGAGGCTTGGGCGCATACATATTACATTACCAAAAATTACCAAACAACAGAAAACGCATTGAAAGGTGGTGAATAAATGAAGGACAGAAACTACAACATTAAGCAGATTACAGAAAATCAGAATGTTTTGCAGATTTATCTTTATGGCGAAATTGAGCCAGCCACCTTTGATATTTGGGAAGGTAAAAAGGTCAGCAAAAACAGTGCCGAGTACATTCGCTCTCTGATTGAATCGAACAAGAATATCAATGAAATTGAAATCTACATCAACTCAATCGGCGGTTATGTTAATGAGGGCGTGTCGATTTACAATCTGCTAAAAAGGCAGAGTGTGCCGGTCACTGCATACATTGACGGCATGGCTTGTTCAATTGCCTCTGTCGTCGCAATGGCGGCCGACAAGATTGTAATGCCGTCAAACACAACAATGATGATTCATCACGCAATCGGCGGTTGTTATGGAAATGCGAAGGAACACAGAGAATTTGCAGCTCAGCTTGACAAAATCAGCGAAGCAAGCACAAACTCTTACCTTGTGCATGCAGGCGATAAGCTCACGAGGAAAACCCTTGAGCCGCTTCTTAATGCTGAAACATTTTTGACCGCTCAAGAGGCTTTTGAACTTGGCTTGTGCGATAAAATCATTGACCCTGTCGATTTGACAGAGTCGAAAGAAATCGTTGTCGATGCCGAACAGAAGAAAAATCCGAAGGCAAAACAGGCAGCGGCAGAACTTGCAAAAATGCTTGGTGCAAAGCCTGAACCGCCTGAACCACAGACACCACATGAGCCCAAGCCAAAAAATCCCGAAGAAAAGGATAGCTTTGGCATTATTGAAGAGTATTTCAAAAACAAAAATTATTTATAAAGGAGATTAAAAAAAATGAAGAATCTTGACGCGATTAAGAACGCAAAAGCAAAGTTTGCACAGGACTTGAAAGCTGCCATTGATTTAAAAGACGAAACAAAAATGACCGAGGCTCTCAATGCCTACGCTGACAGCATCCAGCAGTCAATAATTGAAGTCGCACAGGAAATTGGCGAAACTGCCGATAACACAATCCTTGCAAAGAGAGGATTCAGACAGCTTACATCGGCAGAGCAGAAGTTTTACAATAATTTTGTCACAGCGGCAAAATCTGCCGATGTTAAGCAGGCTCTCACAGGTCTTGATGTTACAATTCCTCAGACGATTCTTGATACCGTGCTTGAGGACATTACCAGCAATCATCCGCTGCTCGATGCAATCGGCATTGAAAACACATACGGCTCTGTTAAGGCAATCTTTGCCACAGACACAAAACAGCTTGCCGCTTGGGGCACATTAAATTCCAAAATCACACAGGAGCTTGCAGGCACAATCCAGGAAAAGGATTTCTCAACATCAAAGGTAAGCGCCTTCGTTCCTGTTCCAAAGGATATGCTCGACCTCGGTGCTACATACATCGACGCATATGTCCGCAGAATCCTTGCTGATGCACTTGCATACGCATTTGAGGACGGCTTCATCAACGGCGACGGCAATGGCAAGCCGATTGGTATGCTTAAAGACCCCGAAGGAGCAGTAAAAGCGAACGCTTACACCGAAAAGACGGCAACAAAGCTCACAAGCCTTGATGTGAAGTCATATATGGATGTTGTTGCCAAGCTTGCGAAGGGCAAGGGTGGCAAGACAAACAACATCACATCGGTTGACCTCATCGTTAATCCTGTGGATTATCTCACAAAGATTATCCCTGCTACAACTGTGCTTGCAACCGACGGCTCGTACAAGAACAACCTTTTCCCATTCCCGACGAATGTTTATCCGTCAGAAATGGTTACGGAAGGCACTGCTGTTATTGGTCAGCTCTCAAGATATAAAGCTTGCCTCTCAACAGGCAAGGAAGGTAAGCTTGATTACTCTGACCAGTACCAGTTTCTTGAAGACAATAGAGTTTATCTCATTAAAGCTTATGCAACAGGTTTTTCACTTCACACAAACGATTTTCTTAAGCTCGATATTTCAGCGCTCAATCCTGCTGAAATTAAGGTAACTCTCAATCAGGCAGCAACAGCTTAATTTATTGCGGAGGTGTTGAACAATGGGAATTATAAGCGATGTAGTTAATATGCTCGATTTTGACCGTGAGCACATCGAAACAGATGAAAGCACAAAGTTGAAAATTGAACTGATTATAGCCAATGGAAAACAGCACCTCCGCGATTATAACCCTCTACTTACTGATGAGGATTTTGAGCGACCAACAAGGGCAAGAAGTTTGTTGTTTGACTATTGCAGATACGCTTACTCAAATGCGGTTGAAATGTTCGACCATAATTTTGAAAGCGAAATTCTGAAATTAAGGCAGGAATACGAGGTGCGAATGTATGATACTGAAGAATAACATTGATTTTTTGACATTTAATGACGGACTTGCAAAAATCTACGAAACAGACGAAAACGATGACGTTATTGCCGACAGCTTGAAAAAGTATCGCTTTGGCAACGAAAAAATCGGGGTAACTCGTTTTTACGGTGCGAAACAAAATGACATTGAACTGTCGAAAGTTATCCATATCCACAAAGATGAAACTTTGAGAACGGATATGGCGGTCATCATTGACGGCACAAGGTTTAAAATCGAACAGATACAGCATGACAAAAGCAAAAATCCCCCTTGCTCAATTTTGAGCCTGTCACAGAGGGGACTGTATGAGGGTGGTGCAGATGTTTTTTAAGAATTACGACGAATTTGTCGAACTTATTAAGTCTTGTGACATTAAATGCGTTGAGGCAGATTACAACAAATCAACTCCTGCTCCCTATCTTGTTTACTTTAAAGACGAAGAAACTGGAATTTACGCAGACGGTGAATTGCTTTGGAAAAATGCAAAAATCATCATAGAACTTTACACCGCAAGAGATGACCACACAAGCGAAACGAAGTTTGAGGAGTGGCTCAACGAAAACGGTTTAGGTTGGAAAAAGCCGAACCGAGCGTGGGACATAACGAATAAACTTTGTGTAAGTTATTACAATCTGAGTGTGATTTTTGATGAGTGATTACAAAAAAGTCGGCATTGACCGCCTCGGAGACGCCCTATCGAAAGAGCTGTCAACCTATTCGGCTGACATCCAAATGGGCGTGCGTTTGTTGGTTGATGAAAAAGCCGAAGAACTTAAAAACGAAATCAAGAAAAATGCACCTGTAGGCAGAAGAAAAAAATATCGCAAATCGTTTAGAGTTAAAATCACAAACGAAACATTTAGGTTTTATGAAAAAACGGTTTATGCCGCTAAACCTGAGTACCGGCTTACACACCTCCTCGAAAAGACTCGTAAAAAGAGGGGGCAAAAAGGCGGAACGGTACAGCCGAAGGTGCATATTGCTCCAGCAACAGAGAAAATTCACGGCGAATTTGAAGCCGGAATAAAAAAGCTTATCAAATCATCGGAAGCTATGGGCGGCGGTGATTTGAGCGGAATTAAAAGAATTTAAAGACATAAGGAGTGTTTATTAATGAACAAAACTATTAGAAAAGTTGGTTATGCTGTGCTGACAGAAAGCAGCACAGGCGAGATCACATACGGTAAGCCCGTGTGGTTTAAGTCTGATAAGGCAGGCGGCAGAAGTATCGGTGCAGAGCCTATTGGCGATTCAAACACGATCTATGCTGACGGCTTACCTATTATTGTAGCGAGTGCAAACGGCGGCTACACAATCAGTCTTGAGCTTATTTCAGCAGTCGACGACATCGAAAAAGATTGGTTCGGCAATGATGAAGCAACAGAAGGCGGCATTGTCGAAAAGGGTGGCATTAAGGTAATGCCGAGATTTGCCCTCCTCGCTGCCAAGGAAACATACAAAGGTGACAAGCTCTACGAGATTGACACCTATTTTGACTGTGTAGCAGCAAGAGCGAGCAGAAACGACAAGACATCGGAAGGTAACTTCGACCCACAGTTCCCGACCTTTACAGTTACAGCAAAGCCGCGCCCTGACAATGACTTTGTACGCTATACATCATATGCCGATACTCTGCCCGACAGCGTTGTAGTTCCGACCGTTAAGGCTACAAAATCGGCAGTTCCTACAGATCAGGCCTCATCAGACACTACAAAGGCGGCTAAGAGCTAATGAAAGATACAGTTGTTATTAACGGCAAAGATGTTGAGGTTGAGGTTACGGCATATACAATGCTCATTTACGAGGACACATTTAAAGGCCACAGCTTTCTGCGTGATGCCGACCGTGTCCTTGTCCCGAATTTCAATGATGTAAAATTTGGCACTGCTGTAAAGCTTTTATGGGCAGCGGCAAAAACGGCAGACGATACGATTCCTAATTTTAAGGCTTGGTCAAAAGGAATCAGCATTAAGGACGCTATTTCTGCGATAGGTAAAATCGTTGATCTCATTGTTGACAGTCTTAAATGCGACAACCCAAAAGTGACAGCGACAGCGACCTAAACGGAACTTTCCTGACGGCAAAAGAGGTCTTATCTTATGCCGTCAGGTGTGGTCTGACTGTCGCTGATTTACAAAGATTTACAATAGGTTTTGTGATTGATTATGTCGAAACCTATTTCGCGTTACGAAACAATAAGAATATCCACGAAGATGAAGAAAAATATCGGAAAATGAAATCTGTATTGCCTTTCGTAACGGAAAGATTTGAAAACAAAGAAATCTCAACGGAGCAGTACAGCGAGTTTATGAACAGATATAAAGAATTGGAGGACAGATATGGCATCTACGATTAAAGGTATTACCGTCAAAATTGCCGGTGATACAATGGATTTACAGAAATCCCTAAAAGCTGTACAGTCCTCATCCTCGAGCTTGCAGAGAGAACTGACTGCAATTAATAAGCAGTTAAAATTTGACCCGGAAAACACTGTTTTGCTTACTCAAAAGCAAGAAGTGTTAAAAGAACAAATTGAAAACAGCAAATCTGCCCTTAAAAAGTTACTTGATGTGCAGGATCAGGTCGAAGAACAGGCCAAAAACGGCGAAATCTCAACCGAACAGTACAGAGCTTATCAGCGTGAAGTCGAAAAAGCGAAAAGCAAACTTGAAACTTTCGCTGAACAGCTTGCGGAAACCGAGGAAAAAGCAAACGCAATAAACCTCGAATCTGCCCGAAGTGAGATGTCAAAAACCGAAACAAGCGTTGGTAAAGTCGGCGACAGCTTTAAAAACCTTGAAAATAAGTCAAATAAAACTGATTTATCCAAGGTCAAAAAAGAAATGGATGATGTTAAGTCATCCGCTGATAACCTTAAATCTGCCGTCGGTGATGCCTTAAAAGAAGCAGGTGCAGCGGCAACAACGGTCGGCGGAGCGTTGACCGGAACTGTCATAAGTGCAAACAGTGAAGAAAAAGCTTTAAATTCTTTGCAGGCTCAAACCGGCTTGACCGCCGAGGAGATGACAAAGTACAAAGATGTCCTTGAAGATGTTTATAAGGGAAATTTCGGCGAATCTCAGGAAGAAGTTGCAAATGTCCTTGCTTTAATTAAGCAGACAACGAACGAGACCAATCCAAGCAAGCTTAAGGATATGACCGAAAATCTCTTTACTTTAAGAGATGCCTATGATTATGACTTCGTCGAAACGCTAAGAGCGGTGAACATGCTTATGGAGCAGTTTGGCATAACAGGCGAAGATGCTTTTAATCTCATTGCGCAGGGCAGTCAAAAAGGCCTTAATAAAAACGGCGATTTGCTTGATACAATCAACGAATATTCCGTACATTACAAGCAACTCGGCTATGATGCAAATGAATTTTTTAATTCGCTTGAAAATGGCTCTAAAGCAGGTACTTTCAGTATCGACAAGCTTGGCGATGCCATGAAAGAATTTGGCATACGCTCTAAGGACACAGCCTCGAGTACGCAGGAGGGATTTACTCTTCTCGGCTACGGCGCAAAAGCCTCAGCTGAGGACATTCAAAAAGCCAAGGACGAAGTCGCAAAGCTCGAAAAAAATCTTTACTATGCGAAAGAGGAGCAAAAAGGCTTTAACAATTCGACAAGCGAATTAACAAAGCAAAAGAATGCCGATAAAATTGAACAATATTCGAAGGCGCTAAAAACTGCTAAAGAAAATCTTGCAAATCTCGAATCAGCAGGCAAAGGTGCCAAAGGTAGTATTGAGGATTTGCAGGCAAGATTTGCAAAAGGCGGAGACAGCGCAAAATCAGCAACATCGGAAGTCCTAAAGGCTCTTTTTGAGATGGACGATAAGGTCAAGCAGAATCAGGCAGGTGTTGACCTCTTCGGTACGATGTGGGAAGATTTAGGCATTGACGGTGTAAAAGCCTTAATGAAAGTTAACGGCTCTGCCGACAAGGCAAAAAATACCATGAAAAAGATTAAAGACATCAAATATGATGATGTCGAAGCCGATTGGGCAAGCCTCGGCAGGACTGTGCAAACTGATGTCATTAATCCTATTGGCAAATCGCTGTTTCCGGAAGTTAAAAAACTTTGTAATTTTGCGAGTAAGCACACCAAAGATATCATCCCAACACTTAAAATTGTCGGCTCCCTCGTCGGTGGTATTTGGGTAGGCAAAAAAACAACCGCTGTTGTAAGCGGTGTAAAAAGCCTTATAGGCGCATATAAAAGCCTCAGAACCGCTACAGAGACTGCCAAAATTGCACAGGAAGGTCTTAACCTTGCACAAAAATCAAACGCAATCGGTATCATCGTAGGCTTAGCGTTTACGCTTGTAGGCTCCTTGTGGTCAATTGCAAGTGCAAATGACGAAGCCAAAGAATCGCAAGACAAGCTTAACGAAGCTCAGGAAAAAGCAAAAGAAGAAATCAAAGAGCTTAAAGATGCCAACGATGAATATGTGCAGAGCAAAAAAGATGCGGCGTCAGAGGTTGAGAGTGAATTTAAATATTATGACGATTTGTGGGGCGAATTGCAAGGTATTGTAGACCAAAACGGCAAAGTCAAAAAAGGCTACGAAGACAGGGCGAAATTTATCACAAATGAACTGAGCAGAGTTACAGGGGATGAAATCACTTGGAACGGTAATGTTATAAAGTCTTATAAAGACCTTAAAGGCTCTATAGATAAAGCACTTGAATCAAAAAAAGCGCTTGCAATGTTATCGGCACTTGAAGAGCCCTATCAAACTGCTGTATCAGGCTTAAAAAGCGCAAAAAATGATGTTTCAAATGGTTATGTAGCAAAAAAAAGCGCACAAAAAGATGTAGATTTAGCTAAGGCGAAAGTTACACAAATGAGTGTCACTGGGCTTTCACCAAGTCAAATGGCTTTGAAATATGCAGGCTGGGGTTTTGAAAATGGTAAAATATCTCAGCAGTATTATCAAAAAATACTCAAAGATTTTCAAAATGGCGAAAATATGTATAAACATTTTGAAGATTTATCAAAATCCGTTGGAAGAGCTTACAGCGAGGCGCAAAATGAAGCTAAAAACAATTTAAAGGCTAAACAAATAGAGTTTGACAAAGCAGATGGCAAGTATAAAGAATATCAGAAAAAAGTAGTTGATTATTACACCACAATCCAAAATTATGAGAATCTCACAGCGGCAAACGCTAAAGGCAACACTGAAGAAATTAAAGCCGCAATGTCGGATTTGTCAAATAATTTAATCACTTATACCACTGGTAACAAAACTGCTCTTGAACAGCAGGTCAATGATTTTAAGACAAATGCCGAAAATTTAAGGACGGCATACAAGGACGGCATTGAAGGCGTAACAAAAGACCAAGTTGAAGAAGCCGAAGAGTTGCAGGAAAGAGCAGAAATCGAGCTTGCTAAGTACAACGATATGTACGGAACGGTCGCTGCAATCGCTACGGGCAAAGCTAACGAAATCAACGCACAGCAGAAGAAAATCAAAGAAGGTTTTATTGATGCCGAAACAGGCTCGAAAGAGAGCCTTGAAAATCAGCTCACGAACTTTACTGCAAACTACGAACTCTTAAAAACTGCAATGGCTGAAAATCAACCGGGCGTAACCCAAAAAATGGTTGATAATGCAAAAGAGCTTGTAGATAAGGCGACTGGAGAGCTTAAAAAACTTGAAGGAAATAGTAAAGATGCGGCTGAAAAAGGCGTTAACGGAGCTGCCAACACGCTTGAAAGTAAAGATTCGAAAGAAAAACTTGAAAAAAGCGGTAAAACTGTAAAAAGAGCAGTAAAAAAAGGCGTTGGGGATACATACGCAGACGGCAAATCATTAGCCGAAATGTTTGACCAAGGTTATTTTGACGGCATAATTGATATGTTAGTTACATTATTTGGCGGTGAAGATAATCCAGCTGCACAAATGGTTAAGGCTAATATTACAGCGGCTGCAAAAGCACAGGATTCACGCTCACCGAGCCGAAAAACTCGAAAGTTAGGCAGATATTTTGGTCAAGGTTACCGCCTCGGTATCGAAGATGAAATTGAAGAAACACAAAAGACGGTAAGATCTTTAACTTCGAGAGCCCTGTCAGTGGTTGAAGGCAATCCAATCGGATCGATTAACAATAAATTTGCAGGCATTCGCACGCAAAGCCAAAATGCAGCGGTAAACGGTCAAATGTTGAAAGCTGTTACAAATTCGCCTACGATTGAGATTAAATTTGCAGGCGATGTAAACATCAATAATGACATGGATATTGATGATTTTAACCGCCGTGTATCAAATGCGATCATGCAGACACTTGTCGGCGAAGTATCAAAATGGGGAGGTTAAAAATGAGGCATAGTTTTACATACAACGGCACTGATTTACGGACAATAGGCTTTTTTATAACTACACCTCCCAAATATCAAATAGCGAAACGCAGTTTTGATTTTACCTCTGTCTACGGCAAAAATGGCGGAGTGATTTCTGACAATGGCGTTTTTGATAATGTTGAAATGCAGCTTGAAGTCAACAGTTATCCGTACATTGTACCGAACGAAAGCAATGCAGAACTTGTAAGAGCATTCGCAGAATGGCTTACCGTTTGGGACGGTAAATATAAAATCTTTAGGGACACATACAACCCCGGTTATTTTACAAAAGCGATTTGCACAGGGGTCGAACCAATAGAAGAGGTTGCCCCCCTTTGCTTGTCAACGACTATAAATTTTAGTCGAGAACCGTTTTGGTATAGCGACTTAGGGCAGGAGATTATCCGACCAAAATTGACCTCAACACAAAACGGCGGAAATCGAAGCTATAATCCTGAAAATTACACCGCAGAACCACTTATTAAGAT
>ULTC01064945.1_pt1 | contig 18623 bp, 11 predicted proteins | sample 1957091 | NCBI WGS metagenome assembly ULTC01 (sample SAMEA4835720, study PRJEB28245) | human gut metagenome | biome: gut microbiome; material: fecal sample | place: Denmark | collected 2008 | reverse complement strand
CCGAAGAGTTGATTTCGTAACAGCCCCTAATATAAGTTTAAATTACTTGGTTGTAAGTGTGCTACCTACACTGAAGTAAATAGAAGCCCAATCAGCTTCAAGAGTAGCAGTTGCTGTGTAGTTGTAGTAACCTGCTGACATTTGAATTTCTTTAACTGATCCATCTGTTTTAGTAATTACTATATAAATATCATCATCTGTTCTGTAATCAGAGGTGGTATATGTGAATTTCAATGTATCACCAACAATCTATCCAATAGAAACATCAGTCTTACCTGAATCGTAAGAATACGAAGGTGCTGATGAAACACCGTCTACATAAATAGTTACTGTATGAGCTTTACTAGGCATCTTAGTTCCCAAGACAGAAAGGGTTACAACTTGACCAGCTTCAACAGTACCAGTTAATGTCACATCATAATCAGGCATGACGAATTCATAATAAGTATTTCCATTATCATCGGTCTTCTTGTCGACTTGAACATCAGTATGATCCTTGATAGCTAACGATTTTACTGTGTAACCATAACTAGCAGTTGCCATTACTTGAACCTTTTCGCCGACAGCAAATGAGGTTCCACTCGTAGCACCTGAAGGGAAGGAGAAGGTCAAACCATCAACGGTATCAAATGTGACCTTCTTTGCATCTGCAGTAGTGAAGCTGATGTTAGCAACACCAGTTTTAGGCATTGTGAACTTAAAGTAAGAGAATCCGTCACCGTAATTATATGTAGCCTCAACTTCAGTGGCTTTGAATTCAGTACCATCACTCATACTAGCCTTAGTAACAAGTTTTCCATCTACAGGTTTAGCTAAAATATAGAATTTCTTACCGGGAGCAAAATCATTGGCTTTGCTTGCATCTTGTAGCCAGCTTGCGCCAGTAGAAATCTTAGATTCAGAGACACCAGCATTCTCAGCAATTGTTATGTTTCCATTTTTTACCATGCTTATAACAATTGTCACATCACTACCATCAGTAGGCATTGTGAACTGGTAATAAGTATTTCCGTAATTTTCTTGAACGTCTACAGCTGTATCATTCTTGCCCTGAATTTGTGCTTGGCCTAAACTATATCCACTGACATCTTCCTTCATTTTAACAAATACATAGAAGGTCTCACCAGCACCTATAGCATTATTAGCTAAGTTATCTGATGAATAATTACTCTTGGATAAAGATGTAGACTCAACATAAGTCGAATCCACTTGTACTGTTATAGTTCCGTTTTGGATGACATTAATGTTGATTGAAACATCACTTCCATCAGAAGGCATCTTAAAATTATAATAACTTCCACTATAACTATTAGTTACTTTACATGTAGTATTAGTTCCATTATTTGTAATTGTAGCATCACCTAAACTATAGCCATCCTTAACCTTCACAAACATATAGACGTCAGCATTTGCACCAAATCCGTTATATGTCTTTTCGGAAGTAGATGAAGCATAAGAACTTGAATAGTATTTGACTTCAGTTATGGTTTCATCTTTTCCAACTTTATTTTCAAGGTTGATAGAACCATTCTTTTCCACTTCAAATCCTATCAATGCATCACCCGATTCTGGCATAGTAAGTTTGAAACAAGTATCATAATTACCCATTGTTACCTTGTGTTCCTTGTCTCCGTTTAAATACGCAGCAGTGATTGTATATCCAGCCTTAGGGGTTGCGTATACATACAATATAGCTCCAGGGTATGCTGAAGTGATTTCATTTGCACAGTATGAATAGGCAGAATCTTTAGCAACTGCACTTTCCACACCTTCAATAGTTTCAAAAGTAATCTTTCCTTTATCGGTAGCTGAGAATGTGATGGTAACATCATTTCCAGGCATCTCAAATATAATATTAGTAGCAGTTGAAGATGCTGTGTTTTCAGCACCTTGAATATCATACTTGATAACCTTGTCTGCATCGACCCCTGTAAATGACAAACTGACAGGATCTCCTTCTACATAAGTTGCAGCAGGTTGTTTAGCAAAAGTTACGACATCACCATTGACAATTGTCAATTTGTGACTTGCTACCTTCTTTCCTTCAATCTTTAAATGAAGATCTCCAGTGACTGTACCACGATTTAAATTGCTCAAAGAAATAAAAGAGATATTGTCTGTCCATGTCATTGATAAAGCCAACTCAGTCCATTCAGAAACATTGTCTGCCTTATAAGAAACCTTTGTCACAATATATGAATCGGTTCTTGCTACATAAAGACTATTGAAAACATAATTATATGTTGAATCATATAAAAATTTTTCAGAAGAGAAAACCTTGATTTCTGAAGGAGCTTCATCGATAACAATCTTATTAACTCTCTTATCAGCATCACCAGATGTCATATCCACTGCCTTAGGCATAACATAGATGTCGACATCCTCTGCAGGCATTGTGAAACTCAAATTATCGACAGTTGTTACTGAACCGGAAAGGCCAAGGCTACCCAAATCGATAACTTCATCATTGATATAGATTGCTTCTCTTCCAAGAGTAGAAGCATAAAAACTGGAAGTTGCAGCGCTCAATGTGAAATCTACTTTCTGACCAAATTCAAACTCATCTCCAACATTAAAACTTAGTGTTGGGCTATAGTAACTCATTCCACTATCGAAATAAATAGAGTTGATTTTGAATTTCTTGTTCTTAACTGTGACAGCAACATTCACTGCTTCACCGGGCATGGTGAATGAATAAGAACCATCATCATTCAAAGTGCAATCGACATCGCCGGCTTTGACTGAATCTGCTTCCTTTCCTTGATCAAGAGTAAGTGTAAATGTGACTGTCTCACCTTCCTTAGCAGTCTCAGGCAATCCCTCAACCTTATAACCTTCACCCTCAGTAGCTGTAATAGCATAAGAAGGCTTAGGCTCAGGTGTCGATGGAGTCGAAGGCTTACCTGGAGTCTGAGAATTACCGGTGTTGTTGGTAGGAGTAGACGAAGGTTTACTACTTTCTTGACCACCACATGCTGTTAATGAAATAGCAGCTAACAAAGAAATAAGAGCTAATTTTGATGTTTTTTTCATGTTTAATACTGTCCTTTTACTTGAACTGGTAGAATTATATCATCTTTTAAAAATCTAATTATAGTTTTTAATCATCTTTATGTTTTTTTGACCATATCCTTAATTAAAGCTAAAAGAAAAACTGATAGCCTTTCTCGGCTATCAGCTTAAAGAAACAAAATGCTAGAACAATTTTATTGTGACTTGTGAAAGAATCGGCTCTTCAGAATACTGAGATAAGGCTCCAATAGAGATATCGATTGATGACTTATCCGCTGACAAAGTCAATTTCGTGACAGATAACGAATATCCACCCATAGAAGCAGGTCCAGTAATAGAAGTGCTGTTTGAAACAACTATTCCATTGCTTGTAGAATCGTAAGCATAGTCAAACTCAAGTGTTCCAATAGTTGTGTTCAGATTATTGACCATTGTCAAGGAGGCGTGGGTCGAAGTAAAGGAGACACTGACCGTGCAGTTACCTGCACCAGTAATCCAACCCAAATCATTATTCACCAATGTCTTTCCATTCAAATAAGAAGGAAGGTTATCTATATCAATTTGGCTAGATTTATCCACTTGAAATTCTTGTTTCTCATATCCACCATAATTGTTGATGAAGAATATTCCCAAAGTATTAAAGTCAGAAGATACTCTGATATTCTCAGCCATCACACCAATATAATACTTAGAAGATGAGTTGAATTTTTGACCTCTATAAGTACTAGTGAATGTAGTTTTTGAAGTAGAGCCTTCTGAATCTACAGTATCGTCAATTTTACTAGATGTAATCTTAATTTCTTCGACATCGTTAACCTTGATTTTTCCATTAGTGATAGTCACTGCAATATTCTCGGTTTGATCTATTCCAGAACTCTCATTTTTATAAGTATAAGCAATACTTGTATTAGATGTGAACTTAACAGTCTGGACTGAAGTACTTGTAGTTATCTTATAAGTCTTATCCTTTACATGGTTATATATCTCAGTATCAGACAAAGGAGATTTAATGTTTATAGTAAAGATATCTTTAGTAGAAACAGCAGTTCCTTTAACTCTGATTTTGAAGCTATATGTTCCAACCTTGCTTCCAACAATATAGTAATAGAAGCTAGATAAACCATCGATGTTTCCATCTACATAGTGATCGATTTTCAAATCCGGTAGTAAAGCACCAGTTTGAGAGTCTATAGCTTCGTATTCATAATCAGTCTGATCATCATTAGGTGAAGCTTTTAATGTAAAGTAATTTGAATTATCATTCAAATAGACATCACCAAAGTCATTGTTATTAGGCTTGTTGTCCATGACTTCTATAGCATTGATAGTCTCAGTCTTAAATTCGACTTTTATAGAAGTAGAAACTTTATTCTTTGCTGAAGTTAAAGTAAAGATTGTGGTTCCTTCTTTTACGACATCCTTATAACTTCCATCATCTTGTTGCTCTCTTTCAGTCTTAGGTTGGAAAATGACTAGTCCGTTGCTACCTATGGATGAGACAATCACATCTTGGTTATCTTGAGTCACTGTTATGCTATCGATGATAGGATTTCCAAGTGTTGGATCTATACGCATTGCCAACGATTTATATTTAGGAAGAATATAAGCATTCTCTTCAGCGTTGAAATCATCACTAGTTCCATACTTATCAGTGTTGGTGTAGTCACCTACAGAATCGACATTAGTTCCACCTAAACAAATTAGCTTTAGAGTCTTGTAATAGAATGTATCAAAAGACAAATAGGATTCGTTGTTAACTTGACTATCCATCTTCTTTTCTCCGTAAACGAAGTTAGATCCTTCAAGACTATATTCAATCTTCTTTTCTGAAGTTTGAGACAATTCAGTAAACTTAAAGGAAGCAATCTTACTTCCCTCGAAATTCACCGTCAAATTCAATTCATAATGTGTAGAACCATAATCGAAATTAGATACTACCTCTGCCTTTTCACTAGTTATAGTGAAATTGGAATATGCATATGCTGCATAATTTCCAAAGTTGACCAAACCAGTATCTAATCCATAAGATGAATCGAACAAAGCTTTGATTCTATTAGCAAATCCATAGACAGGTGCATGATTCAACAATACGAAGGACTCACCTAACTTTTCTGAACTACCAAAGTTATAGAAAGTTCCAATCTCTCTGCCGTCATAATCGAAAAGATATGTAGAACCATTTCTGGATCCAGCAAAATAATGCTCATTGGAATCTCCAGTCACATTGACATAAACGGCATCGGTAAACAAAGTATAAGTAGAGAATTTTTGCTGTGTTTCAGGATTTATAGAAGCATCAGTCAAATCAGTAGTCTTAGTTTCTTCAGTAATTCTAGCATCGGTCAACGAATTCTTCTCGACAGCCTCACATCTTTCAAACTTATTGAAGAATTTAGCTTTCTTATCGGCATTAGTATCGATGACATCGAATTGAATCGGCATCTTTATACTCTTGCTTTCACTATCTCCAAAAGAGCAAGTTGCAGTCAAGGTTCCACCTTCAAAGCTACCTATTCCTAAAAATTCAGCTGAATTAGTCGTATCTGCAATATTTTCGACACTGCATATTGTTTGATCGATATCACTGGGAAGAGTCAAGCTGAATGTGACGCTAGGAGTCATAAATCCTTCTTGAGAATTAATAGTAAGTATTACTTCTTTTCCTAAAGGAAAACTATACTTTCCATCGACAGGAGAGACTTCATTTCCATCGATCTTAGCACTGAAGGTCAACTTGTCCTTGGAAGGAATTCTCATGCTGATTGAAATCTCCCATTCAGCTGAAAGACTAGGATTTTCAATAGAAGTAGCAGTGATGGTAACAGAACCTGAAGCTACACCATGAACCTTTCCAGTTTCATCGACAGTTGCAACTGTCTCATCTGAAGAAGACCAGGTCACTTCAGTATTAGCTATGAGCTTTGTATCTTCTCCGACTATTAAAGTCTTCGTTCCATTTATTTCTACTTTGGTGACAGGCTTTTTATCAGTAGGAGTCACGGTCGAAGGAACACCTGTCGAAGGCTTCCCACTAGTATTTGAAGGATTAATATTATTGTCGTTGCATCCTATAAGGCAAGTCAATAACAACCAAGAAGATAAAGCAGGAATTAATTTTCTTTTTTTCATAAGCATCAAATCCTTTCTATTACTTGTTAGATAAGTAATTCTCAATTTGTTTCTCTATAATTGGATTGGAAGTAGTTCCGATATCATAGTAAGTCAAAGCAGCATATCCGCTTTGAGAACCATCTGACATAGTGCTAGCTAATATCAAAGACAGTTTTTTCGAATCGGCTTTATTTGAAACTTTAACTCCAACACCTAAAGGCAATAATGATTTATTTCCGGAATAAACGTAATCAAATATCTTTTGACTTAAAGTATAGTCGTTTAAATTCCAATATGTAATTCCACCATATGTTCCTATGTCATACTTATCAGTATCATATAAGTCTGTAGAGAATTCAGACATATAATTCAATGAATTCTCATCGCTATAGACTTTTCCGATACCGGGAAGCTTCATATTATGAATATCATCCGCATAATCTGTGCCTTTGTTCACAACAAATTCCTTGACAATCATATTATTGTTTGAATCATATATAATCTGTCCGCTTGTATCAGTCTCATACTGAACTCCAAAGGAATAAATATGGTCACCATCCTTCAAGTATCCTTCATTGGTATTAGGATCTCCATATACTTGAAGGAAATAATAGGAGGGATTATAGAAGACTTTAGCCATACCTTTGCTATTCACCAAAGTGTCATAAGAATAGTTGTTTCCTTTAAAGGCATCCAATACAGTCTTCAAATCATTTTTTGTTTGAGTCGAAGGCTCATCGCCTTCGGACAAATAATCTGTAACCTCAGGAATTGATGTGTTGTTGACGTCGAAGAACTTAGCTTTAAATTTACCATATCTAGTTCCAGTATTCTTGCTATATAGATCAAAAGTAGCAGTAAACTCAGCTTTATCTTCATCTGTTATTTGAATAGTGACACCATCTACACTGAAATCATCCTGCACATTGATTTGACATAGATGAGCAAAATAATAAACGAATTGACTATCAGTCAAATAATATATCTTCTCTTCATTATTCTTCACATATCCACTCAGCAATGAGAAATCAAATGAGCTGAAAGAGGTCCTATAGTCTCCGTATATGGATTTATAGAAATTGCCATCCGAATCAGCAATAGGAGTACCGATTATGCTCAATTTATCATTTGAATCTAATTTGAAATAATTCAATGATCCTTGATCCATCATCGCACCACTTCTCTCCCCACTAGAAAAAACATCCAAAATTCCATCTTGGGTGCGTTTCTCAGTGTAATCAAGCTTATAAGCTGAAGACAAGTTAGTCATTCCAGTTCCATCTAATGAAATTGTATAGTTATCGTTACAATTCAAATATTTATTGAACACCTTATAGAAATCAAAATTTAATGGATCCTTAGCTGTCTTTCCCGAATCTATATAAGATTTGATTTGAGAATTTGTCGTACTGTTTATATCATAAACACTGGATTGAATTCTCAAGTCCAAAGGATTGTCTGATGATTCTCCATAAGTCAAAAGAACCGAATCGAACAAGATAGAGTCACCGATCGTCTTTATTTTGAGAGACTTAGGATACAAAGAACCTTGAGTCTGTCTAAGGAAGACTGTCATGATGACCAAATCATTAGCTTCATTTCCTTCTTGGCCGAACTCATAAGGATAATATCCATCGTCATCAGTCTCAGTCGGGAGTTTGGACAAATCCAAATCAGCTACACCATTGATATATGAATAAATTTCATCATATCTTATCCCGGTGTTATAGTTGACCAAAGGAATTCCAGCATCGACATTTCCTTCGTCATCCAATGTATATCTATAGATGAATCCATCACCTTGAGCTATACCTTGAGAATTAGTATTGTTTCCTTGTTGAAATGAATAATTGGTGAAGAAGAAATTCATATCGGATTCACCTTGGTCATAGTTACTTACATGATATCCGATAGAGAAGTTAGAATCCTTCTTTATTTCTTTCATCAATCTTTGTAATTCACCTACAGGTTGGTAATCACTATCACCAGTATTGGATGAATTATCGCTAGGAGTTGTAGGAACAGGAGTAGTTGTCGTTCCATTAGAGCAAGAAGCCAACAAGGAAATCAAGGATAAAGAAGCAATAATATTTTTAAATTTCATTAGAAACTCACCCCCAATCCAGTCAAGAATGTCTCAGTGACAGTATTAGAAGTAGAGCCGAAATTGCTATAGGTGTAATAGACCGAGTGAAGTCCATATGTTCCTTGATAATTTGCTTGCATCTTCAATCCAACTTCACCGCTAGTGATGTTTCCATCGCTATCCTTAGTCAATTTAATATAGGAATCCTTGACACTGCTCATCCAATTGGTACTAGATTGCCAACCCCAACCGAATAATCCATTAGCCCAACCAGACATCAATTCACTATTATTGGAATGATAATAGTTGCTGTCAGTAAGGCTTTGCTCCAAATAAGCTTCGGCATATTGAGTAATTCCCATGTTATAAGGGTAGAAAGTAGCTTGGATATCGTTGACATAGAATGCACCGACATCGTTATACCATCCAGAATATCTAGCCCAGGAATATGTCTCATCGTTTCCGCTCTTCTTCCATTCGTATACAACTTTGATATTAGTTCCTTCTTCCTTAACGATGTAAAGAACATTCTCTTTACGCTCACTTTCAGGAATATCCTTCAAGTATTCATACTCTTCATTGTACTTTGTAGTCTCTGTCTCGACAGGCCCATGGAAATAATCGAAGAATAAGTTTCCATTATTGTCAGTGGTGAATCCATAACAAGCATCATAATTCAAAGTTTTAGTAGTAGGTACTAACTTTGTCTTATCGTATTCATCGCTTGGATTTTTTGTATAGTCGTAATCAGCTTTCTTAGAATAATAAGTAACTTCTGTTCCTTTCTTAACTAAAACATATCCAAAGTCATGATATGAACGATTGCTGAAGTCAAAATAGAAATAGTTATTAGTACAGTAAATCGTGTAAGGATCAGCTTTCAATTCACTTCCATTAGATAGATGTATGTTATAACCTTTGATGGTGAAATTATTTTGATTCAAAACATCCATGAATTTAGTGACATCATCATATTTCTCAACACCTTTTAAAGTCTTTGAAACCAACTTTGATTTTGTCTTATCCAAAATCGAAGACTTATCAGTCAAATCAGTGAAATGGCCAGTTATCGATCCATAACTTCCTAAATCGATTTGACACTCAAATTCGAGACTATCCATATCGAGGATATTGATATAACAAGTAGTTATATAGCTAGATATGGATGATCCATACGTGGTCATATATTGAAAGACCGAAAGGACATCGGATGAAGTCAACATATATTTGTTAGTCGATACTTTAGTTCCGATAGACACTTCAGCAGTGCTAGGAGTGATTCCGTCCAAAGTTGAGAGCATGCTGACAGTAGCTAGGTTCAAAGGTCCGTACAGCGTGTCATCGATAGTCACTCCATCAGTCGTATATTTAGTATACTGATAAAGCGAAGGGGTGGGATCATAGTCATCATTCAAATAGTATTTGAATAATTTATTGTTTTCATCCAAGGCCAATCCAAAACTAGCCGAATCATCTTCGTGATCTAAGTTGTACCAGCATTTAGAATCAAAGTAATCTGTGAAATGACCTTCATTATTTTGAACCGTGCTGGTGACTTCATAAGAGTAGCGACTCACACCCGAGACACCGTTCAAGAAGCCGTTCAATATACTATCGCTATCATCGATGACGTCATCGGCATCTTGATTTCCTTCTAATCCCTTGCCGGAATTGTAGTCAATAGGCTTTTTATCCGTTTTGTCAGAAGGAGTGGTTATAGAAGTGCCATTGCCACAGCTTGTCAAGCTTAACAAGGAAAGCAATGCTAAAGAGATGATTATTTTATTTCTTTTCATATTACTTAATCTCTCCTATTGAAATAGTCTTGGAGAAAGAATCTCCTGTATCTAACAAACCTTTAGTCTTATCAGATGACTTGTTGATGAAGAACTTGCTATATGTTCCAATATCGAATGAAGATCCTTCCTTGAACAAAGTCTTGGAAGTTTGATATCCACCATTGCTAAACGAATCGACATTGTTGGCTTCTATAACTCTAACTTCATCGAAGAGATTATCATTAGAATCAACTCCAAATCCATAGTTGTATCTGCTCGATCCTCTATCGTTAGACATAGGAAGAATAATCTTATGTTGAGAATTGATGGTATCACCGGTCTTATATTCTTTAGAAGTATAAGTTCCATCATCTTTCTTCGATTTCACATCGACCACAAATTTTCTATTGTCGATATGATAGATTCTCACACCCTTATCGTTCATAGCTAAAGGTCTATCAGAAACACTTCTTCTAGAATCATCATAGTTCAATCCTTCATTTGTGTATAACTCGATTAAAATGTATTCACTGAAAGGATCGAATTCATTCTTGTCATTGATGACATAGGAATCGCCAGGAATAACTATCAAAGCATTTTCGTTTTGCATGCTCTTCAAATCAATAGTTGCATTTCCAGTCACCAAATAAGGTTTGGTCCAACCCAATAGCATCTTGGAATACATGTTTTGATCGATGATATTTGAATCCATCATATCGACTTTTCCAATAGGGTTATAGCTAGAAACATCAGAATAATAATCGTTCAATCCCAAGAAGTGACCTGTCTCATGAATATAAGTGTGTGTGTCGATTTTATTAATGCCGTATCCTTCATACATGAAGTCGTAACTAGCCCAACCGAACAAGTTATAGATTGGCTTTGAAACATCGGGTTTTCTATCCTTTGTAGGGGTTTGATTTCCCCATGATGTATAAGCCCAAAAGTTATTATCGTCTCCTTTAGGTCCACCATTAGAATAATTAGGGCAAGAATATATACACCATATTCCATCGATGTATCCATCTTTGTTATTGTCGTACTTAGTCAAATCAAACCCCTTGGTGTCAGACAACCAATCGCAGACCTTATTTACGATATCGTAAGTATCAGACAAAGTGATGTTAGCCGCATTGGTGTAACTATATCCCAAGTCATCATTGATCTCACAATAATCTGTGACTTCACCACTAAGATTCAATTTTCCATAACTGGATTGATAGTAATAATCTTTGACCGAGCAATAGACATCATCTCTTCCAGAAGAAAAGAAAGCTTTGTCTAAATCAGACTTGACTCTTTCGCTATCATCGATTCCATCACCATCGATATCGATTGTTTCATATCCGGGTACAATCAAAGGAACTACAAGGATGTTCACATCACCAGTAGAAGGGAGAACTCTAGTGTTGTAGAACTTCTTATCAGTCAATGAATCAAAGTTTTCAGTCAAGGTGACATTTTCAGGATTCACTACCTTTCCACCAGTAGCCCCACTCACTTCAACACTGACCGAGTGCTTATATATACTATCGTCAGGAGTTTGACTAGTATTATTAGATGGATTGCATCCGACTAAGAACATAGTCATCGACAATCCGATAAGTCCAAATAAATTTTTCTTCATTTTTACTCTCCTTTATCTTCTACATTGAGAACCTTTACTTTAAAAGGAAGCTCGTTTCCATCATCATATGTATAACGTCCATTGAAGAACTGATATCCATAAGACATGATGTCAAAAGGCTTGCTTTCAGAATAATACAATGTTTGATTAGTCATCATTCCATTCTTATCAAAAGTATTGATTCCACTGGATTCAAGCAATCTGATTTGATCGAAGTAATCGAAACTTTGGGGTAATTGGAAATTTTTAGATTCACTCATATTGTTGGATATAGGCATCAATATAGCTTCATCATCTTGGAGCATCTGACCGTCCCAAACATATCCGTCTACGTAGGCAAGCTTTTGTCCACCCATATAATCGACAACTTTACATTTAAAGATTCTAGAATCGATGTGATAGATTCTTACACCAACTTTATTTGCCATGGCAGATCTATCAAAAACGTAAGGTCCATAAGTATCCTGTTCATTGTTTCCATCAGGTGTATACAAGTCAATCATTAAATATTCACTGAAAGGATTGAATGTATATCTAAATTTATCGATTCTATTTCCTTTGATTGCATCTTCGACACTTTGAGAGATTTCAGCATAGTTTGAAGGAATGACTATTACTGAATTTCCACTGTTTTTAGAAACATTTGTAATAGTGATTTCACTAGTTCCATACACGACATAAGGAGTGACCCATCCCAACAACATCTTAGAATAAGAATCCAAATCTCCGATGTTTTGATCCATCATAGTAGATTCGCCAGCTGGATGATAGCTAGAATCAGATGAAGAATAATAGTCATCCAATCCTAGCAGGTGACCAAACTCATGAATGAATGTATGAGAATCTAATTTGATTTTAGATAAGTCAGATAAATCCGGAGTATCATTTTTATTTCTTTCGCAATATGATGTGTACATCATATCGAAACTTGACCATGAGAAGCCGGAAGTTGCGGGCTTATCATTTTTAGATTCAGAATAGAAATCCCAATAAGTGAAATTCCAAAAAGCTTGATTCAAAGTGGAAGAATCAAACTGAGGATTAGATTCGTGTTGAATGTAGTTTTCTGTCGTCCAATCCAAATGATCGTAGACTAAATAAACACCGTCGATGTTTCCATCTTCATTATTATCAAAATCTTTTAGATTTATTCCTTGAGAAGAGCCAGCCCAATCCACTGCACCTCTCAATATTTTATTCACGATCGTTCCTTCAGTTCCTGAAGTTATGTCTTTGACATCAGAGACTAATGTAGTGGCATCGAACCAATCAGTGACTGTTCCACTCAAATTAAACTTTCCATAACTTGCTTCACTATAGTATTGCTTGACCGATTTAAATCCTAAAGAAGAGTCATCTTTGTCTCCGAAGAAAACCTTCTCGATATCAGATTTAACTTTATCAGTCTTGTATTCATTTCCACCAGGGAGATGAACAGGAATTACTAAAAGATTAGCATCGCCTAAAGAAGGCATGACTGACTTGTTGTTAGAAAGAGTTCCAGACAAATCGTTATAATTTAATTCAAGATCCACCTTATCAGCTGGAACAAATCTACCATTGGAAGAATAATCGTTATTCTTATAAATTCTAACCGTAGCTAATCCACTGGCATCTGTATCGACTTGAATATCACCAGTGTTGCTACCATTTCCACTATTTGCTCTCTGACCACAACTAGTCAATAACAAAGAAAGCAATGAAACAGTGGTAATTAAAGCTTTTTTCTTAATGAACATATCGTTTCAAATCTCCTATTGCTGAAAACCACATAATTATATCATTCATAGATAATTATATTCTTATTTATTTAGGTTTTTACTTTAATTAATCTTAAATCTGTAGAAAGGTTAACTAATAACTGAAAAAATTAAAATTATTACTTAATGTAGCATTAATCTTTTAGCAATAAATATTATTAGTCTTCGCTATTTATAACTTTTATTGGCTTTTTAGTAATAGACTTTGCTATTGCACTAATTGAAGGAATTAATCCAACCACAATCACAAATAACAACAAGAGCAAAATATAATCGATTTTAAAAGCAAAGGAACATAAAAATAAAGTCCATCGAGACAAGAATCTATTATTCCTATTCCAAATAAGACTAATAAAAACTCCAAGATACTGATTTCAAAGCTTAATAACAATGCAATAGTCAAAAGCCCGCATTTAGAGCATCCCAAAGACTTTAGTATTCCTAAATTATGATCTAAATCTTTTATAGCTGAATAAAGCAATGACCAGGTTATAAAAATACTGATGATAAATAAAGCTAAATAAATCAATTCTTCTATCAAAGAAGGAATAGCGAAAAACATAATATAATTCTTTTTATATTCAAGTTTATAAGACATAGATGTGAATATTCGAGTATCAGGAGCATCAGTTAAACTTTCCTTATCAATATCATTTAAGAAATCCATATCTTCCTTAAAAAAGGCACTAATCCTTCCTCTTTATATAAGTTCTATTACGTAACAGATACCACTTTAGCGGAAGATAGCTATTTTAAAGATGACGCTGTATATTCCATTGATATCCGTTATGAATTCTCTACTAACAAAGATGCTTATTTATTAAAGATTTTCTTTGAAAACGCCTCAAAATCTACTAATGGGATGTATACCTTGTTAACATTTTGTTTCCAACTTTTGCGGTATTTTGTTTCCAATATTTGTGGCATTTTGTTTCCAACTTTTGCGGTAAATTCATAAAAGGAAGACAAACAAAATATCAAATGAGATAAATAAAAAGGTCTGATACCATGTATCAAACCGATTATATTTTTGAGTAGTTTCAATTTTAACTTCCTTATTCTTTACTTTAAATGACATAGATGTAGATATTCGAGTATCAGGAGCATCAGTTAAACTCTCCTTATCAATATCGTTTAAGAAATCCATATCTTCCTTAATAGCGGAACTGGAAAGGGAATGGAATTCGAAAAGGTGAATCATGTATTCAATCCATTCGGATACGGGAATCTTATAGACGTCAAATACAGTCCCCGTCAGCGGGGAGAACGCTTTGCCGCAGTAAAGGCAACGGTATCTCCTGGTTCCGTTTCCGTAGTCACCTGATTTCTTAAAATGAGAGAGAGTTCAAGAATTGTGGATTCGTAATGATTATAATTTGTGTATATAGAAACTGATTCGTGCATATCATAACATTGAGGCATATAACTAGTTGATGAGATTGACAAATCCCATCTTTCTATGTAAAGTGTTTGACGATCGTGTTGCAGATACCTGCGTGGCCTGCGACCAGGGGGGTTCCTGTGGGAACTCCTTTTTTTCATATCCAGAGGACATTGGCATGACCAGAATTTCATGGTATTCCTCCAGATTGTCGCCAAAAGCCTTATAAAAAAGCTGCCAGAGCGCCATGGTTCCAACAATGTAGAACACAGGCAAGCTTTGGCAGCTTTTCCTTTTTTATGACCCAGAAAGCGAAATTACGCTCTCGAAAAAGCAAAGATTTCTTCGAACTTTTTTCGATGCCGAGATAGGATTCTATCGTGTTCTATTTAAGGCATGCGGATGCATTGTTTTGCAATTTGAGGGTCATTGAATAGCCTTGAAAAACTTTATAGTTTTCCTAGCTCTTTCATTCTTTTCCATATTGTTTCTAATGTGATTTCATAGAGGTCAGAAAAAGAATAAGCCTTTTTCAGTTTTTCGATATCGTGGAAACCTTTAACTAGTGTAAGAAGAATGTTTGCAGCCCATTCTGCACCATCATAGTTCATATTGTTTTCTTCGTTTCTTAATGATGGTCTGAAGGGTCTGAATTCCTGCGTTTCAATTTCCCGTTTCGTTTCACTTTCCAGGTAGGAGTGATATTTTTCGTCCACGTAACCAGAATTATGGCAGTTTTCGTCTGTCAATACTGCAATTAAGGACAAATCGCCGTAAATATCATCGAATCCTATTTCTGTAATATCTTCTTTCATCTTCTTGGCTATTTTCTTAACTCTTTGAAAGATGAAGTCTTTAAAGCCTTCTTCAAGTAAATGGTTGGATAAGATATGGGATGCAATTAGCAAGCCTCCATCTGAGAATTCATATTCTTCTTTTTTTCTCTTTTCTAAGCGTTTTCGTAGATATAGGCAATATTCAGATCTTGTTGGGAATTGACTTGCGCTCTTGAGGGTTTTGCACCGCAATTTTTCCTTGCTATTATCGATGATGTCTTGGACTAAAGGATTCAACTTTGGAATCAGCGAAATAATATGATTGGCAAATTGAAAAAACTCTTCTAAGAAAAGATAATAACCTTTGCTGTAGCAATTCGGCTTGGAGTTCCAATAAACCAATTTCACGTCATAACCTTTCGGAGCATCTTTGTCGAAATCTATATTATTTTTCCAAATTGCATAGGGATAGAATTCATGCTTAGATTTTGTTAGGCCTGAGTGTCTATCTGTTTTTTCTGGGTGTACGGATGAAGCGCTTCTTATGAATTTGAAAAAAGCTATGTCGCCTTTTCTTTTTCTGTTGGATTTGGCAAAGAACTTTTCCTTGCCATATTCTTGATCAAGGTGTTTTCCAAGGCAAAAGAAGAGGGCTTCTGTGCATCCTAAAATGATTGAGATGCAATTTACTACCTCATAGAAACTGAAAGCTTCCCCGCAATCGTTTTGTCTTCTCAGTTGAAGATTGTTCAGATAATTAGATGTTTCACGAATTCTTAGTTCGCATGTGCAAATCATGTTGTGTGGTTGGATAGAGAGAGAAGATTGTGAACTACGCCCCTTAAGTGTGATTTTCTTCTTGATAAAAAGCGAATTGGAAGTTAATTCTACAAAAGACTCTAAAGGGTCTGTGTTGATTTTTGACATATGCTCTCCTTGCAATAAGTAAATTTTTACCCGATTTGACAAGATTCCATCGCTTATCGATGCTTATTAATTTGTTTTGCCAAACTTCTGCTTTAAATATTCTTTTAGGTTCTTGTCGCAACAATAGATATATGTTCCCTTCATTCCTCTGGTCAGAAGAACGAGATAGGAATTGATGATGTCCTCGATCGTTTTGTTGACATCCGTCCCTACTTTGCCATGCTTATCATAATAGGAACTTGGAGCGCATTCGATGACACCTTTTTCTTTGTTGAACCGGATATCGTTTGAAAAGATGACGCCTGCATAGTTGAGATCATATCCTTGGCAGGTGAAAACCGAGCCGATAAGCGATACGGATTTCTCATCGGTTGCGAAGTTCTCGTTAATTCCATTCCAGCTGTATTTCTTTCCGTCAATCATGAAGTCATAGTCCTGGGTAGAATGGATTCCTTTCTTATCTCGCATGGATTTTGTAAATGGGAAACCATAGCCGGAGACGACTCGGCATAATCCGTCGTATTCCTTGTCTTTTTCCTTTATCGCATCCATCATTTCGGCACAGTCGTCGAATATCTTGAAATCGTATCCTGTAGAACGAAAGTCGGGTGCGTTTTCATTTGTCTCGTTTCTCAATAACTTCGACCAATAGGAGATGTAGTCCTCTCCGGCAATGAGCCGGATCTGATGGTTAATCGGATACCAGTTGTTCTTTTTCTCATCCTTCATAGCAAGGAAATCCTTCTCCGAAACATCTGCTCCAGAGGTGGATTGTTTTCGGTCATAAAAGAAGATTGCGACATGTTTCGCCTGCTTCTTGATCCAGTCGAGCTGAGTGGTATTCTCATAGTCCGTAAACCCTAGTCTATCATCCGCCTGCTTAAAGGAAAGATGGCTTGTCGACTTTCCATAGGTTGCCAAGTGATGGGCTTCATCTACCAAAACAATATCGTATCCTTCCTTCTTCTTTGTCAAATCGACAGGACTGACGACATCCACGTCTTTCAAGGATGGTATGTTCTTGAATACGGACTTCACGGTGTTTCTGAATTCCGTCATAGGAGCCACGAAGGCGATGCTGGGTTTAGGAAGGCTTGCTATCTCCTTGTTCATCTGCATGTAGCTGATGGTGCTTTCGAGATCCTCGATACTTTCGATGTCGCTGTAGTCCACTTTCTGTGTGCAAATGTCTGCTATGTATTTGATAAGGGAGACTGCGAGGATGGATTTCCCAGTTCCTGCTCCACCTTCCACAATGATATTTCTCTTCTGTCCAGATTTCAGAGCAATGGTGTATCATCAAGGAGCTTTACTTCCAGGTCATACTGTTCGTCAGTGAGCTGCTTGAACGGAGAGTATTTGAAAATCTTCGAGTTTTCCACTTGGAGGAGCGTTTTGTCCGCCAAGCCTTCTTTCTTCAGCTGTTTCCAGATTCTTTTAAACAATTCCTTGTAAAGACCACGTTGATAGTAGTTATGGAATTTCGACTGGCCATTGTTCAGGTTTTGAAGTTCGAATTTTCCATCTGCATGCATGTGTTCGATAAGCATGTTCTCGATATCCAAAATGGCTGATTTGTTGAACATGTCGTTGAAGAGGACATATTCGTTGATCATCGGCTTTCTGACAATATTGTCCAGATGCTGTAACATTCGATTATAAGCGCTAGAGGTCTCTCCTACGTAAGCAACGGACTTTTGTCCATCTTTGCCATCCAAAATATAGACAACGGGCCAATCGATGCCTTTGTTTGTATTCAGCAGGGCTTTTGCCCCTTCTTGATTGAAACTATATTTTCCGATGGTTGTCTTAGGTAGTGTTGTGTTTTCCATGTTTGGTTTAGTCGTGTGTTTGCTTTGAATGTTTACTGATTATAAAAATAAGAAGTATTTTCAGATAGTTACATAAGCAGTTATATGATAACACAACGATGAATCTATTCTTTCAACTGCAATATATATTTGGTCTTAATTTGAACGAAAAAGTGATGAAAAAAGCATATCAAGTCCTTGCAATCATATTTTTGTGCAGTCACGTGTATGTCGTATTTGTTTTAGCAATACCCTCAAACGCGGTTGATTTGAATGGGGAGGTAAAGAGGTGTTTGTTGTATTTGTTTTAGCAATACCCTCAAACAGCTGTTGGACACATCGGACTTCTTAGCC